>OIWT01000793.1_pt1 | contig 42366 bp, 36 predicted proteins | sample 1587701 | NCBI WGS metagenome assembly OIWT01 (sample SAMEA3888904, study PRJEB22519) | human gut metagenome | biome: human gut; feature: human-associated habitat; material: faeces | place: Denmark | collected 2009 | reverse complement strand
TCAACTCGTAGTATAAATAAAGCTTAAAGTGGTCAACTAAAATCGTTAAACCACATTTTGCCAAATAGGTTGGTATAGATTGCAAGTACTTTCGATTGCAAAAAAAGCCGGCTTCATGTGGCAACGCAAGTACTTTCGATCATCAACGCAAGTACTTTCGATTGCCATAGAAGCCGGCTTCGTTTTGGAGGTTATTTCCCTCTCCTATTCATCCCATGCTGTCCAGGGGTTGTAGGGTTTTGCCATATCGGCAACACTGCCGTTGCCGTTATCTTCACTTCCTCCTTCTGATGAAGTTCCACCCACATTAGTGCCAGTTCCTTTGTGGACGATTTGGTTCTGGTCTACTTTTCCAGGCGATGCGGCTATAAAATGTTCTGTTTCCATCTTCACCAATATCATAGTTGGCTTGTTGTATATCTTTTTCATTTTCTTTTCTCCTTTTACTATTATTTTTACATCATTTTCCCTTCATGTGCATTCTCGGCACACTCTTACTTACGGAGATATTTTCTGCCGTTGCGCACCACGATGCCCTTGTAAGAAGCATCCACACGCTGTCCGCTCAGGTTGTAAACCTCGACTTGCTTAGAAGCTTCCTCTGCCGAAATGTTGCTGATGCCTGTTGTCGAAGCTGCCATCACTGCCACATGAATTTTGGCGTTGGTGTTATTGTTCTTGCTTGCAGCCTGTGCTTTGTTGTTATTCTCCGCATTCCAATTGGGGAAATAGAAATAAGCACGCATGCCGTTGAACTGAAGAGTAGAACCAGAAGGCAGATATTTCAGATAATTGCCAGCAGCTGTGCTGATGTACTGATACTTCTGGCTGCCGTTGTCGGAAATAGGAGTTGTTGTAAGTTTACCATCCGTACCATCTGTATATTTTTTACGACCATACAATCCGCGGAAATAGAACTCGCCGTTCACAATGTTGTCGTTATACGAAGCCTTCACCTCATAAGGAGGCACCACGGAAATGAGTTTTTCTCCGATATGGGCATAATAAGTTGACTCTTTCCCCATAAGAGCTTCAGGCTCCATGTTCTCTGCACCTGAAATGGTCGTCAAACAAGCTGTCTGTGTGCCTGATGCCTGCATCAGATAAGGCACGCCAGCCTTAATAGTTAGTTCTGTATCTGGCAGTTTGGTAAAGGCAAGCACACCTTTATCGTTCACCTGTCCTGCCCACTGATGATCAGTCTCATCACTTGTTGCAGGTTTGGCAAGAGCAGTAAGTTCGCAGCCAAAAGCATTGTAAAATTCGTTCTTTGTCAGGTCGAAAGGCAGACAGATTGTATTCCATGCACCATCCTTGTTGACCAAATTCGTACGATGTACATACACATCTACCTTATCTTTAAGAGCACCTTGTTGTACCAAATATTCGACACGACCCTCAGCATCGTTCTCATCAAGATAAATCTTGTTTACCTTAAAAAAATCGCCTTTCAGTACAATGAGTTTTGACTCACTTTTGTTTCGCTTCACCAAGATGCCTTCAAATGTTCCACTGGTTCCTACATAGTCATCAAGATTGATGCCATCCAACTGTGAACTATTGAAGTAAATACGTTTATTCATATCAGCTTCACTTGTACCAGTATTTTCATCCTGTACCAAATAAAACTCCGTATTATTGTTCTTATCACTTGCCTTCTTGATGGTTCCTGGAACCTTGATAATTGTATTCAAATACTTACCATACGAAGCATTTACTGTATTTCCATCTGCATCGTTATTTTTAGCTATTGTGTATACATCGTCGACTACTGTATAAGGATAATCTGCCGGCTTTGTTCCATCTGCACTTGCCTCGCCCGAATGGTCTACAGTAAGAGAAGTCTTGTAAGTAGTCCCATCGATATTCTTCGTTTTATGTATGGCACCGAAATACACCATTCCGCTCTCACCCTCATTATAGTCACCTATGATCGAACCTGTGATTTTGCTACCAACAGCCAAATCAGAAGGCAACGAGAATCCCTTATCTATATTATAAGGTGAAACCCATAAGCCATATTTACTATTATCGACAATAAAAAATGAGTTGATGAATTTTTCATCTTTGATGTCTGGGTCTGCATGTTTCATCACAGCCACTACGATAGCAGGATTTGTTGCATCAAACTGTATGACCACATCTTGATGTTTCTGATTATTTGACTGAGCAACATCACGTATTTGCTCGATAGAGGTAAAAACCTTCTGCGTTGTTGTCGCTCCTGTCGTTAGAGCCCAAGCCTGTCCTGTGGTGAGGATGATGATACCAATCAGCATCCATAATCGAGATAGAATTAAACTTTTCATTTTACTTACAGTTTTAGTGGATTATTTTGAGTATATTTTTTGTTCTTGCGAATTACCTTTTCCCAGATGAACGTTTTAAACGTATATCTTCTTTCACAGGGGCAAAATTAGCAAAAAAATCAAAACGTTTTCTTTTTGCATATCATTTTTTCGCAATTAATTACGAAAACGTTTACGACCCCCCTTCCTTACGTTTTATCTCTCAATCACAATCTTTCGCTTACTTTTTACTGCCAACTTCGTCATTTATACATAAAAAAGACAGAAAGCAAATCTCCCCATTCCCTATATATAATAAGGTATAAAGGGAGAAAAAGAGGGTAAAAACAGTCATATACCACAAACGTGGTAGTAAGAATGCCACTATTATGCGATTTCATAACTCGTTTTTTCGCCGTACCTTTGCATCGTCAATCAGAAATAATAAACAATTTAAAGAAAGGACATAGATTATGAGTACAGAAAAGAAACTTCGCTTTGAGACACTTCAGTTGCACGTAGGTCAGGAAAATCCAGATCCAGCTACCGACGCCCGTGCGGTGCCAATCTATCAGACTACAAGTTACGTGTTCCGCAACTCTCAGCACGCTGCCGATCGATTCGGACTCCGTGACGCAGGAAATATCTATGGTCGATTGACCAACTCTACTCAGGGTGTATTCGAAGACCGTGTGGCTGCCCTCGAAGGCGGTGTGGCTGGTCTGGCTGTAGCTTCTGGTGCTGCCGCTGTAACCTACGCTCTGCAGAACATCCTTCAGAATGGCGACCACATCGTAGCAGCCGACAATATCTACGGTGGTACTTATAACCTTATCACTCATACATTATCCACACAGGGCGTCAGCTACTCCATCGTGGATCCTCGCAACTTCGAGCAGGTAGAGGCAGCCATCCAGGACAATACCAAAGCTCTCTATGCAGAGACCTTCGGAAATCCTAACTCAGATGTGACCGATATCGACAAGTTGGCAGAGATTGCTCATCGCCACAACATCCCATTGATTATCGATAACACCTTCGGCACCCCATACCTCATCCGTCCTATCGAGCACGGAGCAGATATCGTGGTTCACTCTGCCACTAAGTTCATCGGCGGTCACGGTTCTTCTCTCGGTGGCGTCATCGTAGATGGCGGTAAGTTCGACTGGAAGGCGAATGCAGACAAGTTCCCTACTCTCGCCAAGCCAGATCCATCTTATCACGGTGCAGTCTTCGCAGATGTAGCAGGAGCAGCTGCCTTCGTAACCCGAATCCGTGCCGTCATCCTTCGTGATACCGGTGCCACCATCTCTCCATTCAATGCCTGGATTCTGCTCCAGGGCTTGGAGACATTGAGCCTCCGTGTAGAGCGCCACGTACAGAATGCATTGAAGGTAGTGGAGTACTTGGAGAACAATCCAAAGGTAGCCAAGGTCAATCACCCAGCCGTCCCTTCTCATCCCGACCACGAACTCTACAAGAAGTTCTTCCCTAACGGCGGTGGTTCTATCTTCACCTTCGATATCAAGGGCGGCGAGAAAGAGGCATGGGAGTTCATCGACCACCTGCGCATCTTCTCTTTGCTGGCCAACGTAGCCGACGTGAAGTCACTGGTTATCCACCCAGCCACCACCACCCACTCTCAGTTGAGTCCAGAGGAGTTGGAGGAGCAGCACATCTATCCTTCTACTGTTCGATTGAGCATCGGTATCGAGAACATTGACGACCTGATCGAGGCACTCGACGAGGCATTCACTTACGTAAAGTAAACATTACAAAGCATTTGTCTTAACTTCTTTAACTCCTTAACTTCTTTAACTTCAAAAAACAAACAAAAATGGCAAAGATATATAAACAGATTACTGATTTAATCGGTAAGACTCCATTAGTAGAATTGGGTAAGTATTCAGCATCCAAGGGTTTGGAGACTCCTGTGATTGCTAAGGTAGAATTCTTCAATCCTGGCGGAAGCGTAAAAGACCGCGTAGCCCTCGCCATGATAGAGGATGCCGAGAAGAAAGGCATATTGAAACCAGGAGCCACCATCATCGAACCTACCAGTGGCAACACGGGTGTGGGACTGGCATTGGTATCTGCCGTGAAGGGCTATCACCTCATCCTCACCATGCCCGAGACGATGAGTATCGAGCGACGCAACCTGGTAAAGGCTTATGGTGCAGAGGTAAGACTGACCAGTGGTAAAGACGGAATGACCGGTGCCATCAAGGCAGCCGAGGAACTCCGCGACTCCATCCCCGGCGCTGTCATCTTAGGACAGTTTGTCAATCCTGCCAATCCAGCCAAGCATTACGCCACTACAGGTCCTGAGATTTGGGAAGACACCGACGGCAAGGTAGACATCTTCGTGGCAGGTGTAGGAACAGGCGGCACCATATCGGGTATTGCCAAATACCTGAAGGAGCAGAATCCTGACGTGAAGGTCATCGCCGTAGAGCCAGCCACATCGGCAGTTCTCAATGGTAAGCAGAGTGGTCCTCACAAGATTCAGGGCATCGGTGCCGGCTTCGTGCCAAAGACCTATTCTTCGGAATATATCGACGAAGTGTTCGACGTACAGAACGATGATGCCATCAAGGCTGGCCGCGACTTGGCTCAGACCGAAGGCATCCTGGTGGGAATCTCTTCTGGTGCTGCAGCCTTTGCTGCCGCCGAGGTTGCGAAGCGTCCTGAGAACAAGGGCAAGAAGATTGTAGCCCTCCTGCCAGATACTGGCGAGCGATATCTAAGCACTGTACTCTACGCTTTCGAGGAGTATCCTCTGTAATTCACAATCGGATATTTCTGAAAAAGCAAAATCTATCATAATTTCCCCAACCAGCTTTCATATAGCGGGTTGGGGATTTTCATTTCCCAGAACTTCATATATATATATTTGCAAATGCGATACCACCGCCTAACTACCTATTTTTATATAGTTAGGGCGGTGCTATCGCTAAAATTCGAGACCATTTACCGCATAGAGCGGTACATTCGTAACCCAATCTTCCTGCTGATAATCATTCATGGAGATACGATAGGCCTTCTTTGACTGGTTGTCTGCAACAAACTGGCGCAGGCTCTTTGCCTTGACATTCGTCTCGGCTTTCACCTCCAACGGAACAATCTCATCCTCCTCATCCTGGAGCAGGAAATCAATCTCCTGAGTACTGTTGGTCTTGGCATAATAATAGGGTTCATACCTGAGAATGAGCTGCTGCAAAACATACTGTTCCGTCAACGCACCTTTAAACTCGGTAAAAATACTGTTGCCAGCCACAATTGTCGTTGCCTTGAGATTAGACATCGCACCTAAAAGCCCGACATCCAGGACGAAGATCTTGAAGGCCGCCCGGTCTTCATAACTGGCAAGCGGCAGTCGGGGAGCCTTCACATTATATACCTTATATATCAGTCCGGCATCCAGCAGCCACTGCAAGGCCAACTCATACTCCCGGGCTCTTGCTCCCTCACGCACCACTCCATAGATAAACTTCCTGTTTTCCTTACTCAACTGGGCTGGTAAGGATTTCCACAAATCAGTAATACGGGGAATAATTTCCGATGGAGCATGCTTAGACATATCCCTCTGATAACTGTTCAGAATGTCCTTCTGTATGGTTCTCACCTCTTTCCAGTCACGATTCTGGCTAAAGCTCAATACGGCTTCAGGCATGCCTCCCACATAGTAATAATACTTTAAGAGTTCCTGAAACTTGGGAGCAAACATCGTTATCATCTTCCAATCTTTCATTTGCAGCAGCTGCGCCAGATTCTTCTCCCCCATAGCCATCACGAACTCGATAAAGTTCATTGGATAGAGAGGGAGAAATTCCACCTTACCCACAGGAAAAGATTCCCCCTGATGCAGTTCGATACCCAGCAGAGAGCCAGCCGCGATGACATGATAGCCTGGCGCATTCTCTGCAAAATATTTGAGAGAAGTAACGGCATGAGGGGCAGCCTGAATCTCATCCAGGAATATCAGCGTTTCGCCCTCTGTGCAGGTTACATCCGTTGCAGCCCCAATAGCTGTAAGAATTCTATGGATATTGAAGTCCTGTTCAAAGAGATTCTGCAGAATCTTCATCTCTTCAAAGTTCACATACGCCAGCTGCTTGTAATTCTGGCGGGCAAACTCCTTCACCAGCCAAGTCTTTCCCACCTGTCTGGCACCCTCAACAATAAGAGGTTTACGATATTGTTTATTCTTCCATTTCAGAAGTTCATTGATAGCTAATCTTTCCATAATCCGTATCTTTAAATCACATTTTATGAGGGAATAATCACTCTTCCGCCCACATTTTATGGGGGAATAACGCTACAAATATACACATTTTATGAGGGAATCCTGCAACTTTCCCACACATTTTATAAAAGAGCACCCACTTTTTAACTGATTTTAAAGAAAGCCTCCCCTATCTCATAGAGGCTGTATCAGTCATGAAAAACGACATTAAAATGCATCTTTCCTCCTACCCTGCATCACAGGGCTGATTCATGTTCTAAATAACGAAGGTGAACCAGCGGGAAATCGTTAAATTTCAACACGTATGAATAGTCATTCTATGAATGAATTAAGAGACTAAAACAAGTTTAATCTTAAATATCCGTAAAAAAATTACGGCATATTGAATTTTTATATATCTTTGCAAAAAATAACTGCATACAGCAATCAGAAAGAACTTTTCATTTGTGCTCGTCTGCAATAACATTTCGTTTATATTTTTACAAAGATATTATGTTAGTAAAATTTGCCGTTACGAATTATAGAGGATTTGCCAATCGCATAGAATGGGACTTGTCGGAACCAAGTAACTATTCGTTCAACACATTTGCCATAAAAGACGGAATCATCAAGAATGGCATCGTGTATGGACCTAACGGTTCTGGCAAGTCGAACTTTGCATTGGCTATCTTCGATATCACAAATCATCTTTCACAGAAGTGGAAAAGAGCGAACTATTATGACAACTTCACTTATACAGGAAAGTTGAACTTCCCTGTAGATTTTGAGTACACCTTCCAGTTGGGAGATGATCTGTTGCAGTATTCTTATAGCAAATCACCAGAGGGAAAATTAGTGGCAGAGAAACTTGTGGTGAACAACAAGCTGATATTCTGCAACAAGGATTCTATCCTGACATTGGATGAAGAAGAATTTCAGATGGAAGCAACCGTGAAGACCAACTTAGCCAACAACGCCAACAACGTATCCATTATCAATTTCCTTCTCACCTCCTACCCATTGGCAAAAGAGCATTATCTCCTTAAACTACAGAAGTTTGTCAACTCCATGTTGTGGTTCCGAAGTGTGGAGAAGAATGAGTTCATGGGCTTAGCTACAGCTCCAGCAAACCTTGACGAATATATCATCAAGAATCATCTGACAGACGATTTTGAGAATTTCATCCATCGTGTGAGCGGACAGGACTTTGAGTTTCAGAAGCCGAATGATGACGACAAAGAACTGTATTGCATATTCGGCTTAGGTCGCATTCCATTTGATAAGATTGCATCAACAGGCACCCACTCGCTGATGTTGCTCTATTATTGGCTCAAGCAGATGAAAGATGCATCATTCGTTTTCATTGATGAATTTGACGCTTTCTATCACTTCAAGCTTTCCTTCGAGGTTTGCAAGACACTCTTTTCCCTTCCATGCCAAGCTTTCACGTCATCCCACAACACTTACCTGATGACCAATGACTTACTGCGCCCTGATTGCAATTTCATCTTGCAAGACAACAAGATCAAGCCATTGAGCAGCTGCACCCAGAAGGAACTGAGGTTCGGCCATAATATAGAAAAAATGTTTAGAGGTAACGCTTTTGAAGTATGATATTATTTGTTTTTGAAGGAGTAAAACGTGAGCCGGATTTATTCCGCACCATCCAACGATTGTACTTTTCCAATCGGGAAGAGCAGATAGTTTGTTCCTACAACAACAATATCTATCAGCTTTACAAAGATTTGCAGGAGTACGATGGAGATGGAGATATCGTGTCTTTACTGATGGAAAAGTTTGCCTCCCAAAAAGACAATCCTCTAAAAGACATAGATAGATCTGCCGACATTTCCGAAATCTATCTTTTCTTCGATTATGATTTCCATAACAGGAATTTATCACTCGAAGAAATCAACAGACAGGTAAAAGAGATGTTAGAAACTTTTGATAATGAAACAGAATACGGAAAGCTCTATATTGATTATCCGATGGTAGAATCTATCCGCTATACCAAGTTCCTGCCGGATGCAAACTATTGGACCTATACGATATCCCGCACAGATTGCAGCAGATTTAAGGGATTATCAGCAGAATTCTCAGCCTATCGAAGTTTCGATTTTATCCTTCTAACAGAGAATCGGGAACCTACAGAAGATGAAATAGAGGAAGTCAAGCAGAACTGGGTATATTTGAAAGAACAGAACGTGAGCAAAGCAAACTTTCTTTGCAATGGCGAGAACGGAATACCAGCATCAAAAGATGACATTCTTCAGGGCAAGATATTCGATTCACAATTAGAAAAATATGTGAATACCGAGGATTGCAAAGTGGCAGTACTCAATGCTTTCCCGCTATTCATATATGATTACTTCAAGTAGGATTAGAATACAAAGTAAAAACTTATTTTGGATAGAAGATTAGCAAAAAATAAATGTCCACAGCAATTTGCCTGATTTGATATCAGACAAATGTTGTGGACATTTCCATTAGTTATACGATAAACGATTATTTGCTCACAATCAGTTTCTTACCATTTACGATATAAATACCCTTCTTAACAGTATTCACTCTGCGACCTTGCAAATCGTAAATCTTATCAGAAGAACCATCCATCAAGATGGGCTTAATACCCGTTGTAACAACGTTTACTGTTGATTCACTATCACTTGGGTAATATTCATTTTCAGCAGCATCCGCCAAAGTGATGTTCTCCAACTTCAGAGTGTAATCTCTAATAGCCAATTTATCATCAGCTTTTAATGTAATGTTTACCACGGCACCACTGGTTCCCTTTATACTCTTGTTGGCAATGGAATAAACTATTACACGGAAGCGATTAGGTTTAACCAAGTTGGAGCCTAACGAATGAGTCTTTGTGAAGCGGCCAGAGAACAAGGGCAAGAAGATTGTGGCGCTGCTCCCCGATACAGGCGAGCGATATCTAAGCACTGTACTCTATGCTTTCGAGGAATATCCTCTGTAAAGCAGGTTCATTTATAAGTTAGCTGAATAGCGAAAAGGGAGATAAAGGCTTGATAGAAAGTCTTTGTCTCCCAATTTTTTTACACACCGAACTTTCCTATGTACGGAAGTTCCATATACATTGTACCCCTTATCTAAAAACATAACAACGTTTTTATGCAAGACCTTTTGATCCAAACAGTGGCGTTTGATTTACTCATCCCCTTATTTTTCCATTACTTTTTTAAAAAAAAAGCCCTAACTCTTGCAACTTTAAAAACTTTTATTTATCTTTGCAATGTTAAATGTTATATCTTGCTGAAAACCCTGATTGGGAAGAGGCGGGATTGACGCATATAGATAAAATGGCGTAACTGTACGCTTTTGTTTTGACGTATTTGAATCTCGCAAATTCATCTGTTAGTCAAAAACAAAGCAACGAGAACGTCCCGTAGTGGTGTATTTTATATACAACCCTAATTGTTCCATTTCGCAAAAGCATTATGGGCTTTAGGTAAACTATATACTTACACTGGCATGGGGGCTTTCGGCGTTGTATCAGCTTTGCTCGTTTCGACTAACAGGGCAATGCGAGAACCCAGATACGTGGAGCGAGTGACAGACTGGCTCTACGCTTTTTTATATATATGATAAAAGGAAATAGAAAATTATAAATTGCCTTGATTGGAGCCTAAAAAGGCGCATCTTTTTACCACCTGAAAAATAAGTTTAGTTTATTAGGGTTCATAGCAACTCTTTTGTTCTCTGTTTTTCTGGGAGCAATGATGATTTCGTGCAGCAGTTCTTCTGATGACGACGAACCTGCAGGAGAATGGCAAAACTGGTCGACGATGAACCTTTGTATCGCTTTAGACCAAAGTAATTATGAGACATTAAAAGGCGTGGGCAGTGATATACCTGTCGATTTTGGTTCTATGCGTTGTTATGTAGACAAACAGTATTACAGCATTTCCTGTTATCAGAATTGGGTTTTCTATCTGCAAGACGGTTCTTTCCTGTTCAGCAACGAGACTTTGTATTTCTTCGAGAAAGACGGTATGGCATATATGCTTGCCAACGGAAACGAGTCTATCTACATAAGCAAGACGCTTAACGATCCTTTTAAGAAAAATTGCAGAAACAGAATATATCTTGGATTGTACAACACACCTGGAGGAGGCGGAGGTGGCGGCAGCACTTCTGGCTACACGTTGTACAAGACTGTGACTGCCTTAGTATTGACAGAAGTGCAGCATGACATTACAAAAACTTCGTATGAGTCCGTGGGCATCTATAAGAAATCAGGGAGTTCCAGCTATTACATCAAGCTTGGCACCAATCTTTACCAGTCTCTTTCCAGAACAAAATCATCAAAAAATGATTGGGTTGATGTCAGCGGTTACAATTACTTTACGATCAAATCTACTTCCTCTACATCAGTCATGTATTGGTATTACGTCGATCTCTAATCTTTTATGTATCTAATCAAAATACTAACCAGCCTCATAGGACATCTATAGGCACCAAAAAAACAAGCGTATGAAAAAGTATCGTTATTTATTCTTGATTTTACTGACAGCAATTGTGTCAGGATTGTATCTTGTGTCTTGCGGAAGCGACAGCGATGGTGATGGAGAAGGAGGGAAACCCAAATCCCAGATATTAGGAACATGGGCCTACATTTCTTCTTCCGGTGAAGAAGACGCATACATTATGCTTTGTGCCGATGGCACAGGTTACGTTTATGATTCCAACTCCAGTGAGTATGATGGTGTGCCCTATGTCGAAAAGTTCGAGTATCTCTACGATGAAGAAGATAATTATGAGACTCTCACTTTCATCTTTGGAAATTCTAGCGCAACCTATCACATAGCCATCATCACTGACACGAAGCTCGTCCTCACCCAGAGTGGCGACAATCAAGTTTATAAGAAGACCACTTCAGCCTACACGGCAGCCCAACTGGAAAGAATCTACCGAGCACAGAATGCCTCATCTTCTTACTAACAACAAGATCAACTTAGAAAAGGACAAAGTTCCTGTTTTACAAGTGACAATTCTATTGAATATAATATTTAATTAATCATTAACCAGCCTCATAGGACATCTATAGGCACAAAAAAACAAGCGTATGAAAAAGTATCGTTATTTATTCTTGATTTTACTGACAGCAATTGTGTCAGGATTGTATCTCGTCTCTTGCGGAAGCGACAGCGATGGTGATGGAGAAGGAGGAGATGATGGCAACCCAACATCACAAATCGTAGGTACATGGGAACGAGTTGACGACGACGAAGATAAAGACTATATCATGTACTGCGCTAATGGAATAGGATATTATTTTGGCGAAGAAAGTTCCTCTGGATTCGACGTTGAAAAATTCGAGTATATCTATAATGCAAAAAGCGGAAAAATCACATATATTTCCGATGACGGAGACACTTGGGCTGATGAAGTTCAGGCTGTAAGCAATACCAAGTTAATCTTGGAATGCAGTAGCGGAAGCGATTTGTATACAGAAGTCTACAAAAAGACAACAACTTCATACACAGCTTCCCAACTCGAAAAACTATACCAGAAACTTCAATCCTCAGGGTCTTATTAGAGTCTTATAGGACTGAGCCTCCTTTTCAGAGGAGGCTCAGTTTATTTTTCCACCAAACTTACATTTCATCCCTATTAACCATGTCCCGTATACTAACAATTCTAAAAAAACACTTTACCTCTGACCCATTCTACTTCTGGAGCTTCACGGCCCTGGCAGCAATCAACCCTATCGTTTCACTATTCTATCAACCCGATTGGCTCGACCTTGCCATCACATTCGCCCTCATTTACATCAGTGGCTGTTTGCTTACCACCCTGTTCTGCTCCATGGGGCACATAGGCACAATCTTGAAATATCTGAGCCTCACCATTGTCTCTCTCTACGATCTGCTTACTCTTTTTTGCCTCGCAGTATTCAAGTCGTTTATGAATGCTACCATCATAGAAACCCTTCTTGAAACCACCCCCAACGAAATCAAGGAATTTATCAGTGTCTTCATACCTTGGTGGCTTGTTGTCGGCTTCATTTGCTTGCTCGCCTCCCTGTTTTACGCCCATTACATTTGCCACACCAAGAAACGCATAAAGATGGGAAACAAACAGAGTTACCTACACCTCCACCTCTTCGTTTACATTGTTACCGTCTTGCTCATCGCTCATCAGATAGTGATAAAGGAAATTCTGTCAATGAGTTCCTGGACCATCCCCTTCGAAGACATTGCCATCAATCTGAAAGACCATGAACCACGGAATATACAGTTGTGTGAGAGCAGTCAGCAACATCCCCCAAAAATAGTTCTTATCATAGGAGAGTCACATTCAAAGGGACATAGTTCTATATACGGATACGAGAAAGACACCAATCCTCGCATCCAGCATCTTATAGATGACAGCCTGGTCTATGCCTTCCATAATATAGTGTCGCCAGCAACGGTCACGACCCAGTCGTTTAAGTACATTCTTAATACAAGACATCATAGCGACATTCAGAAAGAATGGTACAAATTTCCATCTATTATCACCATTCTCAAGGCGGCAGGGTATCGCACCCTCTGGTACTCCAACCAAGACGAAGTGGGATTGTACGACAACATGGCATCTTGCTTTGCACATATATGCGACTATTATCACTTCAACACAAAAAAGACACGACTCGATGGCGACCTCATCAGCCTCCACAAACCTTCCAAAGGCAAGGAATTCATCATATATCACCTCATGGGACAACATGTAGACTTTGCCAAACGTTATCCAGAATCCTACAAAAAATTCAAGGCTACAGACTACGACAAGAAGAAATGTCAAAAAAGAGAAGTCGCAGCCCACTACGACAATGCTTGCCTATACAATGACTTTGTTGTGGCTCAACTCATGGAAAAATACAAAAACGAGGATGCTATCGTCATCTATTACCCCGACCATGGTATAGACGTATTCCAGTCAAGCCCCAATTATTTCGGTCATGCACACGGTTTCAAGAAAGAATCCAGAAAAACAGGCTTACAGATACCCTGCTTTATCTACCTATCCCCTCTTTATAAGGATCACCACAAAGCCCTTACGGCACAGACACAACGTTCCTTAGACCGCAAATACTGCACAGCCGACATGCCCTTCACATTAATGCATGTGGCAGGATACGACTTTGCCCAGCACCCTACCGACACACTCTACTCACTCATCAAATAAAACATATTTTTGGGGATTAGGGCGATTTTCAATGTTTTCATCTATCTTCCTCCCCTATCTCATGGGGGCAGTATCAGTTTTGAAAACGGACATTAAAATATCATTTACCGCAAAAGCACAAAGTAAACTGCCTATAAAATAAGTAATGTCCCTCTAGTATGCAGCCTTTCGGCGCACCAGAGGGGCTTATTATCTTTTATTTGTTATTTTGTGCGGAGATAGATCAAATCAAAGTACATCAGTCGTGTCTTCATCGGCTCTATCAGAGTTGTTGGCTCTTGACCTTTGTTATGCAAGAAGGTCCATTCCTCCTCATCTGACGAAAACAGAAATTTGAAACCATTTCGTTGATAATATTCAAATACTTTCTGATGGTTGACAGCATCAACAATGACATACCGGCATCCAGTCTTATTCAGTGGGTCTATAAACCATGATTTGATGAAATCCAACAATTCGTCTCCAACATGATGTCCACAGAACAAATCACTTACAGCCAACTGTCCTACCAATACAGCAGGATACTGTGGCCTTCGCTTGGCATTCGGAATCTTTCTATTAAGCTTATTCCGAAGGTTTGAAGGAAGTGAATCAACTTTCACGCTCGAATTAGCGACAGTAAATGCACAGATTATTTCAGATGTTTCTGGTTTAACAAAGCAATATGATTTTCCTAACAACTGATAGGCATAGTCAGCATAGTCATGGGCGAAGAACTCTGTTATGTCCTCATCCTTGCAAGTGAAACCTTTGCATTGCTGCAAGACTTCCTCTGTCAGTTCCATAAAATCACATTGCTCTAACATTTTAAATGTACAGTTTTGAACGTTTTAATATAGCACGTGCCTTGGCTACTTGCTTGGAGAAGTCAATGGAGCCACGCTTTTCCAATGCCTCATCAGCCGCTTCAACGAAACGAGCTGCTGCCTCACCATGAAGGACAGGTATTGGTTTAATTTCTATTGCCATAATCTTCTTATTTTTAATGTTATGTACTTATTTAATCTGCAAAAATATGCTTTTATTTCCACATTACCAAGCTTTTTGTTAACTTTCAGTTGAATTTTACTAAAAATTCCAATTTCACACCTATCCTTCACTTCATCCTCTCCAATTCTTCATCCCGTCTCATCTTATCATTCAACTTTTCCTACAACTGGTTCTGCTCCATCTTGCCACCAAGGTCGTTGATAAGTTAGCACATAAAAACAGGTACTCTATACCATTATTAAAAATCTCTTTTAATTTGCTTGGTTGTCTCGAGGAAAAACGTAATTTTGCTGCAGTAAATTGATGAATGTTTTTAAAAAGGAGTAAGTATGAATACATTAGCAATAAACGAACCTCAATTGCTGATTTTATTTAATTTATACTAAACTTACCGGTACAAAGATAAACAAAAAAGATGAAATCTGCAAGGATAACTCCGCCCTAACTACCTATTTTTTATAGTTAGGGCGGAGTTATCGCAACTTATTCCATTCTTCACCCCCTTGCACCATAGAGGAAGGACACCTTTACGCAACGGGCTACATGGAAGGAAAAAACAGCTGAGGAGGTGCGGACGACAGTACTTTTTAGGCACACAAAAGCATAAAAAAACTTTCATCATGCTCTTTTCTGCTGCAAATTCTGTATTTTTGCAGCCAGAACAAGTTTATTACAGACATGCAGACAAGCAAATATCTATTGGCCAACGAACGTGACAAAGAATGGGGACTCACCGTGAGCACCATAGGGTACGAGATGATCGAGCCGGGAGAATTCTATCCCACAAAAGGACATGCCGACGGCTATTACTTCGACCTGAAGAAGGGACGCGAGCTCGATGAATACCAGTTGCTCTACCAACCCGAGGGAGAAGGCGTGTTCCAGTCGGCACATATCGCAGAGACACCTATCAAGGCCGGTGACATATTCCTGCTCTTTCCTGGCGAATGGCACACTTACCACCCCTGTCCTGAGAAGGGATGGCACAGCTATTGGATTGGCTTCAAAGGCAAGAACATCGACGACAGAGTGAAGGCAGGATTCCTTTCACCCGAGAAACCTATTTACCATGTTGGGTTCAGCAACGACATACTAAGCCTCTACAAGGAGGCTTACCGCATAGCACAAGAGGAGGCCGCCTACTCGCAGCAAACATTGGCAGGAATCGTCAACCACCTCATCGGCATGATGTACTCTCTGGAACGCAACATCATCCTGAACAAGAACACAGCCCATGTGGATATGATCAACAAGGCCCGACTGCGCATACGCGAATCCTTGGAGAGCGACCTCACCATACAGAAGATAGCCGAAGACCTGGGGGTAAGCTACTCATCGTTCCGCAAACTCTTCAAGGAGTTTACAGGCATCGCTCCTGCCATGTATCAGCAAGATCTCCGACTGCAAAGAGCTAAGGAACTGCTCTCCACCACCGACGAGAGTATCAAGGAGATAGCCTACAGACTCAACTTCGAGTCGCCAGACTATTTCTCATCGAAGTTTAAGAACCAGACCGGTCTCAAGCCCTCTGAGTTCCGCAATAAAATGAGATAACAGCACCTGCGAACCCCGGAAGAGCATTCTTCGCAAGAAAAGAAGCAAGGAGAAACAAAGAGCTGAAGAAAGGAGAAAACAAAGAAAAAAAGACAACCTGTCACCACGACAAGTTGCCTTTTTTTATTTCATCGACTCAAAAGAGTCAGCTTACACTGCATAGAGGAAAGTGCGGATCAACCAGTAGCTTACGATACCAGCCAAATAGCCTACGAAGACAATCCAGGAAATGTGCTTCATGTACCAGCCGAAGGTGATCTTCTCCAAGCCCATGACAACCACACCAGCAGCACTACCGATAATCAGCATAGAACCACCGACACCAGCACAGTAAGCCAACAACTGCCAGAAGATTCCGTCAACAGCCATATCGCCTACAGCAGTCACAGGATACATACCCATACAGCCTGCCACCAAAGGCACATTGTCCACAATACTTGAAAGCACACCAATGATACCTGTTACGAGGTAGTGATTGCCGTCGAAGGCAACATTCAGTCCCTGACCTAAAGCTGTCAGTACGCCGATTTCTGCCAGACAAGACACAGCCATCAAGATACCGAGGAAGAAGAGAATGGTGCTCATATCCACACGAGAGAGCAACTTGGTTACTCGCTTCTGTGTACCCTCAGCATCCTGTCCGCGATGCAAACCGCGATAGAACACCTCGGTAGCAGTCCACAGCACACCCAATACCAAGAGGATGCCTACGAATGGAGGCAGGTGGGTAATGCTCTTGAAGATAGGAACGAAGATCAAACCGCCAACACCCAACCAGAACACAGCCTTGCGCTGACCTTCTGTGAAGTCGCTTACCGAAGCATTCTGCTGGGCAGAAACCTCAGGCATCACGAGTTCGCCCTTCAACATGGTCTGAAGAATCAAGGCAGGAAGAACCATGGAAACAACAGATGGGATGAAGATCTCGGCGATCACACCAGCTGCGGTTATCAGTCCCTTGTTCCAAAGCATGATGGTGGTAACGTCGCCGATGGGCGAGAAAGCGCCACCCGAGTTGGCTGCAATGATGACAAGCGAGGCGTATACCATACGATCCTTGTGGTCGGTAACGAGCTTACGCAGAATCATAATCATCACGATACTGGTAGTCAGATTGTCGAGGATGGCAGAAAGGAAGAAGGTAAGGAAGGCTATGCGCCACAGCAGAGCACGCTTCGACTTTGTCTTCATCACCTTGCGAACCCAGTTGAATCCGCCATTCTGGTCTACTATCTCTACGATTGTCATGGCTCCCATCAGGAAGAAGAGGGTCGTTGCTGTATCGCCCAGGTGTTCCTGGATAATACCCGTTACCTTTTCTACCATTCCTGCAGCACCACCTGTATAGTCAGGGTGCATCATCTGCAGATACTGCATAGGGTCAATCATGTAGAGTGTCCAGCACCCCACGAGCATGAGCAAGGCTATCGCAGCCTTGTTTACCTTCGTCAGGCTCTCTGTGGCTATGAGAGCATAGCCAAGCACAAAGACGACGATAATCGAAATTGTTAATGTTGTCATTTTTAATTGTTTGTGTTAGATATTTTTTTATATTTGTTTGTATTGGATCGTATTTTTGCCAAACGGGTGCAAAGTTACGAAAAGAAACGCAATATCTGTCCTTTTCCTTATTATATTTATATGAAATCGTTTACTTACTTTTATTTTTGTTCGAAACAGCAGGTGTTTTCTTCTATCTGTTACTATTCCACCTAGCCTTCCTGACGACAGAAAAATCAGCGGGTCAAAAAATAAGGATGAAAAATCAAATAATCGTGGTCGGCAGCTTCTTTTAGTACTATCTTTGCAACCGTAAACAACATAGGAAATCTAACGACCTAATCGAATGAACAACAAAAAATACTATTTTGCGGTAGACCTCGGTGCTACCAGCGGACGAACCATCATCGGTTCTTTGTCGGAAGGTAAGTTCTGTCTCGAAGAACTGACACGCTTCGACAACAACCTGATACAGACAGGCGGACACTTCTACTGGGACATCTATGCCCTGTATCAGGAAATCATCAAAGGTCTGAAACTGGTGGCGCAACGCGGCATCAACATACAGAGCATCGGTATCGACACCTGGGGATGCGACTTCGTATACGTGGCCAAGGACGGAGCCATACTGCGCAATCCGCTGGCTTACCGCGACCCACACACCGTGGGCATGATGGAGAAATACTTCGACGAGAAGATAAGCAAGGAAAAGGTATACGAGAAGACGGGCATACAGTTTATGAACTTCAACTCGCTTTTCCAGCTTTATGCCATGCGCAAGGCTGGCAACGTGGCGCTCGAGAATGCCGACAAGATTCTCTTCATCCCCGACGCGCTGAGCTATATGCTTACAGGCAATGCCATCTGTGAATACACCGTGGCTTCCACCTCGCAAATCCTCAACCCTATGACAGGCGACCTCGACAACGATCTCGTAGAAAGCCTTGGACTGAAGAGAGAGCAATTTGGAAAGATGACCCATCCTGCAACCATCATAGGCACCCTGACCGAAGAGGTTCAGCAGATGACCGGTCTGAAGGCTGTGCCCGTTATTGCCGTGGCAGGACATGACACAGCCAGTGCAGTAGCTGCCGTGCCTGCCAAGAACGAGGAGTTTGCCTACCTGAGCTCTGGCACATGGAGCCTGATGGGCATTGAGACCAAGAACGCCATCATCAACGAGAAGAGCTACGAACTCAACTTCACCAACGAGGGAGGAATAGAGGGTACGACCCGATTCCTCAAGAATATCTGCGGCATGTGGATTTACGAGCGTTGCCGCAAGGAATGGAAAGACGAGGCTGCAGCCCATCAGAAAGACATGACAGCCTTGGGACATGGCGAACTGATAGCAGAAGCGATGAAGCAACCAGCCTTCCAGAGCATCATCAACCCCGACGATGCCTGCTTCGCCAATCCTTCGAGCATGACAGAGGCCATCCAGCAATATTGCGAAAAGACCAGACAGCATGTGCCACAATCGAATGGCGAGTTCTGCCGTTGTATCTTCGAGAGTCTGGCTCTCCGTTATCGTCAGGTATTTGGCTGGCAGAAGGAGTTTGCCGACATCGACCTCAATGTTCTTCATATAATAGGTGGAGGCTCGCTCAACAAACATCTCAACCAGTTCACCGCCAACAGTTGTGGTGTCAGCATATTGGCAGGTCCTCAGGAAGGAACAGCCATAGGCAATATCATGTTGCAGGCAAAGGCATCGGGCGATGTGAAGGATATATGGGAAATGCGACAGATCATCGCCAACTCTATCGAGTTGCAGCAATTTGAGCCTCAAGACAAGGAGGCATGGGATGCGGCATACGAGAAGTTTTTAAAGGTAAAAGGGTAAAAAAGTAAAAAGGTAAAAAAGTAAAAACTTCTGAACTTGCTAAAATTCAAAAAATAATAACAACAATAATAAAAAACTTAAAAACAATGAAAGCAGATTTGATTTTAAAGAATTACGAGATTGCCAAGGAGCGCTATGCGGCTCTTGGTGTGGATACAGACAAGGCTATTGCCACATTAGAGAAGACTCCTATCTCCCTGCACTGCTGGCAGGCTGACGATGTGGTAGGTTTTGAACGTGGCGAAGCTGCATCGGGTGGCATACAGAGTACAGGCAACTATCCCGGCAAGGCTCGCAATATCGACGAGCTGCGTCAGGACATCGAGAAGGTGAACTCTCTTCTGGCTGGTACCTTCCGTCTTAACCTGCATGAGATTTACGGTGAGTTCGGTGGCAAGCAGATTGACCGCAACGAGGTAACCGTCGACCAGTTCACAGGCTGGATGCAGTGGGCTAAGGAGCAGAACATGAAGCTCGACTTCAACTCTACTTATTTCTCTCACCCTAAAAGTGGAAGTCTCTCATTGTCAAACCCCGATCCTGCTATCCGCGAGTTCTGGATAGAGCACACCAAGCGTTGCCGCCGCATTGCCGATGCTATGGGTAAGTTCCAGAACGATCCATGTATCATGAACATCTGGGTACACGATGGCAGCAAGGACATCACCGTAGAGAAAGGCCGCTATCGTGAGATTCTGAAGAACTCGCTCGATGAAATTCTGGCAGAGGAGTTGCCAAATATGAAGTCATGCCTCGAAGCTAAACTCTTCGGTATCGGACTGGAGGCTTACACCGTAGGTTCTCACGACTTCTACGCAGGCTATTGCGCCAAGAACAATGTGATGTACACCCTCGACACAGGTCACTATGAGCCTACAGAGAATGTTTCGGATGCAGTTTCCGCACTCCTTCTCTTCGTGCCCGAACTGATGCTCCACGTATCTCGTCCTATGCACTGGGATTCTGACCACGTGACTCTCTTCGACGACAACACCCGCAACCTCTTCTCAGAATTGGTTCGTGCCAATGCACTCGACCGTGCACACATCGGTCTCGACTATTTCGATGGTTCCATCAATCGTATCGGAGCTTATATCATCGGTGTACGTGCTGCCCAGAAGTCTTTGCTGCAGGCATTCCTTGAGCCTCTCGATACTCTCCGCAAGTATGAGGACGAGGGCAAGCTTTTCCAGCGCTTGGCTCTCTTGGAGGAAGAGAAGACATTGCCTTTCGGTGCTGTATACGACTACTTCAACCTGAAGAACAATATCCCTGTAGGCGAGGAATACATTGCCGACATCGAGAAATACGAGGCAGAAGTTCTCGCTAAGAGAAACTAAGATACTGAACATTTGTATGTTCAGGAGTTAAAGAAGTTAAAGGAGTTAAGACAACAGTCTTTGCACGTAGTTTTTAAGCAATAAGACATACGTCTTAACTCCTTAACTCCCTTAACTCCTTTAACTTCTTTATATACTAAAGTTCAGTAACCTAAAAACCAAACTATTAACAATATGGAAATATTAATAGGACTTTTAATCATAGCAGTGGGCGCCTTCTGCCAGTCGAGCTGCTATGTTCCAATCAATAAGATAAAGGACTGGAGCTGGGAATCCTACTGGATTGTACAGGGCGTCTTTGCGTGGCTTATCCTTCCTTTCATAGGCGCCATGCTTGCCGTTCCAAGCGGCCATTCGTTCTTCGAACTCTTCGATGGCTATGGCTTCGAGGTGATGATGACCATGCTCTTCGGTATGCTCTGGGGAGTGGGAGGTCTTACCTTCGGACTCTCCATGCGCTACTTGGGAGTGGCATTAGGACAGAGCATTGCCTTAGGTACATGTGCTGGCTTGGGCACCATCATGGGTCCCGTGTTGCTCAACATCTTCTTCCCCGAAATGGATGCCTTGTCTTCGCTCACCTTCAGCGTAATCCTCGGAGTGGTGGTCACCTTGTTGGGTATCGCCATCATCGGTGTGGCAGGAAGCATGAAGGCCTCGTCGCTCTCAGAAGAAGAAAAGAAGGCTGCAGTCAAGGATTTCAACTTCCCCAAGGGTTTGACTATCGCGCTGCTGGCAGGTTTCATGAGCGGATGCTTCAACGTAGGTCTGGCTTTCGGAAGCGACATACACTTCGGCACCTTCACTCCCGATATGTACAAGACGCTCCCCGCTACCTTCCTGGTAACAGTGGGTGGATTCATCACCAATGCCATCTATTGCTTCTATCAGAACTCCAAGAACCACACTTGGGGTGATTATCTGAAGCGCGAGGTATGGAACAACAACATCTTGTTCTGTGCTTTGGCAGGTGCCTTGTGGTACAGTCAGTTCTTCGGACTGTCATTGGGTAAGGGCTTCCTCAACGAGTCGCCTACCCTCATGACCCTCTCCTTCTGCATCCTGATGGCACTCAATGTTGTATTCTCCAACGTATGGGGCATCATCCTGAAGGAATGGAAGGGCTGTTCACCCAAAACCATTGCCGTGCTCATCCTCGGCATCGTGGTGCTCATCATCTCGAGCTTCCTGCCACAATGGGTATAAGAAGAATACTACCGACATTTCACTTTTATTGATGATTTAGATTAGGTAGGGGGCACTCCTTGTGAGTGCTCCTTTTTTTGTAACATCTTTGTCTCATTTTCGTCAATACCTTTCAATCTCATCGCAACCACCCTGTAACAATACCATCGTATCTTTGCATCCGAAAAGAAGAGGGTTATCATAACCCAAATCCCGACAAAGAGAGAGGGAGCTGAAACAAGCAGTCCTCTCAGACAAAAGAAGATGTAACAAGAAAAAAGAAAAAGGTATGAAACTAAAAAGGGGAATCATTGCTTTGGGATTGCTTTCGGCTGTAAGCTTGCAGTCGTGGGCGCAACAACTCAAGGGAGTCGTTATCGACAAAAACTCGAAAGAGACACTCATCGGAGCCGTTATCAGCATCGAAGGAACCGATGTGAAAGCAGTAACCGACGTGAACGGAAACTTTTCGTTCGAAGGATTGAAAGATGGTACTTATACATTATATATTAAATATGTAGGGTATAAAACTCTAAAAATTGACGGGGTTCAGATGAAGGATGCAAACCTGACGATTGCTTTGCAGCCTGATGAACAGCAACTGAAAGGCGTTACCGTTACCGCAGTGGAAAGGCGTAATACGGATGCGGCAATGTTACAGGTAGCCAAAAGCAGTCCCGTCATCGTGAGCAATGTTTCAGCACAAGAAATAAGTCGTACGCAAGACACCAATGCGGGTGAGGTGATACGCCGTGTGCCAGGCGTGAGCCTCATCGACGACAAGTTCGTCATGGTACGTGGACTGTCTCAGCGTTACAACAATGTTTGGGTCAACGGAGGAGCGGTGCCCAGTTCGGAGGCCGACTCAAGGGCATTTTCCTTCGACATAATCCCAAGTTCACAAATTGACAATCTTACTATCGTGAAAAGCCCAACCGCAGAATATCCTGCTGACTATTCGGGCGGTTTTATCATCGTCAACACCAAAGAGATTCCGGCAGAAAACAGTTTTTCTTTATCTGTAGGTGGAAACTGGAACACAGCTTCAGCCTTCCAGGACTTTGCTTACTCGAAAGGTTCGGCAACCGACTTCCTGGCTTTCGACAACGGGATGCGGAGCATTCACGGAGGTATCAATGCCTCCTTGGCTCCTCAGCTCGATGCCAACGGCAGCCCGATAGACAACTATGCCACATCCCTCTTGGGCAACCACCTGAACAACGACTGGATGGTAAAGAGCAAGAAGCCCCTGGGCGACCTGAAGTTGGCAGCCAGCCTGAACCACCGATGGATGTTGGGAGGCAGAACACTCGGCATGCTTGCCGCACTGAACTACACCAATGAATATCGCACCTACGAGAAGATGGAGAACAACCTCTTTGGTATCTACGATGCTGCTAACGACAAGCCCAACTACCTTCGTCATTCTGTCGACGACCAATATAATAATAATGTCAGACTCGGAGTCATGCTCAACTTCACCATCCTCTCCAAGGACGGCAACCACAAGTACCAGCTCAAGAACATCTTCAACCAGTTGGCTACAAGCCGATATACCTGGCGTGACGGTGTGAGCGCACAGTCGAACCTGGAGCGAAGTGCTGAGTATTACTACCGCAGTCGAACTACATATAACGGTCAGCTTACCGGCAAGCACACCTTCACCAGCGATGCCCTTGACTGGAGTATCGGGTATGCGTATGCCAACCGTCATTTGCCTGACCGTCGTAGATATCTCATCGACGATGCTCTCGAAACGGGCGTTTATGCCCTGAGCACCGGAAACGACATATCGCGCGAGTGGACCCAACTCGACGAGCACATTCTCTCTCTTGGCATCAACGACAAGCACCACTTCAAGTTTGGCAACTTTGAGCCAGACTTGCAGGTGGGTGCCTACGGAGAGTATCGAAGCCGCAAGTACCAAACTCGCGAATTTATCTACAACTGGAATGTTTCTGACAATAATATGCCATCCGACTTCCGCCACAGCGACATCCCTACCCTTCTTTCCAATGAGGAGAATATGGGCTACGACAAGCTGTACTTGCTTGAGCAGAAGCAGATGCGCAACAACTATCGCGGACACAACACATTAGGCGCAGGATACCTTACTTTGTCTCTCCCCTTTGGGCAGTTTGGCATCCACGCTGGTGTCCGCTTTGAGCACAACGACATGGAGCTGATCTCCAATACCCGCGACTACGAGAAGAGCGAGACAAGCCGCCACTACAGAACCAGCGACTTCTTCCCTTCACTCAATACCACCTACAAGTTGAACGACCAGCATCAGATTCGTCTGTCGTATGGCCGCAGCATCAACCGACCTGAGTTCCGCGAGGTTTCATCATCAGTTTACTACGACTTCGACCTGGCAAGCAACGTGCAGGGAAATACAGAGTTGAAGAACTGCTATGTCGACAATCTCGACTTGCGCTACGAATGGTATCCATCAAGAGGCGAACTCATCTCACTGGCTGTCTTCTACAAGCACTTCGACTCGCCCATAGAATGGACCTACACCGTGGCTGGCGGTACCGACCTCATCTATTCATACAAGAACGCCAAGAGTGCCAGCAACTACGGAATAGAGTTGGATATCCGCAAGAGTCTCGACTTCATAGGTCTTCGCGACTTCAGCTGGTCGTTCAATGGAGCCCTGATCAAGAGCAAGGTGCAGTTTGAGAAAGGAGCCAAAGAGGAGAACAGACCCATGCAGGGACAGTCGCCCTACCTCATCAACACCGGACTCTTCTATAAGAACGAGCCACTCAAGATGGACATTGCCCTGCTCTACAACCGCATCGGAAAACGAATCATCGGTGTGGGAAGAAGCGAAGGAAGCTCTGGCGACGACTCCAATGCACGAGTGCCCCACAGCTACGAGATGCCTCGCAACACCATCGACCTCTCGTTTGCCAAGAAGTTTGGCAGCCACCTGGAACTGAAACTCAACATCAGAGACCTGCTGGCAGAAAAAGTTTACTACAAGCAGTTTGCCGACGTGACCTACAGCGATGGACGAACCAAAGAGGTTGAGGAGATTACAAGATGCTACAAACCTGGTAGAAACATAGGCTTGCAGGCGATATATAAATTTTAGAAAGAAGTTGAGCAAAGGTAACAACTCAGCCCCCTATAGCCATAAGTAGTTACTTTAATACGATACAAATTGTTTTCAGTTCGTTATGATTTGTTCTGTCTCTTTGATTAAATTTCCGTTCCATAGTTTGGAAATGTCTGTTCAAAGGCTTTGAACCGACATTCAAAGGCTCCGAACGTACATTCAAAGGCTTTGAACGGACATTCAAAGGCTTTGAACAGAGATTTTATAAGGCAAAGAAAACATTTATATAGTATAAGAGTAAGATTTCTGTGGTTTAAAAAGAAAATATTAGATGTTTGTTAAATAAAAAATTTAAAACAAGAAACAATGATGAACAAGATGTATTTAATGGGATGCATAGGCATTCTCGCAGCATCTGCCATGTTGAGCAGTTGCAGCAGTGACGACGAGGGTAATGGAGGTAGCACTACCGAGTACAAGTGGACTACCAATGGCGGTCTTAAGGCTTGCGACCACATTCTCTTCGAAACTGACAACAAGGAGAACGCCAACGGAACACAAATCGGAAACGGCGACCAGGAATTCGTTTTCACAGGAAAGCAGACTTTGAAGAAAGGCACTTATCTCCTCAAGGGATGGGTATATATCGCAGATGGCGCTGAGCTCACCATCGAACCGGGAACGATTATCAAGGGCGACAAGCAGAGCAAGGCAGCCCTCATCGCAGAGCGTGGCGGTAAACTCATCGCCAAAGGTACAGCAACAGAGCCTATCGTCTTCACATCAGAAGAGGCTGCTGGCAGCAGAAAACCTGGCGACTGGGGCGGTGTCATCCTCTGCGGCAAGGCTAAGAACAACCAGACTCAGCAACAGATAGAGGGTGGTCCTCGTACACAACATGGCGGCAACGACGATGCCGACAATTCGGGAGCCTTGAGCTATGTTCGCATCGAGTTTGCAGGTTATCCTTTCCAGAAGGATAAGGAGATCAATGGTCTTACCTTAGGTTCTGTAGGTTCTGGCACACAGATTGACCACGTTCAGGTATCTTACTCTAATGATGATTCCTTCGAGTGGTTTGGTGGTGCTGTGAACTGCAAGTACCTCGTTGCCTACAAGGGCTGGGATGATGACTTCGATACCGACAACGGTTTCTCAGGAAAGGTACAGTATGGTCTCTCTATCCGCGACAGCAAAATTGCCGACACCTCTCAGAGCAACGGTTTCGAGAGCGACAACTGTTCTGACGGTGCTACCGTGGATCCTCGCACTACAGCCACCTTCTCCAACATCACCTTCGTAGGTCCAAAAGTTTTGGATGACAAGTTCCAGAACAATACAAACTATATCAACGCCGGTGCATACAATCCCAACAACGGTTCTGCCCTCGGCAAGTTCCAGGCAGCCATGCAGATTCGCCGTTCTTCCAATCTCAACTGCATCAACTCTGTTGCCTTAGGCTGGCCTATCGGCTTGATTATCGACGGTGAGAAGGGAGAAACAGTTCAGAATGCCAAGGACAAGAAGTTCAAACTCCAAAATGTTTATTTCGCAGGTATGGACGCAATAGGAACCGATGCCAACAAAAAGTATGAGGATTACCTCTACGATGCAGCCAACAAGACGGATCTCGACAAGAATAAGGATTCATACAGCCACACCTTCTTCCTCTTACCCGAGTTGAACAACAAGTACTTCGACAGTTGGACCTCACTGGTAGGTGCCGACGGTTACACTCCTATCGCTGGCAGCCCTCTGCTCAGTGCAGCATCATTCTCTGGCTGGACAGGCTTTGATGTAGTAAGCTTCATCGGTGCATTCGATGGCAGCAACAACTGGCTGAACGGCTGGACCAACTTCGACCCTCAGAACGCAAGATACTAACTAATCGATTCTTTTTTGACTATAAGGTGTTCTATGTATCGGGCATGGCGCAAGCGATTTGCGCCATGCCTTTTTTGGAACTGTAACTCGAAGATGATTGTATTAACCATAGTGGCAACAAAGTTATGGATGTCCAACACAACAACTTAGTGACGGGAAAAAATAACTTGATACGATTTGAGTGAAATTAGTCGAATATTGCAGATACAGAATATAAAGGATAATTAGCAAGCCAATCCTGCTCTCTATAAGGTGACATGGATAGGCGCATACCTTTCAATCCTTGATTGCGCTCCACAAACACCCTCAGACTCTTAGCCTGCAAATTCTCCTCAGCCTTTACTTCTATCGGAATGATTTTTTCCTCATCCTGCACCAGAAAATCTATTTCACCACATGAATTTTCTGCCGACCAATAAAAGTCGTCCTTAAAAGTGTGGAAAATCGCAAAAAGTCGTCCTTAAAAGTGTGGAAAATCACAAAAAGTCGTCCTTAAAAGTGTGGAAAATCGCAAAAAGTCGTCCTTAAAAATGTATTTACAGCAGCCATTTCCAGACAGATCCAAACCCAAAATGAAGGGTGAAGAGATTGTTTTGTCAATTATGTTGTTTGTATCTGCAAGCACATTCATGATGGCTCAGACTCCTGTTGATCAAGTCTGTAGGAAAAGGCAGACAAATGACCAGTGCTGTTGTTCATTCCAACAGAATTGAAGGTGCCAAGGAAGATAAATCTGTAGAATTAGAAGTGAAAAAGTTTCTGATAACGTTTAAATAACCTAAATAAATTTGGTGACGCGGCGTTTTCTTCGTATCTTTGCTGCAAAATATGCGGCGTTTTTGGATAAATAATGCCGCAAGAGTATAAAAACTTCGTTATAAAGATTATTGCATGAAAAAACGACATAACAGAAAAAAACGCATGGCTCAATATGCCATGTATGCATACTGTTTTTTTGCGATTCTTTCACTCGTAAACACGGTTTGTGGAAGTCTTGGTGTTGCAGTCAACATTCCATCCATCTTACTCACCATCAAACAATGGGTATTAATGCTTGCCGCCATAGCATTATGGGGAATATTCCGATTAATACAACCAAGAAACGAAAAGTTGCTGCGACGTTGCTGCGAGGTGATGGTATTTTACTATGTGTTTTCATTCGTCCTGTCAATATGTTTTAAGTTCAACCTAATACCCATGACACAAGATGGCTTGATAACCAGGACTGCAACTATCCTCACTTGGACAGAAAGCAGCATCGGCCTGCTCTCTGTCATCGCATCCCTGATTGCCGGTTGCCATTTAGGAAGAAAACATACAGGAAGCATGCACCAACTGGGCACAGCACTTATCCTGGTTTTCATCGTATGGCTGATATGTGTAAACATCCTCCCAACCACTATATTTTATCTATTGGGAATCAGTCATCCAACAGCCTTCACCTGTGTCAATATGTTCTCTGCTTTTTCCAACACACTCGTTTATATATACGCATACTATAGAATGTATCGCACTATAAACAACTGATTACTATTTAAAAAGTAGGGTTTATTCTGCCTTCTATTAAGCCACAGGTTGGTCGTCTATTATGACCCTAAAAGGGAATAAGAAGTGAAAAGAATAGCAAAAATCTATAAAATATCTGTTTCTTTTGGTAGAGTCTTTAAATAGCCGTATCTTTGCACCATAAAAACAGCAACAAGATGGCAAAGATATTGATTATAGAAGACGATTTGGCATTTGGAACCATGATTCAGACATGGCTCAGAAAGAAAGGTTTCGAAGTAGAGAAAGCCACATCGGTTGGTGCTGCCTTGAAGTTGTTGCAGGAAGACAGCCAGCGCGATCTGATTCTCTCTGACCTCAGACTTCCCGACCACGACGGACTCACCACACTGAGATGGCTCCACAAGCAGGGCCTTCACATTCCCTTTATCGTCATGACAAGCTATGCAGAGGTGCAGAACGCTGTGCTCGCCATGAAATCGGGAGCCAATGACTATGTGGCTAAACCTTTTCATCCCGATATCCTGTTAGAGAAAATCAATGAGGCTATCAAGCTGTCAGCCTCATCGACACCTGTTCCGGCAAACTCTCCTGCCACACCGACTCAACAAGAAACCCCTCAGCAAACTACCACACAGCCCGACGAAGACGAGGCGCCCAAATACATAGAAGGCAAGAGTGAAGCCTCGCAACAGCTATATAGATATGTGTCACTCGTAGCACCTACCCCTATGTCGGTACTGATACTCGGAGCAAGCGGCACAGGCAAAGAATATGTGGCGCATCGCATACACGAATTGAGCAGCCGTGCCGACAAGCCCTTCTTCGCCATAGATTGTGGAGCCATACCAAGAGATGTAGCTGCATCCGAATTCTTCGGTCATGTGAAAGGCGCCTTTACTGGAGCCGAACAAGACAAGAAGGGAGCTTTCGAAGTAGCCAACGGAGGAACACTCTTCCTCGACGAGATGGGAAACCTGAGCTATGATGTGCAGGTGCAACTGCTTCGTGCCCTGCAGGAGAGAAAGATAAGACCCGTGGGAGGAACTAAGGAAATCGACATCGATATCCGACTGGTGTGCGCCACCAACGAAAACCTGGCACAGAGAGTGGCTGAGGGACAGTTCCGCGAAGACCTCTTCCACCGCATCAACGAGTTCACCATCTATATGCCCGAACTGAAAGACCGCGGCACAGACCTCTTCCTCTTCGCCAACCTCTTCGTCAAGCATGCCAACAAGGAGTTGGGACGGCACGTGCTCGGGTTCGACGACAAGGCTTCAGAGATGATTGCCTCGTACAGCTGGCCCGGCAACCTGCGCGAACTCAACAACGTGATGAAGCGTGCCACCCTGCTGACCAAGGGAAACTATATCGGCAGGGCTGAACTCCAGCAGAGCATGAGTCATCTGCAACAACCCACAGAGACGCTGACATTACGCGATGAGCAAACCGAGTTGCAACGCATAGAGGCTGCCCTGAAAACCGCCAATGGCAACAAGAGCAAGGCTGCCCAACTGTTGGGAGTGGACAGAAAAACCCTCTACAACAAAATCAAGAAATATAATCTGTAGACCTCTGCAACCTCCTATAACACATAGCAAGGACGGACTGTAAACCCAATGGGGTTCATAGTCCGTCCTTGCTGTATGATAGCTTTTCTATCATGTCCCGACATCCTGTGCCAATTCCCCATTCCCCAATAGAGTTCCACAACTTTTTGGGGAAATATTCCACACTCTTTCCACACTTTCCACACTTCCCCACTTTTTGGCACAACCATTTCAACCACTGATTATCAAGCACTTAGAAAACTTTCTTCATTTTTGGCACGCTGATTGTGATATTAGATAGTGAACTCGCAAACGAACTGAATGTTCAACAAGAGTTTCAACAGAGAATATAAACAAAAATAGAATATTAACAATTTAAAGCATTACAATTATGAAGAAGTTATTTTTCGCAGTTATCGCAGCAGCATTCGTTTTCGTATCAGCAAACAACGTATTTGCAAGTAACAAAATGATCAGCACATCAGCTTACGAGCCAACTGATACAGTAGCTCCAGCCGACACTACAGAGACTACAACAGACTCTTCAACAGAGAAGCCTGCGGAAGCATCTTTGGTAATGTCACTCAGCGACATCGAGCCAACTGACACAGTAGCACCAGCCGAGACTCCAGCTTCAACAGAGACTCCTGCTCCTGCTGACACAACAAATACTCCAGCCGACTCAACAGCAGAACAGGCTCAGTAAACCGCTCCATCTTCAAGAAACAGTATACATGCAGCTTTTTAAATGAAAATATCTTGCCTTGTCTTCCGAAGGCAAGATATTTTTTTGTATTTTTGCACCATGATAAAAAACAATATTCCTCTCAAAGTAGCCTTAGGATATGCTGCCGTAGCCGTGGTGATGGCCCTGGCAGTAGCGCTCGTATACAGCAACACGCAGTCTATCCTGAACATCGACAAGGCTTCACGTGACTATACCCACAAACGCAATATGGCCGACAGCCTGGTGTACAGCCTGCTCGACGTGAGCAACAACGAACGTTCCATCTATATGGAGACATCGGGAAACTGGGAGGAACTCAACCACTCCATCTCAGAAGCCAAGGTGCAGGCACTCAAACTCAAGGCACTGGAAAAGGACTCCCTGCAGAAAGCACGCATGGACACCCTCGTCAGTCTGCTCAACTTGAAACAAGTCAACCTGAAGCAACTCCGGAGAGTGTTGATAGCCAACAATCATGAGAGCTTTCTTCACGAAAAGGTGAGCAATCTGAGCAGCGGAAAAGACTCGGTAGTGGTACACCCCAAGACTGCACAAACCCATGAGAACAAAAGGACAACCGTTGAGGTGGTGAAGACCCGAAAAGGCTTCTTCCGCCGACTCGCCGACGCCTTCAAGAAAGGCGCCACCGACACCATAGCCATACACAATGATGTCAACCAAACTACAACCGACTCGATTTCCACACCTGTCGACATCGCCGGAGAGGTGGCACAGGTGCTGTCGCAGATAGGACAGGAAGACAAACAGAACACACAGAAAAAGGAGAAAGCAGTAAACAAAGAGGTGAGCGACCTGCAGAAAGTGAATGCCCAGCTTGCCGAACGTACTTCCCACTTGCTCAACACCATCCGCCAAAGCGAGATGCAGTCCATGCAGCAGGCTTTAGGCAAAGCGCTGAATGCCCGCCGTTCACTCCTGTGGCAGATCACCCTTATGGCTTTGCTTGCCATGACCGCCGCCGTAGTCTTGCTGTGCTACATCTTCAAAGACACCAAGAAGGAACGCATCTATCGTGAGAACTTGGAAGAGACCAACACCGAGATTCAGCGCATCATGAACCAACGCGAAAGACTCCTTCTTACCATCACCCACGACATCAAGGCTCCCGTGGCTTCCATTTCGGGCTTCATCGACCTGATGAGAGAACATGTGAGCGACGAGAAAGGCATGAACTATATCGACAACATAGCCAGCTCTGCCAGCCATCTGTCAAGATTGGTGGCAGAGCTCCTCGACTATCACAAATTGGAGAACGGACTGCTGGAACTCCATCCCTCCAGTTTCTCGCCAGCCTCGCTCATTCAGCAATGCACCGAAGGCATGAGAATGCAGGCAGAGAAGAAGAACCTGGTGTTAAGTTCCTCTTATCAGGATAAGGCTGCCGAGCTGCAAGGATTAGCATCCGATGCCGCAATCACCTATCAGGCAGATGCTTTCCGCATCCGTCAGGTGTTGGACAACCTCATCAGCAACGCCATCAAGTACACCGTGAAAGGAAAGGTTACTGTCACTGCCCTCGTCAAGCCAGCCCCATCGGCAGGCATCTGCCACCTTATTATAAAGGTAGAGGATACGGGCATGGGCATGACTTCTGAGGAATGTCGAAAAGTGTTCCAGGCTTTCACACGTCTCAAGGACGCACAGGGCATAGAAGGCACAGGCTTAGGACTATCCATCACCCATGAACTCGTCACTCTCTTAGGCGGACATATCAGTCTGCAATCAGAGAAAGGCATCGGCTCCACCTTTGCCATCACCCTTCCTATCAGGCAGAATCCTCCTTCCGTTCAGGAAGCCTCGATGGGCGAAGCTGCCGAAAAGCAGCCGGCAAGTATCAGCGCCGCGGGCACAGAACTGTCATCAGCGAACCAGCAGCCCCTTGCCAACCATAAGATTCTGATCCTCGACGACGACCGTCTGCAGCTGCAACTGCTTCAGGAGATGCTGCACCGCAAGACCAATGACGACTGGCAGATATTTGCCTGTCAGCATGTTACCGAGGCTCTTACCATTCTGCACAACGAGCAGCCCGCCCTGATGCTGATGGATATAGAAATGCCAGAGATGAACGGAACGGAGATTATCCGCATGATCAATCACAGACACATGAAAGTGATTGCCATGACAGCCCACGACATCAGCATCAAGGAAGAACTGACGGAGGCTGGCTTCGACGACTGCCTGTTCAAACCCTTCCGTCCTGAAGCCTTAGAGAGTTTGTTGGCTCCTGCTGCCCGAGAAGTTGCTACAGAAGAGCCTGCCGCTGAAGAAACAACTGCAGAAGAGCCTGCCGCCGATGTATCTGTCCGTGAAAGGCTGTCTTCACTTTTGATCTTTGCTGGAGGCGACAAGGAAGCAGAGATGGAGATTGTGAAAACCGTGACGACAGAAATGGAAACTTACCGGGAATCGTTAAACAAGTATCTGCCTGCTGCCGAAAAGGGAAAAGAGGCACAGGAGGACAATACACAGGCGGTACAGGTAGAACTCAGCCAGAAGGACAAGCAGAATGTGGCAAGAATCGCCCACAAACTGCAACCCATAGCCCAGATGATGCAGGCGGAATGTCAACAGCAGCTGCAGGCTCTCTCGCCCGAACATATCAGCGAACAAGAGGACAAAAAAATCCGAGCATACATCCAGGCCGTCTTCGACGACTTAGGAAATATGCTCGGAGAGTTGAGAAATATTCTTTCTGAGTAATCGTTCTTACAGTTCCACATTGTCTATGTGGAATTTCATCAGTCCGGCAGGCACCTTCACCATGACCTCATCGCCGGCTTTCTTGCCCAAGAGAGCCTGTGCGATGGGCGACTTGATAGAGATTTTTCCACTATGAAGGTCTGCCTCGTGAGGATTCACTATGGTGTAGGTCATGCTGCACTTATTGGCCACATTGGTAATCTTCACCTTGCTCAACAGTCCCACCTTGTCGCTTTGCAGTCGCGACTTGTCTATTACGCGGGCATTCTCCAGAATCTTCTGCTTGAAACTGATTCTGCTCAACAGCTTGCCCTGCTCTCGCTTGGCAGCATGATACTCAAAGTTCTCGCTGAGGTCGCCCTTGTCGCGTGCCTCGGCTATGGCGTCACGCACAGCAGGCAGTTCCACCTTTACCATGTGTTGAAGTTCAGCCACGAGCTCATCGTAGCCTTCCTGAGACATATATTCCATAATGCTTTTATTCTTTTTGTTTTATTCTTCGGCGTGCAAAGGTACAGAGAAATCATGAAAAAGCCAAGACTTTGCCCGAGTTTTACGCAAAAAGAAAGCCGTGCATAAATATTCACAAGCATACTACATTTAACTACGAAAAAATTTTTTCTCAGTTAGGAAAAATTATTTCCCCAGTTGGGCAGATTCATTTTCCCAACTGAGAAGCCGTTTTTCGGCAATTCTTGTATGAATATACTTGCGCTGTAAGAACACGTCATTGCCCCGGATGATTTTGCAAGACAAGGGGAAGCATCACGCTCCCCAAACCTCCTCGGCGATTTCTCGCACAAGATCCAACTTGGCCCACTGCTCTGCCTCTGTCAGTTTGTTGCCTATCTCGCAAGAAGCAAAACCACACTGAGGACTCAGGCTGAGACGCTGGAGAGGAAGATACTTCGCCGCCTCATGAATGCGGGCTATGACTGTGGCCTTGTCCTCGAGCACAGGCGACTTGCTGGTTATCAGACCAAGAACCACCTTCTTGCCTTCAGCCACATACCGCAGAGGCTCGAAGCCACCCGAACGCTCATCGTCGTATTCAAGATAGAAGGTGTCGGCATCCTCGCGGGCAAAGAGATAAGGAGCCACAGCATCGTAGGCGCCCTTCGTGGCATAGCATGAATGATAGTTGCCACGGCACACGTGCGTGTTGACGGTCAGCCCCTCGGGCTTTCCCTCTATGGAGAGGTTGTTGACCTTCAGATATTGCAGGGCCTCGTGTTCCAGGGTAAAGCCCGTGCCTGCCATCGACTTCCAGAAATCGTCATCTACAATCATGCCCCAGGTACAGTCGTCCAACTGTACAGTTCGACAGCCTGCTGCATAGATCTCGTGGAAGAATGTGCGATAGGCCTTGGCAATGTCTTCTATCAGCTCTGTGGTGTTGGGATAAAACTGACGGGTGTTCTCGGCATTCTTTCCTCGGAACAGCTCTGCCAGAAACTGTGCCGGTGCCGGTACGGTCTGCTTGGCCTCTACGCCCTCCTCCTCAAACTGCTTCACAAACAAGAAATCTTTGATGAAGGGATGGTTCTCGCCTGTTATCTTTCCTGTAAGACGGAGGGAGCCTTTCGTGGTTTCCTCGCCATGAAACTGATAACCATGATCCAACTCTATGTGCTCTACGCCGCCAAATCCCCACATAAAGTCGAGATGCCAATAGCTGCGACGAAACTCGCCATCTGTAATATAGCGCAATCCGTGCGCCTTCTGCTGTCTGACCACTTCTGTGATAAGCCGGTCTTCAATGTGACGAAGTTCTACTGCCGAAATCTGTCCCTCGGCAAACTTTACTCTGGCTTCCTTCAACTCTGCTGGGCGCAAATAGCTGCCCACTGCCTCAAAATGTTGATTTCTCACGTTGCTCATGTTTTTATTTCCCTTTCTTTAATATTATGTGTAATGATGACTGTCTGCATCCTGCCCCACTGACGGCAGAAATGCTTCTTTTTCAGCTGCAAAGGTAGAAAGAAGAATTTTATCCGCCAAATATTCTTCATAATTCAGAAAAATATGCTAACTTTGCAGTTAGAATAATCGATACACAGAATATTATTCTGTAAAAAATGCACATTTAAAGAAGAATAGATTATGGCAGCAGAAGAAAAACTCGACGACATAGACATCAAGATACTGAAGTTGCTGCAACAGAACTCCCGGCTCACCGTCAAGGAACTTGCAGCAAGAGTACACCTTTCGCCCTCGCCTACCTTTGAACGTCAGAAACGACTGGAACGGGAAGGATACATACAGCGATATGGAGCCATCGTCGACCATCACAAGATGGGGCACAACGTCATCGTGCTATGCAATATCCGACTGAAGCAGCACACTCACGACCTGATACAGCAATTCATGGACACCGTGCAGAACATAGACCAGATAACGGAATGCTACAACACCACGGGCGACTATGATTTTCAGATCAAAGTGTATGCACACGACATGAAAGACTATCAGGACTTCATGCTCAACACCCTCGGCAACATTGACTGCATAGGCAGTCTTCACAGTATCATCGTCATTGGCGAAATAAAAGACTCGCATTACATCCCGGCAAGCAGATTGTTGGCGAAGACACTCCTCCTTCTGTGCATCATGCTCTCTTCGCTGTTCTGTATGCCCTTGAAAGCACAGAACCCAGGCGAGACTGTCACAGAGCAAAGCATCAGCAAAAAGGGAGAAAAACATTACTTTTATGCCGTGCCCATTCCCGACAACATCTTCAGCATGATGAAGGGAAAAACATACAAGAAGAATTGTACTGTGCCAAGAAGCGAGCTGCGCTATCTGCGCTGCCTGCACACCGACAAGGAAGGCAGGAGCATCGTGGGAGAAATGGTGGTCAACAAAGCCATAGCTAACGATGTGCTCGACATTCTGTACAAACTCTACCGGGCAAAATATCCGATAGAGCGAATGCGGCTCATCGACTATTGGAACGCAGATGACGAACGGGCCATGAGAGCCAACAACTCCTCTTGCTTCAACTTCAGATTCATCTCGCATACCCACACCGTATCAAAGCACGGCAGAGGAATGGCTGTAGACATCAACACCCTCTACAACCCCTACCACAAACGACTGAGAAATGGCAAAGAAGTAATAGAACCTGCCACAGCACGTCCCTATCTCGACCGCAGTAAGAAACACGCATACATGATTCAGAGGGGCGACTTATGCTATCGCCTTTTCAAAGAAAAAGGATTCAGATGGGGTGGCGACTGGAAGCACAGCAAAGACTATCAGCACTTCGAGAAATGACAAAAATTTACCCACGTACTCTGAATCAGAAATTCAACAGCACGTGGGTAAAAGCTTCAAACAAGATGCTTAGTTGTACCAAATAGAGTTATATTCTCTACGATCATCTTCTTCGTTGTAGACGTTCTCATACTCCAGGTTCTTTGCCTCGAATGCTTCTAATGACTTTTTCATAATCCACCCTCCTATATGTTAAAGTTAATAATCTGCTTTGTGATTGCAAATATAGAAAAAAAAACGGAGTCACCTTGTCAATAATTCAGAAAAGTTGTGTATTTTTGCAGCATTGTAAAATGTATGAACATTCTCATTATAAAACCACAGCATGAAACTATCAAATACTTTCAACCGACTAAGATGGCGACACTGGTTGCTCCTGTCGTTGCTCGTCCTCGTTCTCGTCATAAAGTGGAACCCATACTTAGGCTACATTTACACCTTATATATATACAGCACCATCGGGAGAATTCTATCATCCTTTTCGGGCATCTTCCCGTTTGCCATAGGCGACATCTTCATCGCCCTCAGCATCGCATGGGTCATTCTTTATCCTCTCTACGAGATTGTCCTTCGCAAACGACTTGCCCGCCGTTACACCTTCCTGGCAGCTAAAGGGAACAGTTATCCCAAGACAAAGACGGTGTGGGGAAGAGTGGCAGAATATCTGCTGTGGATCTACGTATGGTTCTACATGGCCTGGGGACTCAACTACTCGCAGCCCAACATCTATCAGCGCACAGGCATGAAGCCGGCTAAGGTGAGCGAGAAAGTATTCAGAGAGTTTGCCTATCGCTATGCCGACAGCCTCAACTTATTGAGTGAAGAACGAAGAGTGAAGAGTGAAGAAACAGCGTTCGACGGCCAAAGGGAAAGTCAATTCAATGGTTTTGTGGATGATGGATTGAAGAATCGGGTGCGGGATGCAGTTCTGAAAGGATACAACCAAATAGGACACAAGGAAGGCATCAATGCTCCCTTCAACCCTCATCCCCATGTCAAGACCATGGTGTTCACTCCCTTCAGCTCGATGGCGGGCGTCACGGGCAGCATGGCTCCTTTCTTCTGCGAGTTTACGCTGAATGGCGACATTCGCCCTCACGACTATCCTGCCATCTATGCACACGAATATGCACATTTCTTAGGAATAGCCAATGAGGGCGAAGCCAACTTCTACAGCTATATTGTCTGCACATCGTCAACAGACAAGGCTGTGAAGTTTAGTGGTTATTACCACATCTTCTTCCATGTGCTCCACAATGTCTTCGATGTCTTAGGCGAAAAAGAGGGAGAGAAATTCCTGAGCCACATCCGTCCCGAGATCATCCGTCTGGCAAAGGACGACCGCCACTACTGGCTCAGCAAGCGAAGCAAGGTGCTTGATGCCGCACAAGACTTCATCTTCGACCTTTACCTCAAGGGCAACAACGTCTCGGAAGGCAGGAAAAGCTATTCGGGTGTTGTCGCCCTGATACTGGCATGGGAAGAAAAACAGAAAAGTTAGGGGAAGCCAGAGAAGTTAGAGAGACAAAATGCCCACGAATGACTATTTTTTGTTACTTTTGCACCACACTTCATGAGTGACGACAAAAAATCAAGACTGACTATAGAAGTATGATAGACCGCTGTTATATAGAAATAACCAACACGTGCAACCTGAACTGCCACTTCTGTCCGAAGCACAACAGAGCGAAGAGACAGCTCACGGCAGAAGAGTTCGACTTGCTCACCAGTAAGTTGAAAGGCAAGGCTTGTTTCCTCTACTTCCATCTCATGGGAGAGCCCCTGCTCCACCCTCTACTGCCACAATTCATCACTCTGGCAAGAGAGCGTGGATTCAAAACCGTGCTTACCTCCAATGGCACCCTCCTGCATCGGGCCATGGAACTTTTAGACACGCTGCCCCATAAGATTCAACTCTCAGTTCACTCGCACGAGAGCAATGCACAAGGCAGACTGTCCGACTATATGGATGAGGTGATGCGCTTCTCCACTCAGGCAGCAGCCAAAGGCACCTGTATGGTGTTGCGCCTATGGAACCAGGGAGGCATGGACCAAGAGAACGAAGAGGTGATGAGCCTCATCGAGAAGTACGTGCCTAAGCCCTGGAAAGAGCGTCCCGACGGATTCCGCCTCAGCGACAATCTCTACTTGGAGTTTGACAGAAAGTTCGAGTGGCCCAACTTCGACAACAAAGAAGAAGGACAGGAAACAGGCAACAGCGAGGAAGACAAGAGTAACGTCAAGGGAAGAGAGGTGTTCTGCAAGGCACTTATCAAGCAGATAGGTGTGCTGGCAGACGGAAGCCTCGTGCCCTGCTGCCTCGACCATAACGGCGATGTCGTGCTGGGCAACCTCTTCCATCAGTCGCTCGAAGATATTCTCTCCTCGCCAAGGGCTACGGCATTGATAGAGGGTTTCAAACATCATCATGCCTCGGAAGCACTTTGCCGCGACTGCGAGTCGGCACTGGCACGAAACAGCTTCCGAGGTAAAGCAAGAAAACAGATATAAGACAAGGAACAGACATGAAAGAAGTTTTAATCGTAAGCATAGGCAGCTTCTTTGGAGGCGGCCTGAGATATTGGATTTCCAAGATGGTGCAGTCGTGCAGCCTCATAGCTTTCCCCTTCGGCACCATGACAGTAAACGTGTTGGGCTGCTTCATCATCGGATTTCTCTCCGGCATTTCGTGGAATGGCGGCGGATGGATGAACCCCTCCACCAAGTTGCTGCTCACCACAGGCTTCTGCGGTGGCTTCACCACCTTCTCCACCTTCATGAACGAAGGTTCATCGCTGATGAAGGATGAGCAATATCTCTACATGATGCTCTATCTCTTCAGCAGCCTCATCCTTGGCCTCATCGCCGTGATGGCTGGACATCAGTTGGCAAAGTTTTTCTGAAAAAATGATTCTCTGCTTAATTTTTCCCCTACATTTGTCTTATAACTCAGCACCCCTATTGAAAACTTTGAATAGAAAAGGCTCGAAATATGAAAGCGGCTTCGTAAGCAGTTGAAGCCTATTGCATTATTCTGATAGAAACTATAAAAATATAGTTGACCACTTTAAACTTTATTAATAATACACGTTGACTCACATTAACGTAACAACTCATGACAATATGGGTGAACTGAGTAGTTACAACTATTATAGTCGATGTAGCGAATGGTGACGATGAAAGAATGGTGAATGCGCTTGCACTTATCATCGTGGCAGATAGCCCCTTGTCGTTTTTTATTCATTTTATCCATCGTACTGAATAAAATCAGCACTTTTTTATTCAATACAATGGATAGAATGAATATTTTTTTGTATCTTTGTCTCGGTTTAATCAATTCATCTGAAGAGAAATGAGAACAATTATCAGTAACCAGAAAAAGGAACGGGATATTCTGCTTTCCCGTCCTTACCTTACACGTCATACCAAATATGATGAGGATGAACTGTTGGCAAGCAAGCAAATCAAGTTGATAACGGGTCCCAGAAGAACTGGCAAATCGACAGAGGCTTTGCTGATGCTGAAAGGCAGGAACTTTGCCTATCTGAATTTTGATGACGGCAAACTCCTGAGTGCATGGGACGATGATTTGGTTTGGGAAACATTACATGCCGTTTATCCCGACTTTGAGTATCTTCTGCTTGATGAGGTTCAAAATCTGGATGGTTGGCATTTATGGGTTTCCAAACTTTACCGCATGGGAATCAACATGGTTATTACGGGAAGCAACGCCAAATTGCTGAGTAGCGAAATGGCAACATTGCTCACAGGCAGATATATCCAAATAGAGATGCTGCCTTTCAGTCTTTCTGAATTCTTTATCTGGAACCACAGAAATCTTTCGGAAGTATCAGAGATGAAAGACAGCGCATCAGACCTCTCGCTTATTGCAGACTATCTGCACCATGGTGGCTATCCAGAGACTGTAGCAGCAAGAAGCCTGACCCAAAACTATCTCTCCACACTCTTTGATTCCATCATTTGGAAAGACATTGCCAAGCGTCATAAAGTACGCAATGTAGAGGATTTGAACAACCTGGCCATGTATCTGGTTTCTAACTTTTGCAATCCATTCAGTGCCAACGAACTGGCAGAAACGCTGGGATTTTCAAGCGTAGCAACCACCAAGAAGTTTATGGGATATTTAAGTGAGCCCTATCTCTTGTATTATCTGCCACGTTACAACAACAAGTTGAAAGTAATGAAGAAAGCTCCACAAAAAGTATATGTGGTTGACAATGGTTTTGTAGAAGCCAAGGCTTTTAGTGTGAGTGAGAACTTAGGCAGGTTATTGGAGAATCAGGTTTTTATAGAGTTGGTTCGCAGGGGATATCATGCAGAAACATCACTTTTCTATTATCGCTCCCGTAATGACAAGGAGATTGATTTTGTTACAAGGCTGGGTGCTCATGTAGAAAGTCTTATACAAGTATGTTATGACCTCTCATCCGAACGAACGCTCAAGCGGGAAGTAGATAGCATCATTGAATGTGCGGGGGAACTCAAATGCTCCAATCTGATTATTGTCACGATGAATGAGGAAAGAATAATTGAGAAAAATGGTTATAAGGTCAAGATTTTGCCTATATATAAGTTTTAATGAGCTGCAACACTGTGGATACCGATTTGCTAACAAGGATTTTCTACCGATATGTTCTTAGTTCTTCTATCGGATAGCCACGCTTTTTTCTCCTAAAACACTTGCGAAACTTGAATCTTATAATATTTAAATAGGAGAAAAATTGGGCAAAGAAGCCCTTTTCTCCTCAAAAAACTATATATTTGCAAACAATTAAAACAATATCGCAAATGATATGAGAACAGAGGAGTCAGCATCCCGAGAAGCAGTTCCTGGTAACACCCATCGGTTGCGGCATTGCCAGCTTTGACCAGAGGGCATCGCCCCACTGTTCAAGGAGGCAAAGGTGATAAAAAACATCACCTCCCCGAGAGTTTCTGGGAGGTGATGGAGTAAATGTCAAAAAGTACATATCGATGTAGCGAATGTTTCGCAAGTTGAGTCAATTATTTCACGTACTTCTTTCCATCCTTGATATAGATGCCGCTTTCTGGCTCCTGACTCAACTTGCGACCTTGCAAGTCGTAGATGCCATGCAGAATATGTTCCTCTGCGGTATTCACATTCTCTATGCCAGTAGCATAACCTTCACCCATCACATAAATAGGCATAGTCTTAGCATCGGAAGACAAAGGTTCATCTGCACCTCCGAAAGGATTCTCGCGTATAGTTACATTCATGTACCAACTTTGTGGTGCAGGCACATCCTCGTCAGTTCGCAAGACCAGTCCACCATCTTTTATGATGTAATTGATACCCCAGTTCGGGATAAGAATAGTTCATAAAAAAGTTGGTAGTCTCACAAATATTTTGTACCTTTATAGGTGATTTACAACAAGTTACAAATATATTTGATATGACTACCGATTACAAAGTTACAGAATTATTTTGTATTATAGACGAGTTTTGCAAACATTTTGATGCA
>OIWT01000788.1_pt1 | contig 42459 bp, 32 predicted proteins | sample 1587701 | NCBI WGS metagenome assembly OIWT01 (sample SAMEA3888904, study PRJEB22519) | human gut metagenome | biome: human gut; feature: human-associated habitat; material: faeces | place: Denmark | collected 2009 | reverse complement strand
GCGTGCGCGCCGTGCGCGCGCCGACCTCCGCCGTCCGCGCAGCGGCGCGTCGGCGCGGGTCAAGGTGTCGCCCTTCGGCAAGCTGAAGGACGGCACGGCGGTGAAGCTCTTCCGCCTGCACGGCGCGGGCGGGCTCATCCTCGACGTGTCCGACTACGGCGGGCGCCTCGTGCGCTGCTACGCCCCCGACAAGTTCGGCAACCTCGCGGACGTCACGCTCGGCTGGAACACGCCCGGCGAGTACGAGGAGCTGGGCTTCTCGATGGGCACGCTCATCGGCCGCTACGGCAACCGCATCGCGGACGGCAAGTTCACGCTGGACGGCAAGGAGTACCAGCTGCCGATCAACGAGGAGAAGGGCGCCCGCCACTGCAACCTCCACGGCGGCCCGGACGGCTGGGACAAGAAGGTGTGGCAGGCGCGTCCGTTCAGCCTCGGCCCGATCCAGGGCGTGGAGTTCACCTACGTCTCCAAGGACGGCGAGATGGGCTTCCCGGGCACCGTGACCTGCAAGGTGACCTACCGCGTGCTGCCGAACAACACCTGGCGGGTCGAGTACGAGGCGACGACGGACAAGCCCACGGTCCTGAACCTCACGCACCACTCCTACTGGAACCTCGCCGGCGAGGCGAGCGGCGACGTGCTCGGCCAGCACCTCCAGATCTTCGCCGACGAATACACGCAGACGACGGCGGGGCTCATCCCCACGAAGAACGCGCCGGTGAAGGGCACGGGCTTCGACTTCACGGCGATGCGGCCGATCGGCGCCAAGGCCGACTGGATGAAGGCCGAGAAGGCGCTCGCGCCGATGGACAACTGGTACGACCACAACTTCGTCCTCCGGGGCAAGCCCGGGCAGTTCAAGCGGGCCGCGTCGATGTACGATCCCGTTTCGGGCCGCACGCTCGACGTCTGGACGACCGAGCCCTGCATGCAGATGTACGGTGCGCAGAACGTGACGGACAAGGTGCCCGCGAAGGCCGCCGGGAAGTTCCTCTGCCCGTATGCGGGCGTCGCCCTGGAGACCCAGCACGCGCCCGACTCGCCGAACCATCCCGAATTCCCGTCCACGGTCCTCAGGCCGGGAGAGGTCTTCCATTCCCGCACGGAATACCGCTTCGGCGCGAAGTGAGGCGCCATGCACGTCGTCGTCTGCGTCAAACAGGTTCCGGACACCACGAACGTCCGGATCAACCCCAAGACCAATACGCTCATGCGCGAGGGCGTGGAGTCGATCGTCAATCCGTTCGACGAATACGCCCTTGAGGAGGCGCTGCGCCTGAAGGACCGCCTCGGCGCGAAGGTCTCCGTCGTCTCGATGGGTCCGCCCCAGGCGGCCGCCGTGCTGCGCGAGTCCCTTGCGCGCGGGGCGGACGAGGCGTTCCTCGTCTCCTCCCGCGCCTTCGGCGGCGCGGACACGCTCGCGACGTCCTACACGCTCTCCCAGGCGATCCGGAAGGCCTGCGGCGGCAAGACGCCCGACCTCGTCCTCTTCGGCAAGCAGGCCATCGACGGCGACACGGCGCAGGTCGGCCCCGGCGTCTCCGAATTCCTCGGCGTGCCGCTCGTCACCTACGTGAAGGAGCTGGCGGTCGAGGCGACGGGCGCCTACACCGCGACGACGGTGATGGACGACGGCGAACACGTGATCGCGGGATCCTTCCCATGCGTCATGACCGTCCTCAAGGAGGCCGCCGCGCCGCGCTACGCGCCGCTCGCCGGCTGGATGCGGGCCGCGAAGGCGGAGATCGCGGTGCTGGACGAGAAGGCCATCGCGGCCGACCCGATCCGCATCGGCCTCAAGGGCTCGCCCACGAAGGTCGTCACGATCTTCCCGCCGCCCACGAGGGGGGGCGGCGAGACGGTGGACGCGCGCGGCGACGCGGCGGCGGGCGCGCGCGCGATTGTGGACTTCCTCGCGAAGAAAGGTCTGGTGAAGTGATGGCGGACGCCCCGGTTTTCATCGACCCCAAGCTCTGCAAGGGGTGCGGCAAGTGCGTGAAGGGGTGTGGCTTCGGCGCGCTGAAGATGGTGGCGAGGGACGAGGGCTCGGGCGCCCCCGAACCCCGGCCCAAGGCAAGGGTTGTTCAGATTGCCGAGGTCGACGCGAGCGCGTGCAAGGCCTGCGGGGCGTGCGTGAAGGCGTGCCCGTTCAAGGCGATCCGCGAGGTGCGGCAGGAGGTCTACGGCACGGCGGACATCGAGGCGTACAAGGACATCTGGGTATTCGCCGAGCAGAGCCACGGCGTCGTCGCCGAAGTCGCCTACGAACTGCTCGCGAAGGGGCTGGAGCTCAAGGCCCAGCGCGGCGCGGGCGCGCGGCTCTGCGCGGTCGTGCTGGGGAGCGGGCTGGCGGCGGACGTGGAGGCGTCGCTCGTCGCGGCGGGCGCGGATGTCGTCTACAAGGTGGACGACCCGGCGCTTGCGGACTACGAGGCGAACGTCTACGTGGACGCGGTGAGCCAGCTCATCGTGAAGCGGAAGCCCGAGGTCGTCCTCGCGGGCGCGACGGCCGTCGGGCGCGCGTTCTTCGCGCGCGTCGCCGTGAAGGTCCGCACGGGCCTCACCGCCGACTGCACGATGCTGAAGGTCGAGGAGACGAAGAACAAGGACACGGGCGCGCTGCAGATGCTGCTCCACCAGACGCGCCCCGCGTTCGGCGGCAACATCATGGCCACCATCATGACGCCGAACCACCGCCCGCAGATGGCGACGGTGCGCCCGAAAGTCTTCAGGAAGGCCCCGCCCGATCCGAAGCGGAAGGGCCTGGTGCTCGCGGAGGCGCTGAAGCTGATCGCGCCGCAGACGAAGCTCGTGAAGGTCGTGAAGGACGCCGACGCCCTGGACATCACGGCGTACGACGTCCTCGTGGCGGGCGGGCGCGGCCTCAAGAAGGAGGAGAACTTCAAGCTTCTCTTCCGCCTTGCCGAACTGCTCGGCGGAGAGGTCGCCTGTTCGCGCGCCTGCGTCGACGCGGGCTGGTGCGCGGTGTCCCGCCAGGTCGGCCAGACCGGCAAGACCGTCGCCCCGAAGCTCTACCTCTGCTTCGGCATCTCCGGCGCCATCCAGCATCTGGAGGGCATCCGCGGCGCGGACGTCGTCGTCGCCGTCAATGCGGACCCCCATGCGCCGATCTTCGGCGTCGCCGACCTCGGCATCGTGGGCGACCTCTTCGAAATCGTGCCCGCACTGATCAAGGAGCTTGAGAAATGATCGAAACCGATGTATTGATCGTGGGGGCGGGTCCTGCGGGCCTCGCGACGGCCCTTGCCCTGCTGCGTGGGGCGAAGGAGGGGAAGAAGCCGCGCGTCGTCGTGCTCGACAAGGGGCGTTCGCCGGGCTCGCACGTCCTTTCCGGCGCCATCGTCGATCCGAGCGGACTGCGCGACCTCCTCACGGAGGAGGAGCTGGCGACGATGCCCTGCGAGGCGAAGGTCTGCAAGGAGAGCTTCCGCTGTAACTTCACGTCGAAGCTGTCGCTCAAGATTCCGTGGGTGCCGGCGCTGATGAGTTCGAAGGGCTATCCCGTCGTCTCGCTCACGAAGGTCGCGGCCTGGCTCTGCGAACGTGCCCGGAAGGCGGGCGCCGAGGTCTACACCGGCTACGCCGTGACGGCGCTTGTCGAGAAGGACGGGCGCATCGTGGGCGCGCGCACGGGCGAGAAGGGGCTCGACAAGGACGGCCGGAAGAAGTCGAATTATCTGCCCTCCGAGGAGATCCGCGCGAAGACGGTCGTGCTCGCCGAGGGCGGGTGCGGCATCCTCACGGAACGGCTGATCGCCGAGAAGAAGCTGCAGGGCGTGCGCCCGCAGACCTACGCGCTTGGCATCAAGGAGCTTGTGGAGGTGCCGGCCGGCACGCAGACCGCCGGCGAGGTGATGCACACGTTCGGCTGGCCGGCGGACTTCAACACCTACGGCGGGGGCTTCGTCTACCACGTCTCCGAAACGCAGGTGATGGTGGGCTACGCCTACGCGCTCGACTACGCGCGCGCCGAGATCGACCCCTTCCGCCTCTTCCGGCGCTTCAAGGCGTCCTCCGCCGTGGCGCCGCACCTCAAGGGCGGCAAGACCGTCGCCTACGGGGCGAAGGTGATTCCCGAGGGCGGCTTCTATGCGGTGCCGAAGCCGTTCTGCCCGGGGTGCCTGATCGTCGGCGACGGCGCGGGGCTCCTCGACTCGCTGCGCATCAAGGGCGTCCACATCGCGGTGCAGAGCGGCATTGCGGCGGCGGAGGCGATCCTGCAAGGGGGGAAGGACGTCGGCGAGGCGTATTTCGACTTGCTGAAGAAGACGGGCGGCTGGAAGGAGATGGAGCGCGTGCGCAACGTGCGCGCGGCGTTCTCCTTCGGGATGCCCTACGGCGTGATGGCGGCGGGCCTTGCGTGGCTGACGCGCGGGAAGTTCCCGCGCGGACGGGTGCCGGGATGCGACGAGGGGGATGCCGCCGCGCTGCGTCCGCTGGACCGCGCGAAGCTCGCGCGGGAGGCGGCGGACGGCATCGAGGCGTCGCCCGTGCAGCCGGACCGCCTGACGGACGTCTTCATGTCCGGCACGATCCACGAGGAGGACCAGCCTTGCCACCTCAAGGTCCGCGACGCCGCCGTCTGCGCGCGCTGCGAGGCGGAATACGGCTCGCCCTGCACGCGCTTCTGCCCCGCCGAGGTCTACCGCCGCGAGGAGGGACGCCTCCAGATCGACTTCTCGAACTGCATGCACTGCAAGACGTGCCGCATCAAGTGCCCCTACGGCAACCTCGACTGGACCTTCCCGCAGGGCGGGGACGGCCCGCGCTACACGCGGATGTGAGATGAGGCAAGCCGATGGGTGATACGCGACCTCTACCGTATTCCGCCGTACAAGAACGGATTGTTGTCGTAAGGCAGCAGGCCGTCATCCTTGATTTGGATGTGGCGGCCCTGTACGGTGTCGAGACGAAACGTGTCAACGAAGCCGTCCGTAACAACCCAGACAAGTTTCCGTCCGGTTATATGTTTGTGTTGACGGCGGAGGAACTTGAAGATTTGCGGTCGAAAATTTCGTCCGCAAAGCCGTCGCCGAAGAGCCGTGCCCTGCCCAAGGCATTCACGGAGAAAGGGCTTTACATGCTCGCGACCGTCCTTAAAAGTCGACGGGCGGTTGATGCGGCATTTGCAATCATCGAAACTTTTGCGAAGGTCCGTGGACTGAAACGTGAACTTGTCGATCTGCACAATGAAAGAGACCGCAGAAAGCGGTCGAAGATGATGAACCACTTTGGCGAGACGTTGACTGACATCGTCATGCCGGATCTTGACACGGTGGAGACGGAATCCACATTGGAGCTCAACTTCTTCATCGGCAAGATCAAACACACGGTTCGACGGGTTAAGAAACAATAGACGCCTCGCATCTTCCTTTGCTATAATGACCGAAATTTCAAGACAACAAGGACAACCGATGGAACTCAACCGCCGGAACTTCATGAAGGGCGCCGCCGTGGCGTCCGCGTTTCTGCCGCGCTTCAACATCCTCCACGCGGACGACATCACGATCGGCCCCAAGGACGACACGATCAACGTGGCGATGATCGGCTTCGGCGCCGAGGGCAAGGTGCTTGCCGCCTCGCTCGTGCGCATCCCCGGCGTGCGGGTGCGCTGCGTCTGCGACATCTGGAAGTTCGAGCAGCAGCGCGCGCGGGCCTTCTTCAAGGGCTACGGACACGATATCAAGATGTACGAGGACTACCGCGACATGCTCGCGAAGGAGGACAAGAACATCGACGCGGTCGTGGTGGCGACGCCCGACTGGATGCACTGCGAGCACACGAGCGCCTGCCTGCGCGCCGGCAAGCACGTCTACTGCGAGAAGGAGATGTCCAACCGCCTTGAACTCGCCGCCGAGATGTGCCGCGTGCAGCAGGAGACGGGCAAGCTCCTCCAGATCGGCCACCAGCGCCGCTCGAACCCGCGCTACCGCCACTGCTTCGAGAAGGTCGTCCCGAACATGCTCGGCCGCATCACGACCGCGTATGCACAGTGGAACCGCTCGCTCGCGCCGTTCTTCACCTACAAGAAGCCGCCCAAGCAGTCCGTCCTCGACAAGTACGGCTACACGAACCCGGAGCAGTTCCACAACTGGCGCTGGTTCTACAAGTACGGCGGCGGCTCGATGGTGGACCTCGGCTCGCACCAGATCGACCTCTTCATCTGGGCGTGGGGCGTGCCGCCGAGTTCGGTGACGGCGATCGGCGGCAAGGACGCCTTCTCGCCGCGCCGCCAGGCCTACGACCGCGTGATGTGCCTCTACGAGTTCCAGATGCCGGACGGCACGAAGAACGAGGCCTACTACCAGGTGATCTCCTCCAACGCGCGCGGCGGCTTCTACGAGCAGTTCATGGGCACGCACGCCTCCCTCACGATCGCCGAGATCTCCGCGCGCGGCAACACCGTGCAGCGCGAGCTGCGCGGCGGCGGCTGGACGGATTCGGAGTGGCAGGCCTTCATCGACAAGGGCTGGATCCTCCCCGGCGCCGACGACAAGATCAAGAAGGAGGTCTCGAAGAACGTCGAGGTCGACACGCGCATCTCCGCGCTCGCGAACGGCAACCCGCTTTCCGTGGAGCTGAACAAGCCCGCGCACATGCCGCACCTCGAAAACTTCTTCGCGGCATGCCGCCACGGCGAGAAGCTGAACTGCCCCGCCGAGCTCGCCTACGAGAGCGCCGTCGCGGTCCTGGCGGCGAACGTCTCCGCCGACGCGCACAAGACGCATTACTTCAAGCCTGAAGACTTCAAGGTGCCGCCGCGTCCCGCCGCCCCCGCCGCGTCTGCCGCGCCCGCGAAGAAGGCTTGATCGCCTGTCCGTTCCGTCTCTTGTTTGCAGACCTCAAGGACGCCACGCGCCGTCTCGGCGCGTGGCGTTCAGGTCATGTAGTTCTCCAATGGGACGCATTGCCTCCTCTGCACGGTCCGGCCATGTTCTCGCCACGTAGGCATGGATTGGGCGTCACCGTTCTCGCCATGTAGGTATGGATTGGCGTCACCCCCGTCGACGGCGGCACTTCAGGCGGCGGCACTCAAGATTGTTCCGCCCCATCATCTCATTTCCGCCCCATCTTCTCATTTGATGCGTAGATTGGTTTTGCATCGTGACTGAAAATGGTTCTGGAAAGCGTGTTTTCGTTGGATAGGGGAGCCCTTCACGGGGTGAGATTATTACGCGGTGAAATCTCATTCCCCGCGTTCACCCGGTCTCCGTGCTGTGGGGGATGTGGGATTTCACGTCGGAACGCATCGCCGTGAGTCCGCGAACCGGGTCCTGTGGACGTTTCCACCCGCGCACATATATGGGGGCGGGAGCGCGAGACCTGTTTCGCCGTTGACGCAAAAAGTAAGTCATGGTAAACTTGTCGGAAAATGAAAAAGGCACATCAACAGATTGTTTCGTTCTCCGGCGTGCTGGAGGTGGTCCATGCGCTTCCCGGACGCATGCGGCTGCGGATGCCGTCCCTCCGCGCGCGGGCGCGGGCGTTGGCGGAGTTCGCCACGAGCCTGAAGCGGCTGGAGGGGATCCAGGACGTGACGGTGAACCCGGTCCTCGGCACCGCGCTTGTCCGTTACGACGCGGCAAAGCTCACGCCGTCGCTGGTTGTGGCCGCCGCGACGCACGGCTTCGACTTCGAGACGGCAGTGCGCAACCACCAGTCGCTCGTGGGCGGTGAACTGCGGGCCCTTCACTATGCGTTCAACCAGGCGATCATGCAGCGGACGGGCGGCGTGCTCGACCTGCCGGCGCTGATGACGGTGCTGCTGATTGTCACCTTCGTGCGCGGCATCACGGGGCGGGGCGGACCGAAGGTCTCGCCGCTTGCGGTGCTGTGGTGGCTGCACCGGTCCCTCTCGCGCCTCTAGGAGGGAAAGGTCATGGTGAATCCGCTCATCCAGGCGTACCTGAAGTGCGTGGGGGGAATCCATGTCGTCCACTCGCTGCCCGGGCGCATCCGCGTGGCGATCAACGGCGTGCGCCAGTATCCCGAGCTTGCGGCGAAGTTCGCGGGCATCTTCCGCGACTGCGTCCTGAAACGTCCGGGCGTGACGGATGCGGAACTGAACCTCGTGACGGGGAATCTGCTCGTACGCTACGATCCAAACAAGACGTGCGAGGCCGAGATCACCGTGTGGCTCGATTCGTCGTGGAAGGCGTTTATCCTCTTCCTCAACGGCCTGGGGGATGTCGACGCGATGGACGAGGCGGGTGTCGCCGCCGCCGTGGCGCGCTTCGTCGCGACGCTGTAGCGGCGGCTGCCTACAGGCGAAGTCAGACAGGGCCGTTTCCCGGCGTCTAGGATCATGCGGGACGCATTCGTCGCGGCGGGTACACAATTAACCTCCTCCTTTCGCCGCGTGGATTTGGTATACTTTGCGGCCATGAAGAACAGCTTCAAGAACTGGATGGGTGCCGTTGCGCTCTGCGTGGCGGCCACGGCGGCGGGTGCGGACCTGGAGGTCGCGTTCGAGCGGACGGACGGGACGCGCGAGGTGCGGCGCGTCGCGCTGGAGGCGGCGGACGGGCGCGAAACGCTGCGGATCGCGCGCGCGTCGCTGCCGCAGAACCTGCGGCGCGTGAAGATCGTGCGCGCGCGGGTGCCGGCGGGGTCGCCCGGCTACTGGGTCAATTCGGACGGCGAACTGGGCACCTTCAAGGCGCGGGAGCGGGACGGCGCGCGGCGGAGCGGGCGCCCGCACATGCCGTTCTTCGGCGCGGTGCTGCCCGAGGGGGCGTTCGTCGCGATTGTGACGGGCATGCCCTACAACTACTCCTTCACGGCGGAGCTGAAGAAGGGCGTCTACGAGCTCTCGATGGCGTACGACTTCCACATGGAGGACGTGTACGAGGACCTGGTGGTGTCCTTCGTCCCGCTCGCGGGTGCGGAGGCGGACTACGCGGGCATGGCGCGCGCCTACCGCGCCTACCAGCTGAAGCGCGGGGCGGTGAAGCCGCTCCGGGAGCGCGCGAAGGCGCAGCCGATCCTCGACTACGCGGCGCGGTGGCCGGAGGTGCGCGTGCGCCATGCGTGGAAGCCGGTGCCGAGCCCCGTCCCCGACCAGACCGTGAAGGACGAGCCGCCGGTGAAGCCCGTCATCACGTTCGAGCGCTTCAAGGAAATCGCCGATGCGTTCAAGCGCCAGGGCATCGGCGGCGCGGAGTTCTGCCTCGTCGGCTGGAACGTGGGCGGGCACGACGGCCGCTGGCCGCAGGTCTTCCCCGTGGAGCCGAGCCTCGGCGGCGAGGCGAAGCTGAGGGAGGCGATCGCGCACGCGCAGGGGCTCGGCTACGAGGTCGTCGCGCACGGCAACCACCGCGACGCCTACCTGATCGCCGACAGCTGGGACGCGGAGTACATCCGCGAAAAGAACGCGGACGGCACGCTGCGCCGGGGCAGGACGACGTGGGGCGGCGGGCGCATGTACACGATCTGCCCGCAGCGCGCCTACGAGCGCTTCGCCCTCCAGCAAATGCCGATGGTGCGCGCGCTCGGCTTCCGGGGCCTCCACTACCTCGACGTCTACAGCTGCGTGGGTGCGGAGCGGTGCGGCGACCCGCGCCATCCGCTCAACGAGCGGCAGAGCGCGGCGTGGGTGGGGCACATCCTGCAGCTTGGGCGCGACACGTTCGGCGGCATCGCGAGCGAGGGCTCCTACGACCAGAACGCGGGGCAGCTCGACTACGTCCTCTACGTGTCGTTCGCACGGCCGTTCGACGCGGCGACGTACAAGGGGCTCGTGGACCGGCTCGTGCCGATGTTCCAGCTCGTCTACAACGGCATCATCCTCTCGAACCCGTACACGACGACGGTCAACGCGCCGCTCAAGGGGCGGGCGAGCGAACTGAAGACCATCGAGTTCGGCGGGCGCCCGAGCTTCTACTTCTACGCGAACTTCCTCACGCCGGGGAAGGGGAAGAACTGGATGGGCGACGAGGACCTCACGTGCGCGACGGACGACGAACTCGCGCGGTCGGTCGCGGCGATCAAGCGCGGCGTCGACGCCTACCAGAAGGTGTGGCGCCTCCAGTACGAGTACATGGAGGGGCACGACGAACTCGCGCCGGGCGTCTACCGCACGCGCTATGCGGACGGCACGCGGGTGTACGTGAACTACAACGATGCGCCGGTCCCGGTCGGGGAGGTCACGGTTCCCGCCCGCGACTGGGTGGTGCGCTGAAGAACGCAACCTCTAAACAGGATTCCGATCACTTATGAAACTTGAAATGAAGCTTGACCGTCCGCTCGTCGTCTTCGACATCGAGTCGACGGGTGTGAACGCGCGGCAGGACCGCATCATCGAACTCGCGGCGATCCGCGTGGAGCCGGACGGCACGGAGACGGAGAAGTGCTGGCTCCTCAATCCCGGCGTGCCGATCCCGCCGGAGACGACGGCGATCCACGGCATCACGGACGACATCGTGAAGAACTGCCCGACCTTCGCGGACGCGGCGGCGGAGATCGAGGCGTTCTTCCGGGACTGCGACCTTTCGGGATTCAACGCGGACCGCTTCGACATCCCGTGCCTGGAGGAGGAGTTCGCCCGCACGGGCCGGAACTTCGCCTCCGGCGACCGTCGGCATGTGGACGTGCAGCGCATCTACCACAAGAAGGAACCGCGCGATCTGACGGCGGCGGTGAAGTTCTACTGCGGGCGCGACCATGCGGGCGCACACGGGGCGGAGGCCGACACGCGCGCGACGCTCGACGTCCTCAAGGCACAGCTCGCGAAGTACCCCGACCTGCCGAAGACGACGGCGGAGATGGACGAATACCTCGTGCCGCGCGACCCGCTCAACGCGGACCGCCGGGGGCTGCTCCGCTGGATCAACGGCGAACTGTGCGTCAACTTCGGACAGAAGAAGGGCGCGCGCCTCCGCGACCTCTTCGCCCACGAGCGGAACTGGCTGAAGTGGTTCGTGAAGGGGAACTTCGAGACGGACGCGCGGATGATCGTGAACGATCTCCTTGAGAAGGGCGTCTTGCCCGTTCCGCCGAAATTGTGATATACTAACCTTTCCTGCGCCCAACGACGGGGCAGGCACGGCAGAAAACCGTGTCCATCAACAAACCAAATCAAAAGTTCAGTTACATGGCTATTCGTAAACCCACGATGCCCGCTGAGAAGTCGGCCGCGTTTGCCGAGTTCCTCAAGCAGCAGGCGTCCGTGCAGGACTCGCAGTTCAAGCCCGGTTCCATCATCGAGGGAACCGTTTCCGCAGTCAAGGGCGACGACGTGTTCGTCGACATCGGGTACAAGAGCGAGGGCGTGGTCTCCCTCGACGAGTTCGCGGACAAGGAGGCGGTCAAGCCCGGCCTCAAGTTCCAGGTGATGCTGCGCGACCTCGAAAACGACAAGACCGGCATGGTCGTCCTTTCCAAGAAGGCGGCCGACGACCAGATCCGCTGGGAGAAGGTCCTTGCGCAGTACACGGAAGGCTGCGTCGTCAACGGCACGATCCGCAGCCAGGTGCGTGGCGGTCTGCTCGTGGACATCGACGGCGTGGAGGCGTTTCTGCCCGGCAGCCAGGTGGATGTCATGTCGGTGCGCGACCTCGCGCCCTACATCGGCCAGACGTTCGACTTCAAGGTTATCAAGATCTCCAACGAGCGCAAGAACATCATCATTTCCCGCCGCGAGCTCATCGAGGGTACGATGGCCGAGAAGAAGGCCGCGCTGCTCGCGTCCCTCCAGAAGGGCGAGATCCGCAAGGGCCGCGTGAAGAACATCACGGACTTCGGCGCGTTCATCGACCTCGACGGCATCGACGGACTCCTCCACATCACGGACATGAGCTGGGGCCGCATCAAGCACCCGAGCGAAATGCTCAAGGTCGGCCAGGAGCTCGATGTCATGGTCCTCGACGTGGACCAGGAGAAGGAGCGCATTTCGCTCGGCCTCAAGCAGACGACGGAGAACCCGTGGTCGACGATCTCCGAGCAGTTCCCCGTGGGCAGCCGCGTGCAGGGCAAGGTCGTGAACCTCGCCGCATACGGTGCGTTCGTCGAGATCGCCCCCGGCATCGAAGGGCTCGTCCACATCAGCGAGTTCAGCTGGACGAAGCGGGTCGCCCGCGCGAGCGACATGCTCAACGTCGGCGACGAGATCATGGTGCAGGTTCTCTCGGTCGATTCCGAGAACCAGAAGATCGCCCTCGGCATCCGCCAGACCCAGGAGAACCCGTGGGACAGCGTGATGGACCGCTACCCGGTGGGCAGCCGCGTCAAGGGCAAGGTCCGCAACTGGACGCAGTACGGTGCGTTCGTCGAGCTCGAAGACGGCATCGACGGCATGATCCACGTGACGGACCTCTCCTGGACGCGTCGTCCGGCGCATCCGTCGGAGTGCCTCCAGAAGGGCCAGGAAGTCGAGGCGATCGTGCTCGACGTCAACCCGAAGGAGCAGCGCATCTCGCTCGGCCTCAAGCAGGCCCAGACCGATCCGTGGGCGGACATCGCCTCCAAGTACGCGGTCGGCGCGATCATCAAGGGCAAGGTGTCGAAGGTTGCCTCCTTTGGCGCGTTCGTGGAGCTTGAAGAGGGCGTGGACGGCCTCGTCCACATCTCCCAGATCAGCGACCAGCGCATCGAGAAGGTCAAGGACGCGCTTCAGATCGGCCAGGAGGTCGAGGCCCGCGTGGTCAAGGTCGACCGTGGCGAGCGCCGCATCGGCCTGTCGATCAAGGCGGTCAACATGACCGACGAGCAGGTCAAGGAGCTCGAAGCCGAGGCGGCGGGCACGACGTCCGTCGATTCCGCCAGCTCCGCCCCTGCGGGCAGCCCGGCGCTCGGGTCCCTCGGCGCGGCGTTCGAGGATGCCTTCGGCAATGTCGAGTGGCAGCCTGGCGAGGCCGAGACCAAGTAACGACGTAAAGAAAGGATATTCATCATGTCCAGAGTCTGTGAAATCTGCGGCAAGAAGCCGGCGGCCGGTCGTTCGATCATCCGCAAGGGTTCTCCGAAGTACAAGGGCGGCATCGGTCTGCATACGACCGGCATCTCGAAGCGCCGCTTCCTGCCGAACCTCCAGACGGTGCGCGTGACCGACGGCAAGGGCAACACCAGCCGCAAGACGATCTGCACGCGCTGCCTGAAGGCGGGCAAGGTGACGAAGGCCTAAGGGCGTTCGTTCTCCGCAACGGGTGAGGCTGGGACATGCGTCCCGGCCTCATCTGTCATTTCCAGGGCACCTCCAGAAAGTTGACTGCCAACTTGTCGGGCAGTGCCTTTTTTGTGCTATAGTACCCTGCGGAAACATCAGATGAGGACGCAGGAGACACGGCGGAAGGCGATTTTCGAGACGCTGCGGGCGGAGATCCGCAGCGGGAGGCATGCGTCGTCCGAGCGTTTCCCGAGCGAGACGGCGCTCGCGCGCCGTTTTGCGTGCAGTCGGCAGACGGTTGTCCATGCGCTGCTCTCGTTGGAGGATCTTGGGCTTGTCTGCCGACGGCGCGGTGCCGGGACGTTCCTCACGAAGAAGGCGCGTCGGTTTGGCGCGTCGATCGGTCTCATCCTTCCGGGAATCGGCTGCGGCGAGATCTTTCCGCCGATCTCACAGGAGATTTCGCGCCTGGCACAGAAGGAGGGCATGACGCTGCTCTTCGGCGGCGATCCTTCGCGTTCCGCCGCCGTGCGGGCGGAACGGACGCGGGAGTTGGCGCGGCAGTTCGTCGAGAAGGGCGTCGCGGGCGTCATCTTCCAGCCGATGGAGTTCTTCGAGCAGTCGGCGCGCTACAACCAGGAGGTCGTCGCCATCTTCACGGCGGCCCGGATCCCCGTTGTGCTCATCGACTGCGACATCGTCCCCTCCCCGCAGCGCAGCGCGTGCGACGTGGTGGGCGTCAACAACTTCGACATCGGGCGTACGCTCGCCCGGCACATGCTCGAACGGGGCGCACGCCATGTCAGGGTGCTGCGCCGCCCCCTGTGCGCAACGACCGTCATGAACAGGATCCTCGGGGTCCAGACGGTGTTGGGCGCGCCACGCATCGAGGACTTCACTGTCACGGCCGAGCCTTCGGACGAGACCGCGATCCGGCGGGCGTTGAGGGGACGGAAGGGTGCCGACGCCTTCATCTGCGGTAACGACGCTGTGGCCTCGCACCTTCTCGTCACGCTGCGCAGGATCGGGAAGCGCGTGCCGGAGGACGTCCTCGTGGCGGGTGTGGACGACGTGGAGCACGCCACCCTCGTGACGCCGCCCCTTACGACAATCCACCAGCCTTGCGAGGCGATTGCCGCCACGGCGTTTCACTTCCTCCTGTCGCGCATCGACGATCCCTCCCTTCCTGCGCGCGAATGCCTCCTGCCCGCTCCGCTCGTGGTCCGCTCCTCAACCGCTTCTAGACCTCCAAAATTAGGTCTGACCTAATTCTGGAGGTCAAAATGTAAGTCAAGTGGCCCAAAATATGTGGTATACTGATTTCCAAAATCAGGTCAGACCTAATTTTGGAGGTTGATATGGGCTTTTCAAACTTTCGGAAGAGGGAACCCTTTACTGTCCATCACATCATGAACCGCATTGCGCATCGCGTTTTCTTTCTCCGCGATGAGGAACGGAATGATTTCATTGAGATGATGCGTCGTGTGGCGGAATTCACGGGTATTCAACTTCTCGGGTGGTGTGTCATGAACAATCACTTCCACATTCTCGCCTACCTACCGGAACGCAAGGAGGTTGACGAGGCGGAGGTCGTTCGGCGTGTTGGTGTTTTGAAAGGGGTGAAAGGCTCCGAAGCCCTTCTTGCAAAGTTGACTGAATTGCGTCGGCAGGAGGTGGGGGGAGAAGAGCAGGCCAGTAAACTTCTTGAGTGTCATCGCCGTCGGATGTATGACATGGGGTCGTTCATGAAGATTCTCAAGCAGTGGTTCACGGAAGAGTACAATCGACGCTCCGCACACGTCGGTACGTTGTGGGAATCAACTTACATCGACCGTTCCGTTACGTTGAAGTCTGTGGATATGTCAAACGTTCTCGCCTACATCTGTCTCAATCCGATTCGTGGAGGCCTCTGTGCAGACTATGATGAATATGCGTGGTCGAGTCTTTGTGCGGCGACAAGGGGTGACCCATTGGCAATCAACGGGTTGAAGTTCGTCTACGGGGAAGAGAAGAGCGTCGCGGAGATGGTCGAGGCGCTTCATTGCCAGATGGATGCCGTGCTTGAAGTCGAGAAACGCCGGTGGGCGCAGGAGGTTGCACGAAGAAGGGCGGCCGGGTATCCCGTACCTGAAAATCCCCTTACGGACGAAGCCTACGTTGCGCAGGCGGCGGCCCATCTGGAAGAGGTTGTTCGTGCTGGGACGGCATTTCATGAGCAGTCCCTTGTCTATAGGAAGAGCGAGGAAAAGCGCCAGGCTGCCGAACGGCTTATCGTCGAGGCGATGCGTCGGCAGCCGAAAGCCTCCCCATGGGTCTTGGCGAAGTGTGTTGGCCTTTCGCCTTCAACGGCCTATGCCTACGTGAACGATCTTGTCGCAAAGAAGATTGTTAGCCGTGACGTACAAACGGCGGTGTGGATCATCAACGAGCGCGACCTCCAAAATTAGGTCTGACCTGATTTTGGAGGTCTTCAGAAAGTTGACTGCCAACTTGGAACATGGCTGGCTGGATGTGGTAGAATTGCGTCGTTTCCGCCACGTCGGGGATTTCCCGTTGAGGGTAAGTCATCATCCTTCGTGGGCCATTTGAACGGTTCAACCTCATGAACGAAAGGGTAAAGCCATGACTGAAAAGGCATCTTTTGAAGCTTCCCACAGAGAAGTGATAAAAATGGATTTTTTTTGGGGGGGGGTTCCGCACGCTTGGCTGGGGGGTTCTGCTGTTCGGGTTCGTGGCGCTGGGCGGACGGACAGTGAACGCCGCCACCTGGACCGTTGACGAGGACAACGTCACGAACGCGGCACCGCTTGTGTTGCGTGAGACGCTGACGATTACCGGGACGGGGGACGGCTTTGTGCAGACAGGCGCGGTGAGCGGTACGGGCGATCTGCACTTCAGCCTCCCGGGCAAGACGGCGTTCCTCCTCGCGCCGAACACGAGCGCGGGCGACCTCTACGTCGATCTGGGAACCCTCACCGTGACGAACGCCGCCGCGCTCGGCACGGGGACGGTCTACGTGAACGAGGAGGAGACGGCCGGGATCAAGGCCCTCTGCCTCGACAACCGCTCCGCCGGCGCCGCCATGACGGTCGCGAACACCCTTGTGCTGGGCGACGAAGCATCCACGGGGGGCGCGCATCGCATGCTGTTCCGCGCCGGAACGTTCGACGTGGCGGGCACGCTGACGGCCGCAGGGTCGAAGGTGACGGCGAACGAGTCGGCGCACGTGCATCTGCGCGGCGGCATCGACGGCAGTCGGCTCACGCTTTCGCCCTGGTCGCAGAGCGCCTTCTTCGTGGAGGACCGGCCGTTCGCCTTGACGGAGGCGCTCGTCGTGGACAGCCAGGGCGACGTCCACCTCAACGTCGCCGGCGCGACCGTCCCCGCCGTCTTCGGCACCGAGAAGGCCCGCCTTGTGCTGGGCGGCGAGAACTTCTACCCGGCGGGGGCGGTCTTCGCCGCGCAGCCGCCCCGCCCGGAGGCGCACCTCGTCATCGACGTGGCCGGGCACAACCAGTCGCTGGGGGCCTTTGTCGGCGAAGGCGGCGAGCGGTCGCGCCTCTGCACGCTGATGAACGCGGCACCCGGTACATGCCCGACGGTCATCGTGGCGCAGACGTGCGACAACACGACGACCAACCTCCGCTTCAAGGGCACGTTCAACCTCGTCAAGACGGGCGAAGGGCGGCTGACGGCGGCATCGGGGCTGCGGGGGCGTCTGACGGTCGCCGCCGGCACCTACGCCCTCGGACGGCGCGCGAACAATGGCCACTTCGGCTCCTTCGCCCATGACGTGGTGGTCGAGCAAAATGCCGTCCTCGATCTTTGCGGGCAGAAGGCGGTCTGCCGGGCGCTGGACGTTCGGGGTGGGGCGGTCATCAATGGGACGGTCCTGGCGGATCGCATCGTCCTCTCTGACAACGCCAATGTGACGGCGACGCTCGTCGGATGCGTGGAGAAGGCCGGGACGGGGACGGCCGTCGTCCGCGCCGGCGCGCTGGGCGAGGGCGGGACCTCTGTGCGGTATGCGCCGCCGGACGGCACGGTCCTCCATTTCCCCTTCGACGGGTCGCTGGAGGAGGCTCTGAACGGGCCGCAGGGGCAGATGACGCCCCTCGCCATCGCGCACGGTGCGCCGGCCTGGTCGCCCGACGGCCGCAGGGGCGGGTGCATCTACTTTGACGGGGCTTCGTCGCTGGAGATTGACCCATTCCCGTCCGATGTCCCCGTGGGCGGCGCGCCGATGACGGCCGCCGCGTGGATCAAGCCTGCGGACGGCTGCGCCGGCTCAGGCGGCTGGCTGAGCTACGGCGACCGGGCACCTGGGCGGGGCTGCTCGCTTCGGCTGAACGGCTTCAACGGCATCCACTGGTACGCGAACAACAACGACGTGACCGCGCGCAACATGGGCACGTCGCTTGCGGATGGCGCCTGGCACTACGTGGCCGCAACGTTCGACGGCTCGACGCGGAAGATCTACTGCGACGGCGCCGAGGTCGCGTCGTCGGCGCAGACGCTGGACGTGTTGCCCACGCTGTTCATGCTGGGGAAGACGATGCACGACGCATTCTTCACGGGGTGGGTGGACGACGTGCTGATCGTGGATCGGGCGCTGGCGGCCGACGAGGTCCGCGCGCTCTACGAGGCGGGCGGTGTGCCGATCGAAGCCGCGCCCGAACGGGAGGTCGCGGTTTCGGCGGGGACGCTGGCGCTCACGCCCGATTGCGCGGTGCGCTATCCGTTCGCGTCGGCGGAGACGCTGCTCGCGGACGCCTCCGGGAACGGGCACGACCTCGTTGCGGGCGACGGTGGCGGGTTCTCCTTCAGCGCCGATTCGCCGTTCGGGGCGGACGCGCAGAGGGGATCGCTCGCCCTGGACGGCCAGACCTGGCTGACGGCGGCGGCGTTCCCAAGCCTCCCGACCGGGAACCAGGCCCGCACGGTCGCCTGCTTCCTCAAGGTCGCCGACGGATGCGGGGCGGAGGGGGCCGTCCTCTCCTGGGGCAACGAAGATTGGGACGCCGGCCGGTACATGAACTTCGCCCTGCGCAGCGGCACTCGCGAGATGGGGCTCTTCCCGTGGGGCGCGGAGAACCGCGTCGCCTTCACGCCGGCGAATCTCCTCCGCACGGCGTGGACGTCGTTCGCCGCCGTCTGGGACGGCGGGCGGATCGCCTATTACACGAACGGCGTGCAGGCGGTGGCGCCGCAGATCTACCGAAGCGGGGAGCGGACGACGCCGTTCCTCTCGACCGATTCCGGCGGCTTCAAGATCGGCCGCTCGTGGTACAGCGCGGACCTCTCCTCCTTCAAGGGCAACCTCGCCGAGCTGACGGTGTGGTCGTGCTGCCTCGACGGGGAGGAGATCCGCGCCTGGCATCGCGCGGGCGGCCTCGCATCCGACGGCGCGTTGGACGGGCGGCTCGCGGTGGCGGCGGGCGCCGTCTGCCGCGTGGTTGGCGGCGCGTCCCTGACGCTCGCGGGTCTGGGCGGCGCGGGGACCGTCGAGGGGAACGTCACGCTCAAGGAGGGGGCCGTCGTGCGCGCGCGGGACGAGGGTCCCGTGACGGTGGCCGGCACGCTGACCTTCGCGGGGGACGGCACGGTCGTCCTGCCGGCTGTGGAGACGCCCGCCTTCGCGCGCTATCCGCTCTTTGCCGCCACGCAGTTCGCCGGCGAGGGGAACCTTGCGGCGTGGCGGTGCGCGAACGTGCCGAAGGGGTACAAGGCCGCCGTCGAGGTCCGGGGTGGCGTCGTCGAGGCCGTCGTGCGCGGGCGCGGCATGGCCGTCTTCATCCGATAGGGAAAAGTGTCCGCCGGAAAGGCGGGAAAGGAAGAGAACACGATGAGAGAGACACTGATGGCATGCGTCCTGGCGGCGGCCTGCGGCGCGAACGCGGCGGCGCGGCCGCTTGCGGCGACGCGCGAGGCCGTGCTGGCGAAGGGGTTCACCATTGACCTGAAGATCGACTGCGGTTCGGTGAAGGGCGACGAGGCGCTGTACGAGGCGGGGCCGGTGCGGCTCGCCCTGCGCCTCGCGGGGGCGGACCCGGCGCTGGCCCGGTACGACCGCGCCGCCGGGAACTACTTGACCTTCCCGCTCGCGGACGGCGCCTGCCCCGTCATCGAGGCGACGATCTGCTCGCAGGCGGGGCGCGTGGGCATCCCGCTGGGCGTCCTGGAGAAGGCGGAGGGCGTCCACGACGTCACGCTCGACTTCTCGCCCGTCAAGTGGGCGATCGCCGTGGACGGGCGGCACGTGGACGACGAGTTCCCGATTCCCGCCTGCCCCGTCATCTGGCCGGACGGCGCGCAGGAGCGCATCCTCTCGCCGCGCGTCCGCGCGTCCGCCTTCGCCTCGCCTGCGCGCCCGGGCGCAATCCCCGAACTGCGTGCGCCGCGCCCGGTTGCGCGGCCGATCCAGTATTGGACGCCCGACGGCCACAACCAGTGGGTCGGCGATGTGGCACCCGCCTTCCTGGACGGGAAACTCCACGTCTTCTACCTCATCGACCGCCGCCACCACGGCTCCGGCGCCGGGACGGGGCGCCACCAGTTCGCCCATCTCGTCACGGAGGATCTTGTCCGCTGGACGGAGCTGCCGCTTGCCGTGCCCATCCGCGAGGCGTGGCAGACCGTCGGCACGGGCACGCCCTTCCTGAAGGACGGCCGGCTCGCGCTCGCCTTCGGCTGGCACACGTCGCGCTTCCCGCAGATCGCCGAAGGCAAGCCGATCGGCGGCACCTATGCGCTCAGCGCGGACGGCGTCCACTTCGCCAATTCGGGCGTGATGATCTCCGACGCGCAGAACCCCAGCATCTACAACCGCCCGGAGGGCGGGTACGAGCTCGTGACGAGCTACGGCGGGTCGATCGGCATCTTCCGCTCGCAGGATCTGCTGACGTGGACGCTCTTCGACGCGAAGCTGCCGTTCCGGGGGGACTGCCCCTCGCTCTTCGACTGGCACGGGCATCGCTATCTCCTGCAGGGCTTCACGAACATGGCCTACAGCCCGGACGGCGCGCCGGGGTCGTTCGTGAACTGGACGAACGAGCCGGACAAGCTCTACGAGGGGCTGAGCGTGCCGATGGTGACGTCGTGGAAGGACGGACGGCGGCTCTACGTCGGGTGGCTCAACCACCTCTTCGGCTGGGGTGGCTGGCTCGTCTTCCGCGAAGTCGTCGCGTACCCCGACGGCCGCCTCGGGCTCAAGTGGGTGCCGGAGATTGCGCCGCCCGTTCCGCCGCGCACGTACCGCGTCGCGCGCGGCGCACGCTTCGTCCACCGGTTCCGTCCGCAGGGGAAGGGCCCTGCGCTCGTCCTCGACGTCGATCCGGCGGCGCGTACCGCGTCGTTCGCCGACGACGTGCCCGGCGTGGCGTTCGGTGCGGCGAACGCCGCGCAGAACGTGCGCATCGGCGGCGTGCGCGGGCTCGATGCGGACTACGAGGTGAAGGTCGTCGCCTACTATGACGCGAAGGCCGACGCGACGCTCTTCGACGCCGAGGTCGCCGGGCAGCGCACGCTCATCTGCCGCCGGGAAGGGCGGTTTACGGAATAGACGGGAGAAGACGATATGATGAAACGATTCACGGCGACGATCATCCAGGGGCACCGCGTGGCGTCCGGGTTCAACGGCAACCCCGCCTTTCCGGGCGGGACGCTGCGGATGCAGGCGCCGTTCTTCAAGGCGCGGGGCCTGGACCTCGCGCCGTACTACCCCGGCACGCTCAACGTCGCCATCACGCCGTTCCGGTACAGGGTCGTCCATGCGCCGTGGACGTTCCCGCTCGTCAAGTGGCATCCGGTCGACCCGGCGGAGACGTTCTCGTTCTTCCACGTCTGGCGCGTCCTGCCGGACGGCGGCCGGGTTGCGGGCCTCGTCTACTATCCGCACCCCGAGACGAAGCCGAAGCACTTCCAGCCCGACGACATGCTGGAGCTTCTGTTCCCGAAGATGGACGACGTCGCCTACGGCACGGAGCTGACGCTTGAGGTGGACGACGGCGAGATCGAGATCCGGGAGGCGTGACATGACGAAGGCGCGCATTTGGTTCCTGGCCGTCACGGCGGCGCTGGGCGGTTTCCTCTTCGGTTTCGACACGATTGTCATCAACGGGGCGGAACAGGACATCCAGGCCCTGTGGAACCTTTCGGGGACGGTCCACGGCTGGGTCGTGAGTTCCGCGCTGTGGGGGACGGTCCTCGGGTCGCTCTGCGGCGGGGGCGTGAGCGACCGATGGGGGCGCAGGCGGACGTTGTTCGCCGTCGGCGTCCTTTTCTTCGTCTCGGCGGTGTGGAGCGCGTGTGCGACGGGGCCGTGGACGCTGATCGCCGCGCGCTTCATCGGCGGGCTCGGCGTGGGCGTCTCGACGATCGCGGCGCCGGTCTACATCGCGGAAATCGCGCCCGCCGCGTCGCGGGGACGGATGACGGCCCTCTTCCAGTTCAACATCGTCTTCGGCGTGCTGGCCTCGCTTGCCTCCAACCTCGCGCTGAAGGGCGTCGGGCCGAACGCCTGGCGGTGGATGCTGGGCGTGGAGGCCGTGCCGGCGTTCGTCTTCACGGCGCTGTGTCCGTTCCTCGTGGAGAGTCCGCGCTGGCTCGCGCAGCGCGGCGCAGGCGTGGACGGCGATGGACAGGAATGCGAAGCGCGTTTCTGGAGCCGGGCCAACCTGCGGCCGATCCTGCTCGCCTTTTTCGTGGCGTTCTTCAACCAGCTCTCCGGCTGCAACGCGGTGAACTACTTCGCGCCGCGCATCTTCAACCTGGCGGGCTTTGCGCGGGACGCGCAGTTCCTGGCGACGTTCGGCCTCGGGATCCTCAACTTCGCCGCCACGTTCGCGGGCGTTTGGCTCATCGACCGGCTGGGACGTCGGACGCTGCTGCTGGTCGGCGGCGCGGGGTATCTTGTGTCGCTCTTCGCGGCGAGCCTCTTCTTCTATCTCGGGAACGGCGTGTTGTCCGCCGCGATGGTCTTCCTCTTCCTCGCCTCGCATGCGGTGGGGCAGGGCACGGTGATCTGGGTGTTGACCGCGGAGGTCTTCCCGCAGCGGTTCCGCGCGCAGGGACAGGCCCTCGGCAGCTTCACGCACTGGTTCTTCGCGGCGCTCGTGGCGCTCGTCTTCCCCATCGCCGCCGAGGCGGTTCCGACGTGGGCGATCTTCGCCTTCTTCGGGGTGATGATGGTCTTCCACTTCCTCTGGGCGCTGTGGTTCGTCCCGGAGACGAAGGGGACGAGCCTGGCGTAGCCACGTAGCCATTTGCGTCCATCTGCGAACTTGCGTTCCGGCCTCCTTTATTTTATACTAGGGTCAGCAAAATTCGAGGAGGTTTACGCATGTCCGAAGAAGAACTCAAAGAGCGCAAGGTGGAGACGCCTGGAGAAAACGGGGACGGGGCCGCCGTCCCCTCCGAAGGCGAGCCGCCGGAAACCGAGATCCGGGACACGGACATCGTGTTCGACTGTCCGCACTGTGGCCACAACCTCGCGATCGACTACCGTGGCGCGGGGCTCCAGATCAACTGCGTGAACTGCGGCGAGAGCGTGCTCGTGCCGATTCCGGACGGGATGAAGATCGACGACCTCGACATCGAGCCGGGCGAGATCCTGAAGCAGCTCTTCGCGACGCGACGCCATCTCCAGAAGGCCGAGCAGCGCATCGAGGAGCTGGAGCAGGAGCTCGGGCAGATGGTGCTGCGCCGCGACGCGCTGCAGGCGACGCTGGAGTTCACGAAGGTGCAGCTCGGCGAAGTGCGGAACTTCGTCCACAAGCAGGCCGACATCGGGGAGAAGATGACCGCGATGCTGGAGCGCATGGAGGGGGACCTCAACGCCGACATGGCGGACGAGGCCGCGTTCGAGGGTGAAGAAGAAGGGGGAGAGGACGGCGCGTCGGGCAAATGAGTTCGCGCCTCCACTCCTGCATCGTCAACGCGCTCACGTTCTCCCGCGTCCCGCTCATCTTCGCGTTTCTGGTCTGCGCGGTGCTGGCCCAGCGCCGCGCGTGCGTGGGGTTGGCGGTCGCGGCGGGCGTCCTGATGTTCTGTGCCGCCATCTCCGACCTCTACGACGGCAGGCTTGCGCGGAAGTGGAAGGTCGTCTCGACGTTCGGCAAGCTCGCGGATCCGCTGATGGACAAGGTGTTCTTCATCGTGAGCTTCCCCACGCTGCTGTGGGTCATCGGCGCGCAGGGCGAGTCGCCGGCGCATGCGCTCGTGATGCTCGTCTTCACCGTCCTCTACATCCTCCGCGACCAGTGGGTGACCTTTCTCCGTTCCGTCGCCGCCGCCTACCGGGCCGACGTGGGCGCGATGTGGCTGGGGAAGGTGCGCACGGCGCTTTCCTTCCCGGCAGCCGCCTACATCTACGCCTACCTGGCGCTGCACCACCTGCTGCCGCCCGCGTGCCAGGGGCCGCTGATGGCGTCCGTCTACGCGGTCGAGGGCGTCCTCATCGCCCTCAACGTCTATTCCTGTGCGGTGTACACGCGGGTCTACTGGCCCTACCTGGTGCGGGCCATCGGCGCAAAGTGACGGAACGGTGTACTTGCCTCCGCCCGCCCGAATGGATATAATAAGGAAAATTTTCGAAAGAAGACAAGCATGACACTCGAAGAACTCGAACAGGGCAGGGCCGCGTCGCTCGCGGAGATCGCCGGCGCCGCCGACGCGGCCGCCGTCGAACGCCTGCGCATCAGGTACGTGGGCCGCAACGGCTCCATCCCCGCGCTCATCAAGGGCATGAAGGACGTTCCGAAGGAGGAGCGCCCGGCGTTCGGCAAGGCCGTGCAGGCCTGGCGCGCCGAGGTGGAGGCCGCGCTTGCGGCGAAGGGTGCCGCCGCCGTGGGCGGCGCGAAGGCGGAGGACGTCGACGCGACGCTGCCGGGGCGCTGGCCCGCGCCGGGCGTGGAGCATCCGCTCAGCCGCGTGGTCGCCGACACCGCGCGCATCTTCGGGAAGCTCGGCTTCACCGTGGCGGACGGTCCGGACATCGAGACGCGCTTCAACAACTTCACGGCGCTCAACACGCCCGATCACCATCCCACGAACGACCGCACGGACACCTTCTGGCTCGACTCGGCCGAGATCCGCGGCGAGGGCGACGCCCGCACGGCGGAGGACCTGCTTCTCCGCACGCAGACCTCCCCCGTGCAGATCCGCACCATGCTCGCGAACAAGCCGCCCGTGCGCGTCATCTGTCCGGGCCGCACCTACCGCCGCGACACGACGGACGCGACGCACTCCGCGAACTTCCACCAGATCGAGGGGCTCTACTGCGACACGAAGCCCGTCTCGCTCGCGGACCTCAAGAGCGTGCTCGCCTACTTCGCGAAGGAGATGATGGGCGACAGCGTCACCGTGCGCTTCCGTCCCCACTTCTTCCCGTTCACCGAGCCGAGCGTGGAGGTCGACTTCTCCTGCCACGTCTGCAAGGGCAAGGGCTGCAACGTCTGCAAGCAGTCGGGCTGGATCGAGGTCGCCGGCGCGGGCATGGTCGATCCGCGCGTCTTCCGGCACGTCGGTTGGGATCCCGAGGCGGTTTCGGGCTACGCCTTCGGCTTCGGCGTCGAGCGCATCGCGATGATCAAGTACGGCATCCCCGACATCCGCTGGCTCTACGAGAACGACCTGCGCTTCCTCGGACAGCTCAGGTAGATTAAGTGATTAAGTAGTTAAGTAGTTAAGTAGTCAAGTATAAGTAGTTAAGTAGTGGTTAAGTGGTTGAGTTTTTGGATTGGCGAAATGCCGGAAAAGGTTGAACAGTCAACTTAACTACTTAAAGCGAAGCGGCTTAACCACTTGATTGTTTCCGAGATTCCGTTTTAGAGAGAAAGGAAAGACCATGAACAGACGTGACTTCTTCAAGTTCGGCGCGGCCGCGGCGGCCGTGGCCGCGATGGGCGGCCGCACGGCCAGGGGCGCGGAGATGCCCGGGTTCGGGCCGGGCGCCCCCAAGCCGATGAACAACCCGATTTGGCTCATGACCTCCGCGTTCGCGGGCAAGAGCTTCGAGGACGTCCTCGCCTACGCGAAGGCGGTCGGCGCGCAGGGCCTCGAGCTCTGCGTGTTCCGCCGCGACACGGACCGCGCGGACCACATCGCGACGCACCTCGACTACGAGACGTTCGACCTCGCCGCCGCGAAGCGCGTCGTCCGCCGCTGCAACGAGGAGGGTCTGCGCGTCTCCGTGGGCGCCTACGACAACCTCATCGGCGCGAAGACGGAGGCGCTGCAGCGCACGAACCAGAACCACATCCTCAAGCTCATCCGCATCGCGGCCCTCCTCGGCGGCGACGCGAACGACGTCGTCTGCGGCACGTTCGTGGGCTATGACCACGTGCTCGGCCGCACGGACGGCGGGTTCGAGAAGAACCTCCACAAGTTCAAGAAGGTCTTCCAGCCGATGCTCAACTATGCGAAGAGCCTCGGCGTGACCGTGTGCGTGGAGAACTGCCCGATGGAGGGCTGGCAGCCGGCGACGGCGCCCGACGCCTACAACAACCTGCCGGGCTGCCTTGCGGCGCGCAAGCTCATGTACGCGATCCTCGACGATTCCTCCGCCCTGCAGGAGACGTACGACCCGTCGCACGACATCTGGCAGCACATCGACCCGAGCGACGTCATCGAGGCGATGGACTTCAGGCGCCTCCGCCGCGTCCACATCAAGGGCACGCGCAACTTCCCCACCTCGTCGGACGCCATCCACTGGGGCCGCCTCTATCCCGAACAGGTCGTCGACAAGGCCCTCGCGCAGAAGGCCGGCGTGCCGATCGCCGCGAACGAGTGGGCGCGCATGAACTACGAGCCGCGCCTGCCGGGCTTCGGCGGCAGCGACTCCTGCGACTGGACGAAGTTCCTGCAGACGCTCATGAAAAAGGGCTTCAAGTACCCGTTCGTCATCGAGAACGAGGGCTGCAACTCGTCCCACACCGGCAACATGGGCGCGACCATGCAGGGCTTCCGCGCGACGATCCTCAACACGGCCCCCGTCGTGTGGAAGCTCGGCAAGGACGGCTTCGCGTTCGACGCCTCGGCGCTCAAGCCGATGGTCGAACCGGCGAAGGACCTGCCCGTCGTGACGATGGACCAGCTTGCGTAGGTGCGCAGTCAGGACAGAGGTTGGCGTCCAAGGCTGTAGACAAGAAAGATGAATACCACGAAAAGGAGAACAAACATGAATCTGTCGAGAAGAGGTTTCCTGGGTTCGCTGGCCGCGGCGGGTGCCGCGTCGGCTTTCGGCGCCGGCACCTGCTGCACGCTGGCCGGCTGCAAGAAGGGCCAGGTCGCCGTCCAGCTCTATTCCATCCACAAGTACATCCCCACGGTGGGCCTTGAGAAGGCGCTCGCCGAGGTCGCGAAGATCGGCTACAAGGGCGTCGAGTTCGCGGGCTACTACGGCAAGTCGGCCGCCGAGCTGAAGAAGATGCTGAACGACAACGGCCTCGTCGGCTGCGGCACGCACGTCGGCCGCGATGCGTTCAGCCCCGCCAACGTGAAGCGGACGTGCGAGTTCAACCTCGGCTACGGCAACACCACGATCATCTGCCCCGGCGGCGGCAACTTCCCGAAGAAGGGCGAGAACCTCGACGACTTCCTCAAGATGCTCGTTGACTACTACAACACGGCCGCCGAGGAGGCCGCGAAGTACGGCTGCAAGATCGGCCTGCACAACCACACGGGCGAGTTCACGCTGAAGATGAAGGACGGCACGACGTACTGGGACTACTTCTTCTCGAACACGCACAAGAACGTCTGCATGGAGCAGGACGTCGGCTGGACGACCTGCGCCGGCCACGATCCGTGCGAGCAGTACAGGAAGTACCCGCACCGCTCGCCCACGCTCCACGCGAAGGAGAACGGCATGGGTGGCGACGTGAAGCAGTTCGACGGCATCCTCGGCCAGCCCGGCCGCGACGCGAACGGCAAGGTCTGCGCGAAGGGCGTCGACTGGGACAAGCTCGCCGTCGCCGCCGACGCCGATGGCGTCAAGTGGTGGGTCGTCGAGTGCGCGCGCCACTTCGACACGCTCGAGGCGATTACGCCGTCCTTCGCCTTCCTCAAGAGCAAGGGCCGCTGCTAGTGATTAAGTAGTTAAGTGGTTAAGTGGTTAAGCGGTTGAGCTTGTGCCATGTCGGATGAGAAGCATCTGAACGGTATTGCTTGAACTTAGCGGCTTAATCACTTAAAACGAAGTGACTTAATAAACATCATAAGGAACGACAATGAATCTCAACAGAAGACATTTCCTCCTCGGCTCGGCCGCATCGGTCGCGCTCGTGGGCAGTGCCTCCACCAAGATTGCCCCGCGCAAGCTCGCGGCCGGCGAGAAGGCCAACGTCGCGATGATCGGCCTCGGCATCCAGGGCCGCACGGCCCTGCTGCCGCAGTTCCTCGGCCAGTACGACCGCGGCGCCAAGGTCGTCGTGTGCTGCGACTGCGACAAGGACCGCCGCGAGGACGGCGCCAAGCGCGTCGACGACTACTATTCGAAGCGGAAGATCCAGAGCGCCTGCAAGGCCGTCGCCGACTTCCGCGACGTGCTGAAGGATCCGACCATCGACATGGTCTGCATCGCGACGCCGGACCACTGGCACGCCTACATCGCCGTCGAGGCGATGAAGGCCGGAAAGGACGTCTACTGCGAAAAGCCCCTCACGTTTTCCATCGACGAGGCCCGCAAGGTCATCGCCGCGCAGGAGAAGTACGGCCGCGTGTTCCAGACCGGTTCGATGCAGCGTAGCTGGCCCGTCTTCCGCACGGCGTGCATGATCGTCCGCAACGGCCTCATCGGCGACATCAAGTACGTTGACGCGAACTACGGGCGCGGCGGCTCGAAGCTCGGCGGCCCGTCCCACCCGATCCGCTTCTTCGACGACCCGAAGAACGCCGCCACCGAGGGCGCGCCGAATCCGAACGTCGACTGGGACATGTGGCTCGGCCCGGCGAAGTGGCGCGCCTACTCCGACCAGCTCGCGCCGCGTGGCGTGAACAAGTTCTACCCGATGTTCTGGCGCTTCGACGACGACTTCGGCACGGGCTACAACGGCGACTGGGGCGCGCACCACCTCGACATCGCCCAGTGGGGCATGGACATGGACAAGAGCGGCCCCTACAAGATCATCCGTTCCGACGAACCCTACTCGACCGACCTCTACCACGGCGGCCGCCGCCAGTTCGGCATGAAGATGCTCTTCAAGTCGCCCACGGGCGACATCGAGCTCTACCATGGTCCGTTCGGCACGTGGGGCACGGTGTTCTACGGCACCAAGGGCGTCGTCGCCGTCAACCGCGGCAAGATCGCCGTCTGGGAAGGCACCCTCGTCAAGCCCACCGCCGAGATCCGCAGGGCCCTCGCCGACATGAAGCCCGTCGCGGGCCTCACGCTCGTCGCGGCCTCGGTCGGAAAGGACTACGGCACGGACTCCTCGGACAAGAAGGACGACCGCCTCACCTCCACGCTGAAGACGCTCTGCGCGAAGTACGACCTTGAACACGCCAAGGTCCAGCTCTACAAGAGCCCGAACCAGGTGCAGAACTTCGTGGAGTGCTACTTCAGCCGCAAGCCCACGATCTCGCCTGCCGAGGTCGGCGGTCGCGGGTCGATTCTCTGCGGCCTGTGCAACATGAGCTACGTGTACGACACGGGCTTTGGCTGGGACCCCGTGAAGATGGACTTTCCGGAGGGCTGCTCCTGCCGCAAGATGGGCCTCTCGCTCAAGCGCGAGTTCTCGCGCAACGGCTGGGAGGTCGTCGTCTGACGGACCGCCACCGCATGGTGACAGGAAACGAGCCGCCCGTCCGGGCGGCTCGTTTCCGTCTCCGCGCCTCCGCTCCGATTTATGCTATACTACCCGTCATGGCAGAGAAAACGGCAGTCTACCCCGGCACGTTCGACCCGATGACGCGGGGGCATTTCGACCTCATCACGCGCGCGGCGGGGCTCTACGACCGGTTGATCGTGGCCGTGGCGGCGACGAGCGCGAAGACCGGGGCGCTCTACGACGCGGCGCACCGCCTCGCCATGATCCGCGAGGACGTCGAGGGCGCGGGACTCGGGAACGTGACGGTGGAGGTGCTGGACACGCTGCTCGTCGACTTCTGCCGCCGCCACGGCGCGCGCGTGGTCATTCGCGGCGTGCGCGTCTATTCGGACTTCGAGTACGAGTTCCAGATGGCCCTCACGAACCGCCGCCTGGCGCCGGAGATCGAGACGCTGTTCATGATGCCAAGCGAGAACCTGGCCTATGTGACCGCCTCCACCGTGCGCGAGATCGCCCGCTACGGCGGCGACACCTCCACCTTCGTCACGCCGGCCGTCCAGAAGCGCCTCGCCGCCCTTGCCCACCCTAAAGCTTAACCACTTCCCCACTTCCCCACTTAACCACTTCCCCACTTCCCCACTTAACCACTTCCCCACTTCCCCACTTAACTACTTAACCACTTAACTACTTAACTACTTAACCACCCATGGATACCCAGCTGATCATCGATGTGGCGCGGCTTGACCGCGACGGCGAGGACTGCGCGGGAACGCTGGACGATGCCGTTCTGGAACTGGACGGCGAACTGCTGCGTCCCTTCGGCGGCATCCGTTATTCCCTGTTCGTGCAGCCGTTCGGAACGGAGTTGCTGGTGCGGGGAACGCTTGCGCAGGACTTCGATGCGGTCTGTTCCCGGTGCGGGGGCGACTTCGACTTCACGGTGACGGTGGACGACTTCGCCACGAGCGTCGAAATCGGTGAAAAAACCGAGTTTGTCGATTTGACGGATGAACTCAGACAGAGTATAATACTTGCTTTGCCGTCATACCCGGTTTGTCGGCAAGACTGCCGCGGGGTGTGCCCGACGTGCGGGAAGAACCTCAACGAGGGGCCCTGTGCGTGCGACCACACCGAGCGCGACAGCCGTTGGGGGGCGCTTGACGCCCTCGAACTGGGAACGAAAGATTGACGGAAAACAAGAAGAGAAGAAAGAGAGAGCATCATGGCATCACCTAAGAACAAGAAGTCCAAAATGCGCAAGCGTCAGCGCGTCGCCCAGCTTGAGAAGGCCATTCTCGCGGCGGTGCAGACGTGCCCCAACTGCGGTGGCATGAAGCAGTCGCACCATGTGTGCCCGAACTGCGGCATGTACAACGGCCGCAAGGTGCTCTCCGTCACGGCCAAGTAAAGGGCGTATGACGCGCGTTGCGCTCGATGCGATGGGCGGCGACAAGGCCCCGGGCGAAATCGTCCGGGGCGGCGTCGAGGCCGCTGTCGGCCTGGAGGACGTGAAGGTCATCCTCGTCGGTGTGCAGGAGTCGATCGAGGCCGAGCTGGCCAAGTACCCAAAGGACGTCGAGAAGGCCCGCAAGGCGGGGCGGCTTGAGGTTGTGGGTGCGACCGAAGTCCTTGAGATGGACGACGAGCCGGCTCGGTCGGTGCGCGCGAAGAAAGACTGTTCCATTAACGTCGCGATGCGTCTCGTCAAGGAGGGGAAGGCAGATGCGTTCGTGTCTGCCGGAAACTCCGGGGCGGTGTCGGCGAGCGCGATCTTCAATCTCGGGCGCATCCGGGGCGTGCATCGTCCTGCGATTGCGGCCATTCTGCCCACGCGGCGTCCGATTCGCCCCCTGCTTCTGCTGGATGCGGGGGCGAACATGGACTGCCATCCGGATTGGCTTGTCCAGTTCGCGATCATGGGCAGCGCCTACTCGAAGGCGGTTCTGAAGCGCACGAAGCCGCTGGTGGGTTTGTTGTCCATCGGAACGGAGGACTGCAAGGGCAACGAGATGACGAAGGAGACGTTTCCGCTCCTGAAGGAGGTCAAGGGCATCGACTTCCGGGGGAACGTCGAGGGGCACGACATCTTCCAGGGCCAGACGGACGTGGTCGTGTGCGACGGCTTCGTCGGGAACGTCGTCCTGAAGACGGCCGAATCGCTTGCCCACGCGATTGGCTACTTCCTGAAGAAGGAGTGCTTCAGGGGTCTCTCGCGCATCCTGGGCGCGATTCTCTTGAAGGGGGCGTTCAAGTCGCTCAAGCAGCAGCTTGATCCGGACATCTACGGGGGCGCGCCGCTTCTGGGGGTTCCGGGGGCGGTGATCATCACGCATGGGTCGTCCACGCACAAGGCGATCTACCATGCCGTCCGTGTGGGCGCCAACGCCGCGCGGAACGACGTTACGGGCCTCATTGCCCGTGCCGTCGAGGAATACGAGTCCTCGCGCAAGACACTTTGACGGCGGGCATCTTCCCGTCCGTCCTTTCGGGGCGTTGCACAGCCTGGTAGTGCGTCTGCTTTGGGAGCAGAATGTCGGAGGTTCAAATCCTCTCGCCCCGACCATTTCCAAACGGTACTAAGAGAATCTCTCCTTATTACCGTTTCAATTATCCTAAAGGGGAGGATGCAGTGAAGATTTTCGGTCTGTTCGCCGCCGCGCTGGCGGCCGTCAACCTGCTCGCCGCGAAGCCCGTCGCCACGTCGGTGACGGCGCGGCAGCGGTACCCGTGGAACGGGAAGGTGGACATTGTCGTGACGTTCTCGGGCGCGTCGAACGACGTGGCGGAGGCCGCGTTCGTGTTCGCCGCCACGAACAGCGCGACGAAGGCCGCGCTGGCCATGGCGCATGTCACGGACGCGGGGACGATCTCCGGCTCCGGCGCCACCTGGACGCGCCGCTACGTCTGGGACGCCGCGGCGGACCTGGGCGAGGTGAAGATCGCCGACGTGGTCCTGGCCGCCGAGGCGGCGCCGCCTCTCGGCGGCGTGCAGCTGTGGGAGGGCGGACCCTACTGGGCCGAGTGCAACGTGGGCGCCACGAAGCCCGAGGAATACGGCTACTACTTCTGGTGGGGCGACACGGTGGGGTATGCGCGCGAGGGGGGAACGTGGACATCGGGCTACTACTATTCCGGTATGACCTGGGTGTCGAGCACGGGCGCGCGCATGGGGAGCAGCCCGTTCAGTGGGTCCTCCTGCCCGACCTACGACAAGACCACGGCCCAGCTCCAGTCGGCCGGCTACATCGACGGGACGGGCAACCTCGTGGCGAAGTACGACGCGGCGACGGCGCACCTCGGCGCGCCGTGGCGGATGCCGACTGCCGACGAGTTTGACGCGCTCGTCAGCAACTGCACGACGGCCTGGACGACGCGCAACGGCGTGTACGGGCGGCTCGTGACGGGCAAGGGGGCCTTCTCGACGAAGAGCATCTTTCTTCCCGCTGCCGGCTACGGCGGCGACTCCTACCTCTACTACCCCGGCTCGTACGGCTACTACTGGTCCTCCACGCCGTATTCGGGCGATTCCAACTACGCGTGGTACCTCGGCTTCGGTTCGGACGATTTCTACCGGGACACCAACGGCCGCGACGGCGGTTCCCCGGTGCGTCCTCTCCGAGGATTTGCCAAGTAGCGCGCGAACTGCGCGCGCATTCGATTCATTCCGCTTGATTTGATTTATTCGATGGCGCCGTACGAACAAGTAGTCAAGTTCGAGGGCGAGAAGCCAGAGGGCGTGATACGGCTGGCGGCAGCCGCGTGGTGCGGAGGAGGTCGCAGGCCGTTTCCAGCCGGCCGCGCTGGATCCCCTCCGCGGCGCGCCGGCGGATATCTCGCTGAAGGGGGCTGTCCCCGTGCTGTCTTTTAACATGATGGCAGGATGACAGGATGGACGGGATGCGCGTCCGGCCGGCAGGCTGGCCTGCGGGGGCGAGAAAGTTGTGCATTCCATTGCACAATGATCTATTGAGGAAGTTTTTTGATGTGGGCAGGGGCCAACCACGTTTATGTGAAAGAACGACCAGAGGTGAGCCGTGGTTGCGCGAAGCATCTGCGGAACGGTCGTGGAGCATCTTTCCCGGCCATCGGAGTTTCTATTCTTCTCGAAAAAAAGGGGAGGGGGCACTGATGGCACGGATACCGTCTGTGGCGGACACTGATGGCACCGATCTTGCCCTTCCGTTAGAGGTGGCTCGTCGATCTGGGTCCATCTGTGTCGGCGAAGCCGGAGCCGTCATTCCCTCCCACATTTCAAGATGAGATTTCAGTGCGTAATAAATCAAATTTCCAATCAAGCTCCATAACTGCAGATACGGCACAGAGAGAGGATTCTTTTCCACAAAGGGTCGCACAGAGAGAATGGATCTGAACTTCGCTTTCTGCGGCGCATCTCGCACAGAAATCCGTGGCCCCTCTCCCCCCCCACATTTCCAATACTTTCTGTGTGTTCAGTGACGGTCTTCGGCCGTTCAGTGTGTTCTGTGGTAAATTCTTCCTCCTCCGCTTTCACCACTGATGGCACGGATCCTCGCTTCGCGCGGCATGGATGTACACGGATCTCCGCCCTCCCATCTGTGTAGCTCCGTGTCGGGCGAAGCCCGTATCTGTGACATCTGTGGTGGAGACGGGGTGCTTCGGTCGCGCGGGAGCGCGACCTCCCGGGGCGGTGGGGGCGGACGCGACGGAGCGCGACCTCCCGTGTGCGGCGGCGCGGCGTTTCCCGCAACTGAAAGCCGCGTAGCGGCGACTGCCGGTAAAACCGGGCACCCTGTCGCCCTTGCGTTCCGCCCCCGTTTCCTGTACAATGGTGCGGTATTTGGAGCAGGGATTCCCATTTCAAAAACGAAAAACGAAAGGCTTGAAGAGACATGTGTGAGACCAATCGTCGTGACTTCGTGAAGATCGGCGCCGGTGCCGCCGCCGTGGCGGCGCTGCCGGGCATCCTCAGGGCGCAGAAGGCGCCGGCCCAGGCGGCGGGCGCGTACTACCGTGCGAACGAGACCGTGCGCGTCGCCTGCGTGGGCTACTCGGACCGCTTCCGCGGTTCGCTGCTGCCGTGTTTCCTCCACCACAACAAGGAGCTGAAGTTCGACCTCGTGGCGGTCGCCGACCTCTGGAAGAAGCGCCTGAACGAGAAGGCCGTGCCGGAGATCGAGAAGAAGCTCGGCCACAAGGTCGCCGCCTACGCGAGCGACGTCGCCCTCTATGAGCAGGCGAAGGACATCGACGCGGTGATCATCTCGACGGCCGACTTCCAGCACGCGCAGCACGCCGCCCACGCCGTCAACGCCGGGAAGGACGCCTACTGCGAGAAGCCGCTCGCCGAGGACATGTACAGCGCGAACCTGCTCAAGGACGCCGTCGACGCGAAGCGCGCCGCCGGGTTCGCGCCGGGCGCCGTCCTCCAGATCGGTTCGCAGCGCCGCTCGGGCAAGAAGTACATGGCCGCCAAGGCGTACATCAACGCCGGCAAGTTCGGCGACATCTCCTACGTCGACCTGCGCTGGAACGTGAACCAGCCCAAGCGCTGGCGCCGCCCGGACGACCTCATCAAGTCGCTCAAGCTTGAGGACATCGACTGGAAGATGTGGCTGCTCGACCGCGACCCCGCCAAGTACGCCTTCGACCCGCGCAAGTACCTGGAGTTCCGCCTCTTCTGGCCGTTCAGCTCCGGCACGCCGGGACAGTGGATGTGCCACCAGATCGACACGGTCGCCTGGTTCATGGGCATCCCCTATCCGAAGAGCGCCGTCTCCTCGGGCGGTCTCTACCAGTGGGCCGACGGGCGCATGAGCTACGACACGTTCACGACCATCCTCGAATACGGCGAGAGCGGCGTGAAGGGCAGGGGCTTCCAGTGCGTGTTCCAGAGCCACCAGCACAACTGCGGCGGCGGCGCGAACCCGAACCGCGAATCGCCCATCGAGAAGTACTTCGGCCCGAACGGCTGCATCGACATGGGCACCGGAAAGGTCACGAACGAGGGCGTCGAGACGAAGAAGTGGCAGGAGACGGACCTGCCCGCGCCGAAGGAGACGGTCGTCACGAGCGCGAACACGGGCGGCGACGCGCTCACCTCCGCGCACATGCGCAACTGGATGGAATGCGTCCGCGCGCGCAAGAACCCGAACGCGCCGATCGAGGCCGGCTATTCGCACGCGATCGCCCTCATCATGGCGAACGCCGCCGCGCGCACGGGCATGCGCGCGACCTTCTGCGAGAAGGAACGCCAGGTGATGGTGAACGGCAAGCCGTTCGTCGGCTATGCGTCCACGGCGACGGGCGGCGGCTTCTTCTCGAAGCTCTTCGGCTAGGCCGCGGGAACGTCGAGGCCGCCAGGCCGTCCGTGCTTCTGATGCGGAGGCGCAGCCGCGTTGTGCCATGTCCGGCGGCGCGCCGGTGGATGAAGGGCGGTGCCGATGCAGGTCAGAAACAAATACCGGGAGATCGCGGCTTTCCTGTACGAGGGGATTCGCGCCGGGAAGTACGCCGAAGGGCGCTTCCCGAGCGAGAACATGCTCGCCAGGCGTTTTGGCGTCACGCGCCCGACGGTGCGCCTTGCCCTCAAGGAACTGCGCTCGAAGGGCTATATCGTCGGAAGGCAGGGACGCGGGACGTTCGTCACGCGCGCGGCGCTCGCGCTCCAAAACGACATCGGGCTTCTTGTGCCGGGAGTCGCCTATTCGGAGTTCTTTTCGCCCGTCGTGCGCGAACTCTCCCGGCTCTGCACCCTGGATCGCTCGGGCCTCTGCTTCTACAGTTCGTTCGACGTGAACGGGGCCCTGCGCGCCGAACAGGTGATCCAGCAGGCCCGGAATCTGGTCGAGAGGCATGCGCGCGGCGTGATCTTCCAGCCGTGCGAGTCAGTTCCCGACGCCGTCCGGCTCAACCGCGACGTCCTCAAGAAGTTTCAGGAGGCCGGCATCCCTGTGGTCCTTCTTGACAGCGACGTCGTTCCGCCGCCCGAGCGGAGCGGCTATGACGTGGTCGGGGTCAACAACTTCGACGCGGGGCGGCGGATCGCGCTTCATCTGCTGGCGGCGGGCGCGCAGCGCATCCGGTTCGCCATGATGCCCCATGCCTGCTATAGCATCCGCAATCGCGAGGCGGGCGTCGCGTGCGCGCTCGCCGCGCACGGGAGGCGCCTCGGGGATGCCTTTGCGGGAGACCCCACCGACGTCGCGTCCGTCCAGACCTTCCTGCGCCGCCAGTGCCCCGACGCGCTGGTCTGCTGCTGCGACACCTTTGCCGCCCATCTCATGAATGCGCTGGGGGCGCTGGGGAAGCGGGTGCCCGACGACCTGCTGCTGGCGGGCTTCGACGACGTCCAGCACGCCACGATCATGCGTCCGCAGCTGACGACCATTCGCCAGCCCTGCGCCGAAATCGCCGCCGTGGCGTTCCGCGCGCTTCTTGACCGCATCGCGGACCCGGGGCTGCCGCCGCGCGAGATCCTTCTTTCGTCCGAACTCGTCGTGCGGCCATCGACGCGGAAGCAGCATGCAGGGGGGCGTGGCCGGATCGACCGATTGAAGCCGCCGGCATGACGTGCCCTCCGCCGCGCCCTGCACGAGAAAGTTGTCTATACAAGTCGTTTCGTGGACGCCTTTTTCGTGTACAATGAAGGCGCATAGCGAGGAGGCACGATGAACGATCGGGAAGCGAGAGGGCGCTCTGCCAGGCAGGGCGCGGCGGCGGGCGCGTCGTGGCGCGGGCGGGAGGGAGCCCGAACCATGCGTTGCGCGTGCGTGTTGTCGGCGTTGCTCGTCCCGGGGCTGGCGTGGACGGCGGCCCTCTCCCCGATGCGGGGGGCGGACGTGAACTACCGCCCGATGCGGGCCTTCGACGATGCCGCGTGGGTCGGTGCGAAGAAGCCGGGGGGCGGGCAGTTCTTCCGCCTGCGGCGCGACTTTGATTCCGACGGCGCGCCGCTGGCGCTTTACGTGAGCGCGGACGAGCGCTATGTCCTCCTGTTGGACGGCGAGGAGATTTCGCGCGGGCCGGCGCGCGGCCTCGTTTCGCACTGGTTCTGCCAGCGGGTGGCGGCACGCCCGAAGGCGGGGCGGCATCGCCTGGAGGCCGTCGTCTGGACGCTGGGCGACGAGGCGCCGACGGCCCAGCTGTCGTGGCGCGGCGGCTTCTTCCTGAAGGCCGAAGGCGCGTATGACGTCCAGCTCACGACCGGCAAGGCCGTCTGGCGCCTCGCGCCGCTCACCGGAACGGCGACGGACGGACGCACCTTCCCGGGCGCGTTCGGCGGCGGCACGCAGTTCAAGGTCGCCGGCACCTCGGTTCTGGACGAGGAACCCGCGGCGGACGCCTGGACGGAGGCGGCCGTCGTGTCGGCGGCGCGCACGCCGGGCCTTGGCGGCTGGGGCATGGTCCCGGCGGGCTGGGCCGTGTACGAATCGCGCCTGCCGGAGATGATGATGCACCCGGTCAAGCCGGGCGAGATCCCGAAGACGGCCCTGACTGTTCCGGCGCATGCGCGGCGCGAATGGCTCTTCGACCTCGGCGACTACTACTGCGCGTACCCGTACCTGACGGTCGAGGGCGGGAAGGGGGCGAAGATCCGCTTCGGCTTTTCGGAATGCCTGGTGGACGCGGACGGGAAGAAGATCCACCGCGACGCGCGGAACGGGGCGTTCACCCAGGCCGTCGTCGACACGTTTCTGCCGGACGGGCGCGCGAAGGCCGTCTTCACCGTGCCGTGGTGGCGGTGCGGCAAGTGGTGCAGGCTTGAGGTCGAGACCGGCGCGGCTCCGCTGACGATTGCGGACGTGACGCTCAAGGAGACGCGCTATCCGATTCGCCTTGACGGCTCGTTCGCGGCGGAGGGGGATGCGACGCTTGCGGCCATCGCCCGCCTGTGCGCGCGCGGCGTCCAGATGTGCGCGCACGAGATCATGTTCGACTGCCCGTTCTACGAGCAGCAGATGTATCCGGGCGACGTCCTGATGTCCTTTGCCGCGCTGCGGGCGATGACGGGCGACCTTCGGCTGCCGAAGCAGGGCCTGGCGCTCTTCGATTTCGCGCGCATGCCCTCGGGCCTCGTGCCGATGAACGCGCCCTGCCGCAGGGACCAGCGCTCGTCGACCTGGACGCTCTCGTGGGTGTGCGCCGTCGGCGAGATCGCGCGGTGGGGCGGCGAGGCGGAACGCGCGTGGCTCAAGGACCGCCTGCCGGGCGTCATGCATACGCTGATGGCGTACGAGCGCATCGAGGACGCGGCAGGGCTGCTGGTCGATCCGCCGGGATGGAACTTCCTCGACTGGACGAAAGACTGGGAGAAGACGGGCTGGGCGCCGCCGAACGGTGTCCCCGGAAACGGGCCGGACGCCTGCCTCAACCTCCTCTACCTCCAGGCCATGGAACGGACGGTCGACCTCGCGCAGGCCGTCGGGAAGCCGGAGCTGGCGGCCGTCTGGGCGGGCCGCGCGCGGCGGCTCGCGGCGGCCATCCGCGCGGCGTTCTGGGACGAGACGCGCGGCATGATCGCCGACACGCCCCGGAAAACGTCCTTCAGCGAGCATGCCGTCGCCTTGTCGATCGTGACGGCGTGCCTGCCGCCGGCGATGCGGGAGCGGTCGTTCGCGGCGTTGACGACGGCCCCGGACCTCGCGCGGGCCTCGTACATGCTGCACCTCGTCTTCGCGGCGTATTTCCGCTATGGGCGCGGCGACCTTTTCCTGAAGAAGCTCGACCTGTGGCGCGGGTACGTGGGGCTGGGCCTCCGCTGCCCGCTGGAGTCGCCCGTGTTCCCGCGCAGCGACTGCCATGCATTCGCCTCGACGCCGCTCTACCACTTCCACGCGGGCCTTGCCGGCGTAAGCCCGGCGGCGCCGCTGTTCGCGAAGGTGCGCGTCGCGCCGGCGCCGGGGCCGCTCACGCGCCTTCGCGCGCGGACGCCGCATCCGAAGGGCTTCGTCGAGACGGATCTGCGCTTCGAGGGAACGGGCGCGAAGGGCGAGGTCGTGCTGCCCGAAGGCGTGACGGGGCTGTTCGTCTGGCGGGGGCGCGAAACGCCGCTCGGGCCGGGCCGGAACCGCGTCGGGGCGACTGGCGGACGAGGTGAGTGAAACGTGCAAACGACACAACGCAAGGAGGATGGCTATGAAACGAATGTTCATCGCAGCGGCGGCCCTTCCGCTTTGCTTTGCCCGTGCGGCGGACGAAACGGTCGCCTCGTCGGCGACGTGGACGCAGGCGGAGATCGCGGCGCATGCCGCCGCCGACACGGTGACGGTCGCGGCGGGGGCGACGCTCTCCTTCGACGTGTCGGGCGACGTGGATCTCGTCGTGCCCTTCGCGCTCGCCGGTCCGGGCGCCGTCCGGGTCGTCGGCAGGGGGACGGCGACGGGCGGAAGGGGGACGATCACCTTCTCGGGGGCGAATGCGTTTGAGGGCGGCTTCTCGACGGAGGCCGAGGCTGCGGCGGACGACGCGATCTACGTCTACGGCACGCAGCCGACGTCGTTCGGCCTCGGGAACGTCGTCCTCCGGGACCGGTCGCATGTCTGGCTTCGGATGAGCGAGATCGCGAATGACTTCGAGATCGCGAACGACATGGCGGTCATCGGCTTCGACGCGGCCGGGCTGGAGTTTCGCGGGTCGATCACGGCTTCAGGCGATGCGCGCTTCCAGCCGTCGAAGGACGCCGTGATCCGCGGCGCGGTGACGACGCCCGCGGATCACGGCGTCCGCCTGACGGGCGAGGGGCTTCGCGCGACGCTGACCCTGGCGGGGAAGGTGACGACGAAGTATCTGGGCGCCGATCATGGGAAGCGCTACAAGTTGCCCGACCGGGCGGCTACGTGGAACCACGGCCGCGGCAGCTTTTGCGTCCTGCCGGTTCCCGGCGGGCACGACATCCGCATCCTCTCTCCGGGCCTGGGCCCTGAGACGGGGGGCGGCTCCATCATCGCGGGCGGCGTGAACGCCTTCGGCCCGGCGGTTGAGCTGGGCTGGGGCGTCGAAGGCGCCTACCGGTCCAAAAAAGGGCAGATCTTCGATCTCGCGGGGTTCGACCAGGCGCTCGACCGCCTCCAGACGCATGCCCCGGACAAAAACGGATTCTACACGGACGGCGCGGACCCCGACGCGGCGCATCCGTCCAACCTGTTCGACTGCGTCGTCTCAGGTGCCTCGTGGGGAACGAAGCCCACGCGGCTGACGCTTCGGGGGACGGCGGACGCCTGGACGATGTCGGGCATTCGCAGCGCCGTCACGCTCGACTGGCATCCTGCGGGCGACTTCGTCCAGACGTTCTCGAACCGCGTCCACGACACGACGGGCGACCTCATCGTCTCGCGCGGAACGCTCGCGCTCGGACGGCTCGTCCAGTTCACGCAGGTGCCGGAGGTCCGCATCAGGGCGGGCGCGCGCCTGGTCGTCGACACCGGCCAGGCGGCGGACGGGACGAAAGTGACGGCGCTCCCCGCGCTGAAGCGCCTCTCCATCGGGGAGGGGGGCGTCTTCGAGGTGCGCTCGGGCGGCGTGCCCGTGGCGGCGGCCGCGCGCATCGAGATCACGGCGGGGGGCAAGGTCAAGCTGGCGGCGGGCCGGGGCCTTTCCGTTGCCATGCTCGTCTACGACGGCCAGATCCTGGACGCCGGGACGTACCAGGCGGCCGCCTGGCTTGAGGGCGGCTCCGTCACTGTGACGGGCGACGAGGTGGCGGAGAACCTCTGGCGGGCGACGCGGGACGGCGACTGGAGCGACGGCGCGAACTGGACGAGGGGCCTCCCGATCGCGGGGCAGGACGTGGGCGTGTCGTTCGCGGGGGCCCGCTACACGCTGAACGTCGGCGCGCCGCCGCCGGCGCTCAAGTCGCTCACGGTCCGCAACGAGAAGGCGGGCCAGACGGCGACCGTCAGGCTGGCGTGCGCGGTGGAGCAGCCGGGCGGCTTCCCGGCGACGGTCGGGGAGGGCGGCGTCCTGGAGATCGGAAACGGAGGGTCGCTCACCCTGACAGACCCGAGCCCGGATGCGCTGATGGCGCTTGAGACGGGCGGCGAGGTGCGCCTTACGGGCGACGGGAAGCTGTATCTCAAGGCGACGAAGTGGAAGAGGCAAATGCTTCGGCCCAGGGGCGGGAAGGTCGCGCTGGCGGACGACGCGACGCTTTGCGTGCTGCCCAAGGGCGAAGGGGAGAGCAACGCCCTCTCCTTCTTCGGGGACGGCGACTTCCGCTTTGCCGGCCGCGCGACGCTGACGTGCGCGACGCCTGACGGGACGCGGGCGACGGCGGACGGCTTCTATGCCGTGGCGCAGACGGGCGCGGTCACCAGCCGCATGGAGTTCGTCGAGGCCGCGACGTTCGGCCCCGGCCAGTCGCCGGCCAGTTTCATGCACCTCGGCGCGTCGGCGGGGCACGTGCAGGTCCTTCGCCTGGCGAGCGACGCCGTGCATTGCCTCCCCAGCCAGCTGATTGTCGGCATCGGCGCCGGCGAGGGCGTGCTGGACATCGAGGCCGGAACGGTGCGGGGCGGCTGGTACGGGCTTGCGATCGCCGGCCTGTACACGGCCGATGCGTCCTTTGCGCTCACCCCGCGCGGAACCATGCGGATGTCGGGCGGGACGCTGCGGCTGGCGACCGGCCTGGCCGGGAATCCGTGGCCGCTCGGCCTCGTTGTCGGCGACGGCGCCTTTTGCAGACAGAAGAACGCGGACGGGACGTTCGCGGGCGGCGACTTCCGGGGTCTGGTCGAGATGACGGGCGGCGCGATCGTGGGCGAGGGCGCCAACACGGCGTGCGCGCTCGGCGTCGGCTTTGCCACGGGCCGCATCCGCCAGAGCGGCGGCACGGTCACGCTCAAGCGGACCGAGAAGCGCTGCGCGGCGTTTGTCGGGCTCTGCGGCGGCACGGGCGAGTGGGCGCTGTCCGGCGGCGCGGTCGACATTGCGGGCTTTGCCTATGTCGGCGGCGTGACGACGAACGAGGTCGGCGTCTATTCCGCCAGTTCGCCGCTGGACAAGTTCGTCTCGTTGATCGGGGAGCGTCTCGGCCAGGCGCGCGGGACGCTGCGCCTCACGGGCGGCACGTTCAAGGTCGGCAAGGACCTCGTCCTTTCCGGCGACGGCACGGGGGCGCTTGAACTCGGGCCGGATGCCGCGCTTGCGGTGGGCGGCAGGCTCGACGCGCGCGCGGGCTCGAAGCTCGTCGTCGACGTGCGCGGCTACACGGGCCATTCGCGGACGCTGGCGACGTTTGCGGGCGGCACGGCCACGGCCTTCGACGAGGCGAACGTGGCGCTCCTGCAGGACCGGCCGAGCGGCTATCGGCTCGACGTCGCCCCCGCGCACGTCCGCGTGGTCTCTTGTCACGGCACGGCACTGATCGTCCGCTGACCGCGCGGGCCGACGGCGAGAAGAAGCGGGAAAGGAAGAGGAGAAGCCGATGAAGGAGCACGGATTTCGTTTCCAGGCCATCGCGTCCGTCGCGCTGGCGATGACGGTCTACGTCTCGCCGACGGGCGTTGACACGAACCCGGGCACCCGGGACGCGCCGCTGCGGACGCTCGAAGCCGCGCGCGATGCGGTGCGCCGGTCGCGCGCCGGCCGGCCGGA
>OIWT01000786.1_pt1 | contig 42546 bp, 39 predicted proteins | sample 1587701 | NCBI WGS metagenome assembly OIWT01 (sample SAMEA3888904, study PRJEB22519) | human gut metagenome | biome: human gut; feature: human-associated habitat; material: faeces | place: Denmark | collected 2009 | reverse complement strand
GCAGGATTTTTTTGAACAAAAAAGACGGAGCAAAATTCCGTCTCATTTCATAGGCTGACCATGAAAGAAAGGGGGCTGTGCCCTAACGATTCCCGTTAATGCGACAGCCCCATATTGTGTATATCGTCCATTTAGAATGCGTGGTTCGAATGCTTGCCTTTTGCGTGGGGAGTTGAACTACAATTGTTTTAAGTGCTTTTGAAATTCATAAGGTGTCAATACGCTTATATCATCATAATAATACCCTTTTGGGTCACCTATCTTTAGACGTTGTAAGGACTGTTTAATTGAAGAAATATCATTTTCTTCGGCTCCATCATGACCTGCGAGCTCTGAGAGTGTATCTTCCATTGCATCTACACTCTCTGCATCAACTACCGCAATAAATTTTATTCTATGCTGCATCTCTTTATGCTCACATTTTGGTAAGATGTCTTTTTCTAGGGCAATATAACTTTCTATTGCTTTTGAGCGAATAGAAGTTTTCAACTCCTCAATTTCTTTTCTTCCACACTTAAAAAGTAATGCTGCATAGTCCTTGCAAATAATCTCTTCGTCTCGAGGGCATTTGCATTTGTTTTCATCAAAGTTTTTATTGCTAATATTACGTTTAAATCCTTGCTTGAATTCAATCACCTCAACATTCTTATCTGTTATAATTATACAATCTGCTGAAGTCGGGGCAAAGCCTCTACGGAACATTGATTCAACAATATCATCAAAACTATAAAAAAGTGCTTCATCGGTAACTATCCCTTCCGAAATTTCATTAATCGGTTTTAACGCATTTGCCCAATTATTTTCTGCATAAGTCGCAATATCTCCATAAATCATTCTGTTTCCTCATTATATAGGTACTTGTTTCTTAACAGTTTCATATCTGATAAATATGTCAGAAAATCTTGATATATTTTTCCTAAATCATCATTGACGCACTCATAGTGTACGAAGTGGTTGTTCAATTCCTTTGTCTGATAAAAGTTTGATTTATCACAAATTTTATATTTCCGCATGTATGCATCCAAGGCTAGCATAAAGTTAGGGCTATGGGTTGTCAACAAAACATTAACTCCCAGTTCTTTGATCAATAATATAATTATTTCTGCAAAGGTGTTTTGCCACATAGGATGAAGATGCGCCTCTGGTTCATCAAGAATTAACATTGTGTTTTCTTCAAGAACCCCATTCTCTAAAAGGATTTTTATTATTGAAAACATTTTAGTTCCAGTCGCAAGATTAGATACCTTTAATTTGATACCATTATCAATATAAAAATCCTCTCTTGTTGAAAAGTCAAATGTTCCAGGAAGAACTTTGTCAATCTGCCTTTTCACATTTCTTAATTCATCACTTAATATATTTTCTTCAAATACAGTTCGATGATTTCTGCTATGCAAAACTCTTTCTAATTTTCTACTATGTGATACAATTTGATTCCTCGGTATAAGAGTTTCCTCACCAAATTTACGAAATTCACCCCGTTCTCGGCTGGTAAATCTTCCATCTAAAACAAACGGATCATCAATAAAATATACTCTTTTAAAAGGGGAATCAAAAAAAATGTAATCATCATCTTTTATGATATTATTGTTTTGAATGTTAAATTGAATATATTTTGTATTGGAATCCTCGAGCCTAACACTAGAAAGGCATTCGCTTTCTCTTGCTGGTTGAATCTGTCCAGAAAATTCCATTTTAAGAGTTTGATTTATATTTTCACGAGTATATTCGATTAATTCCGGATCTTTTTTTAACTCAAAAAACAATTTATTTAGTACATCAATAGCTTGTTGTTTTCTTATATCATAATGTAAAATAATTTGCTCTTCATTAATTTTACCATGGGGGTTATCTTCATCTTCGCCTTCAAACATTTTTACAAATCTTAGATATTTCGATCCAGACTTGCTGTTTTTAAGGCTCTCCGGAATTTGAAAGGCAAAGATTTCATTATACAAATCGTGTGCTAATTTTTCATATTCTTGGAAGTCAATAATATCCGAATCATAATTCCTTGCCAAAATGCTCTTTATGGTTGGATAATTTCCTAATACAGCATCGCTATCTTCATCGCTATAGCTAAATGCATATATATATGGACCTAAAATATCCTCTACTTTGTTAATTTGTTGTCTAATATATATCCTTTTGTCTCTACGTGCCTTTATTTGTATATTTTCTACAGCGTCGAGTATTGCATACAAACTCTTTCCAACGGTAGTTTTCCCAGAATTGTTTTTTCCTGTTATAACGGTTAGCCCATTTAATTGTATTGCGGAATCTTTAACAATCCCGATATTATCCAACTTGATTTGCATACTATACGCTCCAATCGAATTAAAATATATACATTTTTAGTATATCAAATTTAAAAGATATCTGCAATATATCCCTGTCACTATTTTCGCCCCTTCTTCTTATTTCTTGCCTTTAATCGACAATTTTATAAGAAAGATATTGAAGTTTTACTACTAGATTTGACTTTTTAGTCATTTTAGTCCAAATCGCAAAAAAGAAATTTAGCCTCTACAAGTCGCATAAAGACTAAATCACACGAAAAAACACCTTTGAATTTAGACCCTAGAGTTCAATTTCCAATGGTGTTTTCACGTGGTGCGGTCGAAGGGATCTGACCGCCTGCTGCGCTTTGCTTGCAGGCTGCCTCCTCGACTCCCCGCCCGGTCGCCTTCGGACCATTCGCTATTCGAATGTTCGCCTTTTTTTATCGGGGGTCTCCGAAAAGCGTGAGCTTTTTGGGGAAAAGGAGCAGCAGCGGAGCTCATGAAAAACCGGCCTAAAGCCGGTTTTTGATAGCAGCGTAGTTTGCTGCGACGTGGTGCGGTCGAAGGGATTCGAACCCCCATGGTTTCCCACACGGACCTGAACCGTGCGCGTCTGCCAATTCCGCCACGACCGCGAATCGGATGTTCAGAAAGCGTCAAGCATTTCCTCCTATCGAACATTCAATATTATACAACATCTTCTGCACAATTGCAACGAAAAGATTCGCAAAATGCCGGCAAAATAGCAGAAAATGCACCAAGGAGTTTCACAAAGCCATCCGGTATCACTCCGATATGGTGATTCCCTTCCTTCTGAGTCTGCTGTACACGCTCCGTCTGACGAGTGCATATATAACAGAAAACAGCGGTATGAATAGGATGATTCCGAACACGCCGGACACCTTGCCGCCCACAACAACCGCAAGCAGTGTCCACAGTGCCGGAAGTCCCACAGAGCTTCCCACTACTTTCGGATATACGATGTGTCCTTCAATCTGCTGTATAATGAAGAAGATGACAATGAACCAAAACGCCTGCTTGATGTTCACAACCGCAAGCAGAAGAGCCCCGAAAACAAGCCCGATAAACGCTCCCACAAACGGAATCAGCGACATGCATCCGATAACGACTGAAATCGTGCCGGCGTAAGGGAATCCTCCAACGAAAAGCGTTACAAAGAACATCATGCCCAAAATAACCGCTTCAAGGCATTGTCCCGACAAGAAGTTCGAGAATGTCTTATAGGAAAGGCTCGCGATATCGCATGCTTCATCTGCCCAAGGCTTCTTCAAATAAGCATAGGCGAGCTGTTTTGCCTGCTTGCCTAGTTTTTTCTTGTTGAGCAGAATGTAAATCGCAAAAATCAATCCAAACAGGATGTTTGCAACCATGCCAAATACGCTGTTTGCCGCCTGTCCTGCAGTAGAAAGGATTTCCCCGCTGTGTTCTTTAAGGCTTGTAAGCATGCTGTCCCAGTCCAGCTTATCCATCCAGCTACTGATATAGCTCATGTCGAATCCGTAACCCTCCGCAATCGCAATCCAGGACTGATAATTGTCCTTGACGATTTCGGCAATCTTTTTGCCCGAGTCAACCAGATTCGGGAAAATAACGTTTCCGATAAAAGTGGCACAAAGGACGAAAAGGATGAGCGTCACAATCAGGCTTACCGCGGTTTTGGCGCGTCTCAGCGGCTTGCAGTGATATTTGTCATCCAGCCAGTCGATCTTGCGCTCGAAAAAATTCATCGGCACATTCAATATAAATGCTATTATTCCCCCTGCAATCAGCGGCATAACCAACCCTATCAGCGTCCCTGCCGCACTTGCTACCGTCTTTATGTTCAATAGCGCAACAAGCAGGGTCACTCCCAATACAACTAAAATAATGTTCTCTTTAAATTTATTCTCCGGTTTGTTGTCCATAATTATCCTCTGTAATCTCATTTTTTACTATTCTACCCTCATTTAGCGGCTTTGTAAAGTCAAATCCCACCGTAAAAGATATGCATAATGTTCCAAATGCTTATACCGGCAAGGCCGTATTCCTCAACCAAAGCAAGTCTTGCCCGCCAGCTTCTTTCATCTTCGAACCATACGATGTGTTCGCTTCCGTCCGGGGACGTATAGGTAAAAAACGGTGCCTGCGCCTCTTCATCGTATTGAACATCCACACCGTAATATTCCGCCCGGGCGAGTGCCTGATAGTTTGTGAGTTTTTCCGCCTTAGACTCGCCTTGCACGAACGGAAGCCTCCAGTCGTACCCGTAATTACTCATTCCCATGAGGATTTTTTCCGGTGGAATTTGCGTAACCCCGTAATCAAGCACTCTGCGTACGCTGTTAATCGGCGATACAGGAAGCGGGGGTCCGTAGGTATAACCCCATTCGTATGTCATGAGCAGGCAGTAGTCGGCGGCCTGCCCCATGCCCGCATAATCGTGTCCCTGATACAATAACCCGGGCTGATCCGTGCTGACCTTCGGTGCAAGTGCGACCGTTGTCAAATAACCCTGAGGGCGAAGTCTTCCTCTTGTGCGGCCTACAAGTTCCACATAGTCATCCGCATAATCGGCCGCGAGATATTCAAAATCAAAATCAACACCGCCCATATTTTTGTTTTTGATATTTGCTTCAATATTATCTATGAGGTTTTGCTGTGCATCCGGATTTTCAAAGACGCGAATTGCTATGTTGTCGTTAAAATTTCCATCCGCATCCAAAGGCGTCAAAACCATCATTGGTCTTACCCCTGCCTCGGTTGCGGGTATTATCAGATTTGCATCCTCGAGATTAATCAAGTTCCCGTCCTCTGTAAACCCATAACTGAAAGCAGCCACCCACGAAAGTCTGGGCAGCCACCATTCTAAAGTCTCCTTTGAAATTGACGGATACGCATACCCGTTTACAATGTATTCAGCCATTTCCCGACCTCCCTGACATATTCTATGCCGAAAGTCCGGGCTGCATGACGGCTTTTCTACTGAAGCTCCCCTTCTTCAATATATCCGTTTTCCACCATGCATTCCAGAACCTGCTGCCTTCTCTCTTCGGCAAGTTTTGGGTTTACATCGGGCGAATATACCGACGGAGCGTTTGGAACGCCTGCGAGCATCGTACATTCATAATCATTCAAGTCTGCCGGATCTTTTCCGTAATATCCATGTGCTGCGTCGTACACGGTATAGTACCCGGAGCCGAAGTAGATGGAATTTATATAAAGTTCAAAAATCGTTTCCTTGTCACAGAGATTCTCGATATCGTTTGATACGAACACCTCGGCTACCTTGCGCGTAAACTTCTTTTCCTGCGAAAAGTACATGTTCTTGGCGAGCTGCTGCGTGATCGTACTTCCTCCTTCGATAAGGCTTCCTGCCTCCATGTTATGCCACATGGCCCTTCCGGTCGCCAGAATATCAAACCCGTGGTGTTTAAAAAAACGGCGGTCCTCCGCTGCAATAACCGCATCTATGTACCGCTGAGGAAGTTGATCAAACTTCGTGTAGTGTTCCTTTTCCTGTATCTGTGCGATTTTATCGCTGACCGGCACCTTGCCGACCGCGTCTTTGTATATTTCATATCCGTTTACTACCACCGCCCCTCCGGTGACAGCCGCAATCATCAGTATCAGCAGTATGATTCTTCGTACGACTTTTTTCAGCATCTCATCTCCCCCCTTTTCTTTATTGTAACACATCTTCTCTCATCTCAAAACAGTTCTTTCCTTACAAAAACAGCCCGATCCTTACATTTTCGTAAGTTTCGGGCATCTAGTGCATCCTTATCCAAACAATGAAACCCCGATAGGGAGAATAAACGGTACCGCGAGGGTTGTAATGGTTCCGCTTATCAAGGCGACAAGCCCAAGCTCCGGGCCGACTGCCTTGCTTACGGGAATCAGCATGGTGTCCATGCATCCGCCCGCTCCCGATGCGATTGCACTGCCTTTGCTTATCTTCATGAGGAGCGGCAAAAGTGCAACTGTGAACACATCCCGTGAGACATTCACAATAAAGCCGTAAACGCCGGCCTCAATGCCGTAGGCTTCGGTCAGGAATGCCCCGGTCAGGCTGTAGTATCCCATTCCGCTTGCCGAAAGAACCGACCACTTCAGCGGTACATGGAGAAGCATTCCTCCTATAAATCCACCGAGAATACAGCCGATAAAAATCGAAAGCGGCAGGAACAGAATCCTAAGCCCCAGCTTCTTTATGTACACGAACACGCTCTTATTCGATGCGAGCATAACGCCCGCCCCTGTATAAAGGAAAATCAGCGAAACCGTAAGTGCGGTGTCAAGCCAGGCATTCTCGCCCTTCGGCACCAGGTAATACCCTGCCAAAATGCCCGCCGCTATAAATGCCGGCATGGTAATAAGCAGGGTAGGAAGCCCTCCTTTTTCCTCGGAGGCTGCCTCTTCAAGGACATCCTCCGAATTCTTTTCCGCCAGGAGCTGCAGCCTGATTTTCTCAAGCGGCATAACCGTCTTCTCGCAAAGTACGGTTAAACCCACACTGCACCAAATTGCGGCAAACGAAATAAGGAGGCATTTAACACCAATGCTTCCCAAATTTTTCATAACCGTATCGGACAGCCCGATGTTAAGTCCTATCACCGCCATGAGCGCAAAAAGTGCGACATTCATCAAAATGTCGGAGACCTTAAGTGCCTTGTCGGGCAATCCTTTCCAGTTTATCACCGCACCGAGCGTGATGCATATAAAAGGGATATATAAAAACATTTTTTATTCCTTAACCGTTCCGTCCGCATTAAATACAGGAAGTTTTTCGAGGAAAATAATATCGTCTCTGTCAGCCGCCGCGCCTTCTGCGAGAACTGCCATCTTGCCGATAATGTTCCCTCCGGCTCTTTCAACCAGATTCTCAATGGACTTCAGGGACTCGCCCGTGCTGATTACATCGTCCACGATAAGAACCCTTCTTCCCTTGATTAAGTCAATTTCCTTCTGACCGATGCAAAGTGTCTGAATGTGATCGGTTGTGATAGAATCAACTTCCGTTGTAATGATGTTATCCATATAAATCTTCGGGCCTTTGCGTGCAACCACATAATCGTTGACTCCCGCCTGTCTTGCCATTTCGTGAATCAGCGGAATGCTCTTTGCTTCTGCGGTCACCAGAATATCAAATTCCGGAGCTTTCTTGAGAAGTTCACCTGCAGATGCAACTGTAATTTCAACATCGCTGAACATAATGAATGCTCCGATATATAAGTCATCGGTTACTTTGAACAAAGGCAGCTGCCTTTTGTGTCCTGCTATCGTCATTTCGTAAAACATATGCGTCTTCCTTTCTATGTCTGTTCTCCCCTTATTATACACTTTCCGAAAAAGGATTTCAACAAGAAACAAGCGCCCCGGAAAGGGACGCTCGCTTCGTTTGGTAATATATTTTTTTCAAAGAGAATTTCTACATCGTGATGAAGATGAACTTCATGCAGAATAACAATCCGATAATTGCAACCATGATGTCATTCTTCTTAAATTCACCTGTGAAAACAGCGATTAAAGTATAAGCGATGGAGCCGATACCGATACCGTTTGCGATGGAGTATGTAAGAGGCATCATAATCAGTGTAAGGAATGCAGGTGCTGCCGACTTTAAATCTGTCATTTCAACATTCTTGAAGTTTCCGAGCATGAGAACACCTACATAAATGAGGGCAGGTGCTGTCGCACATGCAGGAACGATGCTTGCAAGCGGTGTCAGGAAAAGACATACGAAGAAGCAGCATGCAACAACAAGGGATGTAAGACCGGTTCTTCCTCCTGCAGCAACGCCGGATGCGGATTCAACGAATGTCGTACAAGTGGATGTTCCGAGAACTGCACCTGTAACGGTTGCGATGGAGTCGCATGCCATGCACTGGTCAAGGTTGACTGGGTCGCCGTTTTCGTCCATGAGGTCAGCCTGGGAAGCGGTTCCGTATAAGGTTCCAATCGTGTCGAACATATCAACAAGGCAGAAAGTGATGATGTACATGATAGCACTGAAAACTCCGCCTACGAACTGCGGGCTGAATGCGTGTTCCCATGAAGAAGCTTTGAATACTCCCACAACACCAATCTCAGTAAAGTCTTTGAACGACTGTCCGATCTGCGTGATGTCAAAGGAAGGAGTCGTACCGCTTACAAGGTAGTAAAGAATTGCCGTTGCAATAATTCCAAGAAGTACGTTTCCCTTTACATTCAGCTTTCCGAGAACGACGATAATCAGGAAGCCAAGAAGGGCAAGAAGTGCAGGAAGGACGGACATGATTCCGCCTTCTCCGTTGATTGCACCGTGAATGTCAACGAACTGTGTTAAAGTGTACTGATTTGCCTGAATGATTCCTACATTCTGGAATCCGATAAACGTAATGAAAAGACCGATGCCTGCGGGAATTGCTTTTTTGAGGCATTCCGGCATTGCCTTTGCGATATACTGTCTTGCACCTGTAATGGAAAGGAACAAGAATATGATACCGGAAAGCAGGATGATAACAAGACCTGCCTGATAGCCTTGCACGCAGTCGCCGCCGGAAATCACCTGCGGAAGAACGAAGCTTACGAAGAAGAAGGAGTTCAGTCCCATTCCGCAAGCCTGTGCAAAAGGCATTTTCGCATACAGTGACATGAGCAGTGTGCCGATTGTTGCAACCAATATGGATGCTACATATACTGCGTTCCATATATTTCCCAAACCTTCCGTGAAACCGGTTACCTGGTTAGGATTAACAAAGATAATGTAAGCCATTGCGAAGAATGTTGTGAGTCCGGCGATAATTTCAGTTTTTACTGTTGAACCGTGCTCTGTGATTTTGAAAAATTTGTCCATTGTGCTTTTCCTCTCTCTTTTGTTTGTTTATTTGAAACTACCGCTCTTCACGGAAGTAGTTCAGTCCAAGATTCTGCGGAGGCTGGTCCTCTCGTCTCTGTCTCATAGATACGATTACAAGAACGATTGCTGTTACGATATACGGCACAACCTTGTAAATCTGCGTAGGCAGGAACGGAATCGGAAGCCTGAGATAAAGGATCAGAAGTCCTCCGAAGAGAACGGAACCCCAAAGTGCGTTCATAGGTTTCCAGAGGCAGAAGATTACGAGTGCTACCGCAACCCAGCCCTCTCCGGAAAGTCCGTTGTGGTTCCAAACGCTTCCCGCGATTGTCATCGTATATACCATTCCGCCGACTGCGGATATTCCGCCGCCGATTGTAGTGGCAAGGTATCTGTATTTTGTAATGTTAATTCCCGCAGCATCAGCCGTTGCCGGCGATTCGCCTACTGCACAAAGGCTCAGTCCTGATCTAGTTTTGCTCATGAAATACGCCATTGCGACGGCAATCGCAAATCCAAGATATACAAAGAAGTTGTAGCTGAACAAGATTGGTCCGATAACCGGGATGTTTTGCAGGAATTCCGGAAGTACCGAGTTTGCAAACGCATCCTTGAGTGCATTGCTTACGGTAACATTGCCGCCGACTTTGATTCTCATCAGTTCGCCTACGAACTGTCCGACGCCGGTTCCGAAAATCGTAAGCGCAAGACCGGTTACATTTTGATTTGCTCTCAATGTAATCGTCAAGAAGCTGAAAATCAGGGATCCTATAACTCCTGCCGCAAACGATGTAAGCAGCGCAATGATCACAGCAACAGCACCGATTGCATTGTCACCTGCAGCATGTCCGTACAGGAACGCTCCGCAAAGGCCGAACGCGCCACCCATGAACATGAGGCCTTCCACTCCGAGGTTGAGGTTTCCGGATTTTTCCGTCAGGATTTCTCCGGATGTACCGAACAAAAGCGGGGTGCCGTTCAAAACAGCAGCTCTTATCAAGCCGATAATATTAAAGTCCATCAGCACACCTCCTTCCCGCTGTGCTCGCGAAGAATCAATTTATAATTTATGAAGAATTCGCAGGCAAGCATGCAAAGAAGTATGATGCCTGTAATGATGTCCGAAATCGAAGCAGGAACCCTAAGGCTTGTCTGCAGTCCGCTTGCTCCCTTGTCCAACACCGCAAGAAGCAGTGAAATTGCTATCATCGCAAAAGGATTGAACTGTGCGAGCCAGCATACAACGATTGCCGTAAATCCGACTCCGTCTGCAACATCCGAGTACAGAGTCATGTTCGCTCCCGAACATACCATGAATCCCACAAGTCCGCAGATTGCTCCCGAAATGCATGCAGTTCTGAGCGTAACTCTGGTCACATTCATTCCTGCATAGCGTGCGGTGTTCTCGGATTCACCCAAAACAGCGATTTCGTATCCCTGCTTGGTGTAGTTCATATATACAAACATAAATGCGGTCAAAAGCAATACGATGATCCATCCGCAATGTACGCCGAGCACCTGCGGAAGCACCGCAGCGGAGTCAAACAGCGGAATAATCTGCGAACCCGGCTTTCCTTCCCAAGGTCCGCCCTGAAGCCAGCCTACGATGCCGATTGCTATGTAGTTCATCATAAGTGTAAATAAAGTTTCGTTGGTTCCCCAGCGTGCCTTAAAAGCTGCAGGAATCGCCGCCCACATTGCACCGAATACCATAGCGAAAATTCCCATGAGCAGGAGCAGTATCGGTGAAGGAATGGTTTTTGCAAAGTTGAGTGCAAAGAAACTTGCCGCAACAGCTCCCATTGTAATCTGACCCTCGCCGCCGATGTTCCAGAATCTCATTGCAAAACACGGAGCAAGCGCGAGTGCGGTTCCAAGAAGCGGAACGGCAATTTTTATCACCTGTCTGATTCCTGTGATTTTGCCGAGTGAACTTGTGATAATGGTTCCGTATGCCGTGAACGGATTTGTTCCGGCAATAAGGAAAATCAATGCACCAAGGAGGATTGCGACAGCAAATGCGATCGCTCTTATCATCCAAATTCTGGATTTAGGCAGGTCCTCTCTTTTCGCAATTCTGATGAAAGGAGTTTTTTCGTTCATTTAGTTTTCCTCCTTTCCGCCAAGACGCGTCATCAGCATTCCGACTTCTTCTTTCGTGGTTGTTCTTGCGTCCACAAGACCCGATACTTTACCGGCGCAAAGAACGAGAATCTTATCGCAAAGTTCGAGCAAGACATCAAGGTCTTCGCCGACGAAGATTACGGCAACGCCTTTCATTTTTTGCTCGGTCATCAAATTGTAAATCGTGTATGATGTATTGATATCAAGACCTCTTACCGCATAGGCACTCATCAGAACCGACGGTGCGGACGCGATTTCGCGTCCTACCAGTACCTTCTGAACATTTCCGCCGGAAAGCTTTCTTACCGGATAATCGATTCCAGGTGTCTTAACCTGAAGGTTTTCGAGAACACTTTCTGCGAGTTTTTCCGGAGCCTTACGGTCTATGAAAATGCCTTTTCCCTTATTCCAGGAACGGAGCATCATGTTTCCGGTCATTCCCATTCCGCCTACAAGCCCCATGCCCAGCCTGTCTTCCGGAACAAATGCCAAGGCAACACCGGCATCCTTGATTTCCATCGGGCTCTTGCCTACGAGTTCTTCCGGTGCCTTGCCTTCCGGTGAATAGATGATGGAACCGTGTGTCGCGTGGCGGAGTCCTGCGATTGCTTCCAGAAGTTCCTTCTGTCCGCTTCCCGCGATTCCCGCGATTCCCAAAATTTCACCGCTGTATGCGATGAATCCAACATTATCCAGTTTTGTAACACCTTCGCTGTCACGGCAGGTAAGACCTGCGATCGTAAGGCGTGGTTTCGGATTTACCGGCTCCGGCCGGTCGATATTAAGGGAAACCTTATGTCCTACCATCATTTCGGTAAGTTCGGTTTCGTTTGTCTCCGGTGTTCTTACCGTAGCGATGTGTTCGCCCTTTCTGAGAACGGCAACAACATCTGAAATTTCCATTACTTCATTTAGTTTGTGTGTGATGATGATGATTGCTTTTCCGTCATCTCGCATCGTTCTGAGTACTGAGAAGAGTTTTCTTGTCTCCTGCGGTGTCAGAACAGCCGTAGGTTCGTCAAGGATGAGTATGTCCGCTCCCCTGTAAAGAACTTTTATAATTTCAACTGTCTGCTTTTCCGATACGGACATTTCGTATATTTTTTTATCGGGATCAATTTCAAACCCGTATTTTTCACTTATTTCTCTCACCTTTGCGGAAACAACTTTACGGTCAAGTTTTCCTTTTTCCTCAAGACCCAGTACAATGTTTTCCGCTGCGGTGAACACATCAACAAGTTTGAAATGTTGATGGATCATTCCGATTTTGTTGTCGAAAGCGTCTTTTGGTGATGTGATTGTCACCGGCTTTCCGTCGATGTATATTTGTCCCTCATCCGGGAAATAAATTCCGGCCAGCATATTCATCAGAGTTGTCTTGCCTGAGCCGTTTTCTCCAAGTAGCGCCATGATCACGCCCTTGTCAAGATAAAGGTCAACCGCATTGTTGGCCACATTGCTGCCAAAACGCTTGGTTATTCCTTTAAATTCCACTGCATGATTTTTTTCCATTGTCTTTTCCTATTAATATATTACCAAATTCTATATGACCTTTTAAACGCCAAAAGAGGACCTAAAAGTCCCCTTTCGGCTATATTCCAAATGACTTGTTTTTAGTATTCTTCGTTGATCAGTTTGATGCCGTCGATTCTGAGGTCGAAGCTTGGAGCTGATTTGAAGTGGGATTCGTGATAGTATCCGTCAAAGATTGCATTATAGTCTTCTTCGCCCTGGAAGTCGCCATCCATGTCAACAAGACCCTTCGTTGCTTTCTTGCCGCCTACCGTGAATGTATCTGTATCAAATACGTGAAGAGAACCGTCAGCAAGTGCTGCTTCAACTTCTGCAAGCTTGTCAGCTGTTCCTGCAGCTGCGATGCTTTCGTTTAATGTTGTAAGTGCTACGTCTCCCTCGGCAAATCCGTGTTCTCTGTAATCCTGGTCAACTGTTCCGCCGTTTACAATTGTTTCGATTACATATACGAAGTAGTTTGTCCAGTCAATTCTGGAGGAAATCAGGGATGCTTCCGGTGCAACGTCTGTCATATCGAGGTTGTATCCAACGTGGAACTTTCCTGCGGACTGAGCAGTTGTTGCCGGAGTTGTGGAATCTGAGTGCTGGGAAATCAGTACTGCGCCTCTGTCAATTAAGTCCTGAGCCGTTGCTGCTTCCATCGTAGGATCTCCCCAGGAACCGATAAATTCAACCATCATTGTAACGCTCGGGCAAACACTCTTTGCGCCAAGATAGAATGCTGTGTATCCGGAGATAACTTCTGCGAATGTGTAAGCACCTACATAACCGATAACTGCGTCTTTTGCTTTGATTTCGCCATTGTCGATCATTTCCTGAAGTTTCATTCCTGCAGCAACACCTGCAAGGTAACGTCCTTCATATACGCTTGGGAATGCGTTAACTGTATTTTCTAAAGAATCTCTCTGAGAAGCTTCGTTTGTGAGTCCTGCGAAAATTGTATCCGGATAGTCAGCAGCTACCGTAAGCATTGCCGGTTCCATTCCGTAGGAGTTATTGAACACTGCGATGCATCCCATTTCTGCAAGTTCTCTGTTGTCTGTTGCAACCGGGTCACCTTCCGGATGGTTGTATGTATAAGTCCATTCAATGTTGATGCCCTTCGCAGCAAGCTGTTCCTTCGCTGCGTCAGCTGCCATGTAGAAGTTTCTGTCGTATGCAGCGTTTTCGTCACCGATACATACCATACCAACTTTGTAAACCTCACCGTCAGTCTTGCTTTCGTTGTTTCCGCAAGCTGCAAGTGATAAAATCATTACCATTACGAGTAAAACACTTAAAACTTTTTTCATTTTTCTCTTCTCCTCTTTGAAATCATATCGTCATTTTCTGTACAAAATTTCCTTTTGCAACTAAATTATAAGTCTGCAAATTTTAGAAAACAATAGAAAATACGAATATTTCTTTACTATTTATTCAATAAAAAAATCAATGTTCGTGTTATTCCGAACATTGATTTGTGCTTTTATATTTTACATTCGATTATGCGAATGTGATTTCACCGTTCTCAAGCCGGGAAACAGATGCTAAAGTTTCGACTCTGTATCCCTGATCCTCAAGCAGGGCTTTGCCGCCCTGAAAATCCTTGCTGATAACGATTCCGACGCCGGCAACCTCTGCACCAGCTTCCTCGATGATCTTGCAAAGAGCCAGGGATGCTTCCCCGTGTGCAAGGAAGTCATCAATGATAAGGACTTTTTCGCCCTTCTCAAGATGCTTCTTTGAAACTCTAAGCATGTTGCTCTTCTGTTTCGTGAAAGAAAAAGCCTCTGCAGTATAGCAGTCATCGGTCATCGTGTTCGGAGCCGCCTTTTTCGCAAACACAACCGGAGCAAATCCGAAGTAGCGTGCCGCCGCAACCGCAATTGCAATTCCGCTTGCTTCCACGGTGAGGATTTTGTCCACCTGTACTCCCGCAAACTTTCTTCCGAACTCTGCACCGATTTTATCCATGAATTCCGTGTCTATTTTGTGGTTGATGAAGCCATCCACATTAATTCTGTCTGAGCCGAGTGCCACGCCTTCTTTTAATATTCTTTGTTTTAGTGCTTCCATTTGTTATCCTCGTTATTCTGCAGGTTCTTCGCAGGTTTTCATCGCTTCCAATGTTTCGCTCAAAAGTTCGTCAAGTTCCCAGCCGAGCATTTCCGCACCTTTCTTGATGACTTCCCTGTCGCAGCCTGCTGCAAAATGTTTGTCTTTGAATTTTTTCTTTAAGGACTTGAGTTCCATGTCCTGCACGCTCTTTGACGGGCGCATAAGTGCCGCAGCACCAATTAAACCTGTAAGTTCGTCGCAAGCGAAGAGCACCTTTTCCATTTCTTTTTCCGGCTCTACATCTACGCACAGGCCATATCCGTGGGAGACGATTGCATGAATCATATCTTCGTCCACGCCTGCTTCCCTCAGAAGTTCGGGTGCTTTCTTGCAATGCTCTTCCGGCCACATCTCAAAGTCGATGTCATGCAGAAGTCCTACAATTCCCCAGAATTCTTCTTCGTCACCATATCCTAATTTCTTTGCGAAGTAACGCATCGTTCCTTCGACCATTCTGCCGTGGTGAAGATGGAACTCTTCCTTATTATATCTTTTCAGCAGTTCATATGCTTCGTCTCTTGTTATCATATTCGTTTCTCTCCTCAATAGCTAATTGTCTTGCGCTTTTAAGCGTTTTTCATTGCGCTCTTCCTTCGACGGAAGCTGCGCTATAATTACAGCCGCAAAAATTACTGCACAGCCAAGAAGTTCTCTCGGCGACATGGATTCGTGCAGAATAATTGCTCCGGCAATAACCGCAAATACGGACTCGAGGCTCATAAGAAGCGACGCAACCGTCGGTTCTGCATCCTTCTGCGCTACAATCTGAAGGGTATATCCTACACCGCTGGAAAGTACGCCCGCGTACAAAATCGGCAGCCAGCAGTCCAAAATCGCATCAATCTTCGGTTCCTCAAAGATAAACATTCCGATAATGCCAATCGCACCGGCCACGAGGAACTGGATGCAGGACATCTTAACACCGTCAACCTTCGGTGCGAAATAGTCAATGACCAAAATATGTACGGAAAATCCCACCGCGCAAAGCAGCACAAGCGTGTCGCCGAACTGCAGCTTAAACGATGCGTCCGTCATGCAAAGGAGATAAAGTCCCGACGCTCCCATCAAAACGCAGAGCCAGATAATCGGTCTGACTTTTTTCCTGAGTACAACCGAGAAAATCGGGACCATAACAACATAGAGTGTTGTTATAAATCCTGCCTTGCCCGCGGTCGTGTAGCTTACGCCGTATTGCTGAAGCGTGGATGCCACGAAAAGTGCCAGACCGCAGCAGATTCCGCCGATAATCAGCAGTTTTTTCTCGGCAGTTTCCTCTTCCGGTGTTTTCTTTACCTCAGCCTTGGATTTGCCTTTATTCAAGAACAAAATCACCGGTATCAGTGCTAAACCACCGATAAAAGTACGAATTCCTCCGTAAGTCAAAGGGCCGATATAGTCCATTCCACTCTTCTGCGCCACGAACGCCGAGCCCCAGATTGCCGCCGTTATCAGCAGCAGAATATTGCTTCGCATTTTTTTGCTCATTTCATCAATTCCTTTTCTTTTATTGAAAATTCTCCTATAATACCTCATTTTAACAAAAAAAACTTTAGCTTTCAAGAGAATCAAAGGAAAATTCGCTTTCACAAAATTTTTATAAAAAGCCCAAATCGCGTCCCTTTTATTTTTCGCTCCGTTATGATAGAATGTAGGCATTAAATCAACGGTATATTTAGGAATTTTTATGAGAAACAAACTTTTTATTGCGACTTTTTCCGAGGATGCTCTGAATGTTGCCAAGGACTTCGGCGTCGGTTTGGAAATCAATCATACTTGCATATCTGAAGATCTTGACCCTTCCAATCGCCGGAATCTGCTTGAACAAATCCGCGAAGACATTGCCGCTGCCGGAGTTTCTGAACCGTCGGGACTTTTTCTGCACGGGCCGTTTACGGAAATCCATCCCGCGGCAATTGATTACCGTGCAAGGCAGCTGGGGATGGAACGATTAAACGAGGCCTACGAGGCTGCTGCCGCGCTGGGCATCAACCGGATGGTTGTTCACACCGGCTGGCTTCCGTTTATCTATTTTAAAGGCTGGCAGGCAGAAAAGGGTGCGGAGTTCTGGCAGAAATTTATGTCGGACAAACCCTCGGACTTTCGGATTTATGTGGAAAATGTGCTTGAAGACGAGCCGTATATGATGCTCGATATGATGAGGCAAATCGATCATCCGGCAATCAAGCTCTGTCTCGATATCGGACACGCCAATGCGACAACTCCGCCGGAACTTCCGGTCGAGAAATGGATTGAAGTTCTGGGCACACATATCGGGCATTTCCATCTCCATAACAACGACGGCACCGGTGACAGCCATAGTGCGTTTGACCGCGGCAGCATGGATATGAACAGCATATTTTCGGCGATTGATGATTTTTGCGAAGATGATGTTACGCTGACAATCGAAGCCTGCGACGCTCGTGCATGCCTGGAATGGCTGCACAGCCGCAAATATATATATTTTTCGAAAGGATTATGACATAATGAATACAGCAATCGAAACGATTTTAAAAGAAGTTGAAAAAAACGGTTGCCTGCATGACTCGACAGTAAAAGAAGCCACCGCGCGTCAGGAGGTTCTTGCGAAACCTACCGGAGCGCTTGGAACGCTTGAGGAAATTTCAATCAAACTTGCAGGCATCACCGGAGAGGTCAAAAACGATGTTACCCGCCAAGCTGTCGTTATAATGAGTGCAGATAATGGCGTGGTGGAGGAAGGCGTCGCTTCAGCACCTCAGTCGGTTACGCTGTCGCAGACGATTAACTTCACGCGTCACTTTACCGGAGTAAGCGCACTCGCGCAGTATTTCGGCATTGACCTTTTGGTCTGTGATATGGGCGTTAAAATGGGAATTCCGGATGTCTTCTACACGGACAAAATGGAATTTGTCTCCGGTGCGGAAAAAGCACACGGCAAATTCGCCGGCAAGATTGTCAACCGCTCACTCGGACGCGGAACCGCAAACCTTGCAAAAGGTCCTGCCATGAGCATGGAACAATGCGAAGAAGCATTTCTCACAGGGGTTGAAGCCGCTAAGGCTGTCAAGGATGCCGGCTATCGGATTTTCGGTGTCGGCGAAATGGGCATCGGAAACACGACGACCAGTGCATGTGTGCTTTCGGCTTTGACAGGCACCCCTGCGGAAACAGTCGTAGGCCGCGGAGGCGGGCTCAATGACGCTGGACTTGCGAAAAAAATACATATCGTAGAAGAGGCAGTTTCCAAGCTGAAAAACGCTTCCGTGTTTGAGATTCTGGCTGCTGTCGGCGGCTTCGATATTTGTGCGATGACCGGTGCTTTTGTCGGTGCAGCGTATTACAGACTTCCGGTTGTAATCGACGGATATATTTCTGCAGTTGCCGCACTGGCAGCGTCTCGGATTGCACCGAAGACCGTAAACTTTATGTTCGGCTCACATCAAAGCACCGAGCCGGGTTATCTCATCGCAATGAACGAACTTAACATCAAGCCTCTCTTCAACCTCGGCATGCGCCTTGGCGAAGGCAGCGGCTGTCCGATCAGCTTCAAAATTATAGAGGCTGCAGCCGCAGCGATGAACGGCATGGCGACCTTCGCAGAAGGCTCGATTGACGCGGACTATTTAGACGAACGAAAGAAAGGAAACTTCTTTTAACTATGAATATTTTTATCAGCGGCGGCTGCAAAAACGGAAAATCCTATCACGCACAGGAGCTTGCCCGCAGCATGGCGCAGGAAAACAATTTGCCGCTTTACTATCTCGCAACGATGATCCCGCGTGACGAAGAAGATGATGCCCGCATTCGCCGCCACCTTTCCGAGCGCGAGGGCTGGGGATTCGATACGATTGAGCAAGGTGTAAATATTTGCGGGGCATTAAATGTTAAGACCGTTTCCGGCAAAGAGGTTGACCCGAAGGGTGTTTTCCTGCTTGACAGCGTAACGGCCCTCTTATCGAACGAGATGTTTACGGAAACCGGCGAAGTTGACTTTGAGGCGCCATTGAGACTTAAGAAGGAGCTTGTGGAATTCGCCTGCAAAACGGGAAATACCGTCTTCGTTTCGGATTACATATACTCTGACAGCTATGCGTTTGACGACTTCACCGAACCCTACCGCAAAGGGCTGGCACTTCTTGACAGAAGCCTTGCACGTGTCTGCGACAGAGTTGTTGAAGTATCATACGGATTCAAACATATCTATAAATGAGAAAGGAGTCGCGGCTTCGGCACGCGAAAAATCAAATGAAATATCTTACCGGATTTATGATGGCGTGGGGTAATTTCTGCTCCCTGCCTTGCCCGGCAAAGCGCTGGGACAACAATTACACCAGTCTTATGCTGGGATTTCTTCCGCTTATCGGGCTGGTTATCGGAATTATCTGGAGCGCGATTTACTTCGGTCTGGTGTACTTAGGCTTTCCGTTCTTTGTGGTTGCATTTTTAATCACTTTCCTGCCGTTCGCACTCTGCGGCTTCATGCACATGGACGGTTTCATGGACTGCTGCGATGCAATCATGTCAAGGCGGCCGCTTAAGCAGAGACAACTCATATTGAAGGACAGCAGCACAGGGGCGTTCGCCGTTGTCGGAATGATTTTCTTCGTTCTGGGATACTTTTGCTTCCTGTCAACCGCAGTAACGACCGGGGTTGACTTCGCTAACATGGTTATGATTGTGGTTATGAGCCGGTCGATTTCCGGACTTCACGTGCTTATCTGCAAGCCGATGGGGCAGAGCCAGTATGCTATGCTCCACGATGCAGAGCCGCCGGAAGAGACTTTGCCGGAAGAAACTTTGCCGGAAGAAGAACCCACTGAGGAAAGCACGACGGAAGAAGACTGCACGGAACTTGTCGCATGTGATTCCGTCGAAACAGCGAGCAAGAAGGCTTCCGCAAAATCCGGCGTCATTCTTCTCCTTGTGCTTCTTGCAGTCATTACAGCTCTTGCTTTTTGGTGTTCGAGTCTATGGCTTGCAACCTTGATCGTCAGTGCGGCGACAGCACTCGGAAGCCTCATATCCATTCAATATGCAAAGAAAAATCTTGGCGGCATGAGCGGTGACATCGCAGGCTTCGGTATCCTTTGGGGCGAGCTCATCGGTGTATTTGCTCTCGTTTTGTGCTGATTCGGAGGGAAGACATGATTTTAATTTTCGGCGGTGCATATCAAGGAAAACTTGAATATGCAAAAGAACATTGGAATTTCAGCGACGATGATGTTTTCTTCTGTGAGGAAAATCTCACCATCGACCTTTCAAAAAAAGTAATTTGCGGTTTGGAAAAATTCATCTATGCCTGCGTGCTTGAAGGTGTCGAGGCAAAAGATGTTTTAAAGACATATAATGAACCTCTTTGCGACAAAATATGGATAGTTGACGATATTTCGCAAGGCGTCGTTCCGATTGAGCCGGACAGACGGGCGTGGCGGGAAAGCGTCGGAAGAACGCTGCTGTGGCTCGGAAAAGAATCCGATGAAGTCCACCGTGTTTTTTGCGGGCTTGGACAAAAACTGAAATAGAAGGTGTACACTATGAAGTCATACATTCATTTTATACGACACGGAATTACCGAAGGGAATCAGAAGGGCTGGTACTACGGCAGTCTTGATATTCCTCTGACGGAAGAAGGCGTTGCGGCGTTAAAAACACTCAAGGAGCAAAAGATTTATCCGCCGCTTGATCACGCGGACTGCTATACTTCGGGACTGCGCAGAACAGAAGAGACTTTCTGTACTATTTATGGGGATGTTCCGCACAAAGCGCTTCCTTTGCTTCAGGAAATGAACTTTGGCGCATGGGAGGGAATGAGTTTTAAGGAAATCGAAGCTGCGGATACGCATCGCGAAGCATTCGCCGAATGGATGCGCTCAGGTGGGGATTCCAGCAGCACTTTCACATTCCCGGACGGCGGCGATTCCGTTTTCAGCTTCTTCTCACGCATTAAAGAAGGAATAAAGGAGCTTTTAGGTTATCAGCGATTGAAGGAACTTTCCTGCCGTCACAACGGCAGCGACGCTGTATCAATTGTTGTCTGCCACGGCGGAGTCATCGCAGCCGCGATGGAAGGCTTCTTCCCGGAGGAAAAAGAAACCTTTTGGGCTTGGATTCCTGAGCCCGGACATGGCTATACAGTCTTCTTCGAGGGCGGAGAGGCAGTTTCTTATGAAGCTTTTTAATAATTTAAAAAACGGAGACACATTGAAATGACGACATTCCCTTTAGAATCGTTTTTAGGCGATTTAGAGTTTTTAATAAATACAGACAGTGGAAGTGCTGATATTGAGGGCAACCTTCAGGTTGCCTCCTTTTTTAAGGAACGCTTTGAAAAGGCGGGTCTTAAAACCACCCTACACAGAGTCGGAACGCTCGGGCATCCGGTTGTGACTGCAAGGACGCAAGGCTCTGCTTCCTATGATTGCTTTTTCAGCGGACATATCGATACAGTTTTTCCTTCCGGCACGGTTTCCGAAAGGCCGTTCCGCCGCGAGGGCAATTTCGTTTATGGTCCGGGAACGGTCGACATGAAAGCCGGTGCGCTTCTGATTTTATATCTGGCGGAATATTTGCGCGAGGAACACCCTACGCTTTCCTTTACCATTGCGCTGAACAGTGACGAGGAAATCGGCTCTCCCGACAGTACGCCGCTGCTTCGTGAATTCGCAGCGAACTGCCGTCATATTTTCGTCTTTGAAGGACAGCGCAAGCAAGGTCAGTTTGTGAACGAGCGCAAAGGCATTGCGAAATTCGACATCGAAGTTTTAGGCGTCGCTTCCCACGCAGGAACCGCGCCGCAGCAAGGCGTCAGCGCAATCCTTGAGCTTTCTGAAATTGTCGTCGATTTTTCCAAGCTCCAAAATCTCGAACGCGGTACTTCTATCAATGTCGGACTCATGGAAGGTGGCTCTGTGCTCAATGTTATCCCTGCCCACGCCTCCGCAAAGATGGAGCTTCGCTATACAAGCCATCGCGAATATGAGCGGATTCTCCGCGCAATATCGAAAATGGAGACAAAGCCGCATCTTTCCGGCGCATCAGTCACCTTTACTGCAATCAGCCACTATCCGCCTTTAGAAATCACCGAAGCTGCCAAGCAGATGATGCAGACGCTGGCGCCGCTTAACCTTGCTTATGTCAAAGCAGGCGGAACCTCTGATGCCAACCGCCTTTCCTGCCTGGGACTTCCGATTCTGGACGGCTGCGGCCCGGGAGGCGGTTTTCCGCACAGTGAAAAAGAATTTTTAGACATAACGACGGTTCCCGCGCGGTTTTGGAAGATGGTGGATATTATGAAACGGCTGGCAGAGTTCAAGCGTTAGCGAACATTCATTCGTATTCCACCGTTTATCATCCCCTTAGTATTTTCTGTTTAAAACGAAATAGCACACCCAGTAAAGCACGAGCAGTAAGCACACCGCCATCGAGCAAAACAAGCTGAGTTCATCTTTGCCCATAACCTTAAATACAATCACGCCGACTGCTCCTGTCAGTACGCTTATGTATCCTGCCCATGCCCAGGCCTTATTCGAGAGAAAACGATTTCTTTCGTCATTTGCGCTCGTGTCAAATTTCTCTCTGAACTCGGAATTACTGCGATAACGCACCCATCGCACGGTCTGCACGATTCCTACAGCGATGAGCCCGCTTCCCATGCCGCCCCAAAACGAATCGATTATGTCAAAGGTTCCAAGGCCGAACAGCGCAGTGCCTATCAAAATCCAAAATATTGATAAATAAATTCTCTTATTCCAATCTCTCATTTCCTGCCTTCTTTCTACTCTTCAAAAATAAAAACCTCTTCCATCATCATCCCGAAATATTTCGACAACTTATACGCAAGCTCAATCGACGGGTTGTATCTGCCGTTTTCGAGCGAGCTGATCGTCTGCCTCGACACGCCCAGCGCCTTAGCCAGCTCTTCCTGATTGATGCCGCGCACTTTTCTGATTTCTTCAATCCTGTTTTTCATATGCACTCCTTTATGTAAAGCGTCCTTTACATTACTTATTATAGCACTTTGTTTTTAAATGTCAAGTATACTTTACATTTTTTCTTCTTTCCTTCATGGTCATCTATTTTAACTTCCATAATTATTGACATAATTGCTATATTTGTTTATAATTATTGACATTAGGAGGAATCTTTTATGAGTAAAACTGCTTATCATATATTACCTGTGACCGAGGACATACTAAAAACTATGGGTGAACAAATCAAGCTCGCACGGCTGCGCCGCGATCTCCCTGCGAAATTAGTTGCGGAGCGTGCCGGAATCAGCCGCGCTTCCCTTTGGAATGTGGAAAACGGCAGTCCATCCGTTTCAATCGGCATTTATGCTGCCGTTCTGCACGCATTGAATAATATGGATCGCGACCTTCTGCTCGTGGCGAAAGACGACCGAATGGGCAGAGAAATGCAGGACTTACAGCTGGTTACGCGTAAGCGGGCTTCGCGGAAAGGGGACTAAATATGAATGCTTCGAAAACAATCCTTGTCTATGATGATTTCGGTTTTAATACGCCTGTTTTGCTTGGCAGGCTTTTTGTCGACCCTATAAAAGGCGGCGAGAGTTATTCCTTTGAATATGATAACAAATGGCTGAAACAGACCTCGCTTTCCGTCTCACTTGATCCTGCTTTGGCACCATACGGCGGAAGACAGTTTCCGTATGAGGGGCGAATATTTGGTATGTTTGCGGACTCCTCACCGGATCGCTGGGGAAGGCTTCTTCTGACGAAAAAAGAACGCAGTCTTGCCGAAAAGGAAAAACGGAAGCCTCGCAAGCTAAATGAAAGTGACTTTCTTTTGGGTGCGTATGACGAATCCCGAATCGGCGGTCTTCGTTTCAAGCTTGAAGAGACGGGCGATTTTCTTTCAAACGATAAAGAAACCGCTACCCCGCCGTGGGCAAGTTTAAGAACCTTGGAAGAGGCTTCCCGACAGTTTGAGGACGATACGACTCCGTTAAATGAAAAATGGCTCAATCAGCTGCTCAGACCGGGTTCTTCTTTAGGCGGTGCGCGTCCGAAGGCGACTGTGATTGACCCTAATGGACAGCTTTGGATTGCAAAATTTCCTTCCAAAAATGACGATAATAATACGGGCGCATGGGAAAAGGTTGTACATGATTTGGCTCGGATGTGTGGTCTTAATGTACCCGAATCACGCCTTGAAACCTTTTCAAAACTTGGCAGTACTTTTTTGGTTCGTCGTTTTGACCGTGACGGAAAGAAGCACGTCCACTTTGCGTCCGCTATGACTTTACTCGGAAAAACAGACGGTGCTTCTGCCTCCGATGGCACAAGCTACATTGATATTGCCTCATTTATCAAAGCAAACGGGAGTCAGCCAAAAAAAGATCTCATTGAGCTGTGGAAGCGTATTGTCTTCAGCATGGCCGTTTCAAATACAGACGACCATCTCCGAAATCATGCATTTATTTTAGAGAAAAAAGGCTGGACGCTTTCTCCTCTTTACGATGTGAATCCAGTCCCTTACGGAGATGAATTGGCTCTGAATGTGAATGAAGACGACAACAGAATTTCTGTTCCCCTTGCTTTGGATGCGGCTGTTTCCTTTGGAATCACTAAAGAAGAGGCGCAAAACTTTTCTGCCGAAATTCTGTTGATTGTACGCGACAACTGGGAAACCCTAGCGAAGCACTACAATATCCCCCGTGGCCAAATTGATGATATGAGGCCTGCGTTCAGTGCCTGCTATTGAAATTTTTTCTTGCAAAAACAGAGGAACTGCAAAGCGTACCCCCGCTTTGCAGTCTCTCTGTTTACATCAATTTATTCCTATATTCATTGATGCCCTGTTATGGAATTGTTTCCCTATCTGCTCCAGGTTCTGCTTGCATACTTGCACTGCCCGAGTGCCGTCTTTGCAATGAGTTTTCCGTTTTCGTCGTAAACACGAACCTGTGCTTTGTAGTAGTACATCTTGCCTTTTCTGCCCGCTGTGTTGAGATAAGTCTTGGTGGACTTGGTTACTGCGGACTTATAGGCGGATGCCTTCTTCGTCGAGCGATAGTATCTGTACTTGACTGTGTAGCCAAGGTTTTTCAGCTCCTTGATGGAAGCCGCAGCCTTGCTGCTCATCTTAAGAGTTACCTTAACATTCTTCTTCGCAGTCTTTGCGGAGCGAGCAACGAGCTTCAGGTCTTTCGTCAGAGCTTTCGCTTTTTCCACTTTCCCTGCATTGTCATCAATTGGCTCTGCTGCCTTTTCGATTGCAACGCTTATCGTCTGACCTGTTGCAGCTTCTGACATCGCTTTCAGCTCTTCCTGCGTGTAAGTCTTATTGCCAAACGGTGTTCTGATTGTCAGCTTCGCATCGGTGTCTTTTACGATGGAGTCGATGAAGCTCTTATCAAGTGTTACATCAGCTTTCGTCGCGTCGCCGACAGATTTGCTGGAAACAACCAAGATGATTTCGTTTGATTTCTTTTCCTTTGCCTGTTTCAGAATTTCTTTCTGATTATCAGCAGAAACCTTGACATCGGCAACCTTGGTCTTGATGCCGTCTGCATTGGTCTTTTCACTTATCTTGACATCGGTCGGTGCGGTCGTTGTGCCTGCCTTGGCGTCGGTTGTGACATCTTTGACTTCTTCGACAGTGCCGCCGCCCGGAATGTTCCAATGCTCAGAGCCTTCTTCCACAGTATAGTCATCTGTGTAGTGGAAGATGATATCCTCTTCGCCGTCTAAGAACTGCTGGGCTACGCCTAAGTTCGGGTGATGTCCGTTTAATGTGTACATCCAGCCTGAAAGTGTTCCGTTGTCAAATTCTCCAATAGTTACGCCATTTCTGGTTAAACTTTCAATATATACCGTTCCACGTTTATTGCTTTCTTTCCATGTAATGTGGTTTGCGTTAAGCACTATTTTCATTACATCATAAACGGTCTTATTATTGTCGATATTGACCCGAGTTTTTTTAACCCACTCTTGCAGGTTGTTATCTTTCAGCGTGTGTGTTCCGGTAGCTTCTGTCAGATCGCCGTGCTTCGTATCGCCAAGCAATGTGAAGTATATGGAAATCTTCTTTACCTCCGAAGACTTGTACAGTACTGTCACATCAAATGTTGTTTTTGCAACGCCGTAAGTTACAGTAATGGTCTGCACTCCCCGAAGATTTTTATTGTATCCTGTAATCGTTACCTCTTTTATGGATGGATATGTGACGTCTCCATTACTCCAGTAAGCGGTAAACTTTGCACCTGTGAGATTTAACGCTTCTCCTACAGAATACTTTATCGTATATTCGCCCGAAATTTTTATTTCACGTACATATGCGACCTTACTATGAATAGGGTAAGGGGAATCAGCATCTGTGCCTTCTTTGCGCTGAATCCAGTTCTTAAGCACACCTTTGTTAAGCAGATTTAATACCGTACCATCTGCAAATTCCTTTTCAGATTTGGCCGCAAAGGCTTTTTCCGAATCCCAATCGGCGGCTGTTTTTACCATACTGCCCAGCCCCTTGTAATGCTCGTTTGCCAGATAATAGTTGTTTGTGTAAAACTGATGCTTACCATAAGCACCAAGTTCTCCTATAATTCCCCCTACATGTGCATATGTATCTGTATCGCTCGTGTCATGAATCGTACCATAGAAATGGTTATCTGATATATATGCATCATTCCATGCATCACGGATTCCATATTCCGAGCCTATGATGCCACCTACACCGCTTCCTAAATTATCGCCGCCACTGAGAAATTCTTTGCTGTTTCCGGTAATATCTGCGGCAACATAGCAGTTTCGCACGGATACAGGCGGTGTATTCGGAGCCGAGGTACTGATATATCCTGCACCAAGGATTCCGCCCACGCATCCACCGGTAGCTTCAATGCTTCCAAGAAATTCGCTGTTTATGATTGTGCAGTCACCCATGGACTGTCCCTTTTTACCTGCCAGACCGCCTACCTCGCGGTTACCGTACACCGTCGCATAGCTTACGCTGTCCTCAATACGACCATTGAGTGTACCTACAAAAGAACCGATTGCGGATTGACTCTTGTCAACGCCTACTATAACATCTTTTTCAATTGTACAATTGCGGATGATGATATCATTGATGCCGGACGAATATCCACCATTGACAAGACCTGAACCGCGTGTTCTGCTTTTGCTGAGCAGTGTTACGTTTTCCACTGTGATGATATCCGGATCCGTAAATTGCTGATATACGCCATCCGTACCATAGTCAACGCATGCTTTATCGAGCAGACCTGCACCGTTTATATCCTCGCCATAAATCTTTAAATTCTTTACTACAGCGTCACGGGCATAATTCAAAAGAGGTTTTCCGCCTTTTGAAATTGTCATTTTGTGATTTCCGCCATCAATCGTTCCGCTGAATGCCAGCAGATATTTCCCTGCTCCGCCATTATTCTTGCCGATCGGTTGCCACTCAACAGGAAGTGTAATATCGTTTGCCAGTTTAAATATTGCACCATTCAGAGAATCTCCACCCTCTACGAGAGTTTTTATTTTTTTCAGGTGCTCCACAGTTTTAATCCAATACGGATTGCTCTCTGTACCGGTTCCTTCGAATCCCTCTATTTTGCCGCGCGGCAGAATTGTAATAGGAAGAATTCCACTGCGGATTGTGGCACTCCTGTTGGTATCATCATCTGTAGCTACTGCAGTAACTTCACAGAAATAGTAGTGCATGCCCACCGGAAGCTTCTCAGTAATATTGCAGCTGCTGATTAATCCGCGCACTTTGTTTCCTACATTGTCGACATCTTTGGAGCGCGAATTCGAGCCGAGCGTATAGTTTGCTGCATCGATTACTTTCGCTCCTTCATATGAATCCTTGGAATTTTCATACCATACAAACTCTATTATTACATCGCCTCTTTTGTTTGCATAGTCCGTAACTTCTGTGCTGCCCGCCGCAATCTGAGGAGGCAGTATGGTTTGTCCTTCTATATATTCTCTCTGATAAGCACTCGTATCACTTAGAACATCAAGGTTTGAATAAGTTCCCGGCTGAATAACAATCTCAGGATCATTTACTTTTCCCAAGTTTACCTTTACTTCTGCTGGTTCACTTTTCTGTTTAACATTACCATTATCTGTAACTACACAGCGATAGGATCTCTTGCCGCCAACTTTCGTTGGAGGTTCAAAGGTCGACTGGGTAGCACCTTCAATGTCTTTGTAAGCATTATCATTTAAACTATCCGCTGCCCACTGCCATTGATAGGATACTTTATCTTTCGCTTCCCCTGTTACTGAAACGGATAATTTGACGGAAGCGCCTTTATCGTATGTGCCGCCTTTCGGCTGCGTGCTTATCTTCCAGTCACTTGCCTCTCCCACAGTAACATAGAGTTTATAGTCGCTCCGCATAGCAGAAGTGCTGTCGCCCCATACCATAGAAAACGGCACAACATATTTGTCGCCCTGCTTCTGACATTTACTTAAGTCCACCTTAAACCCGTCATCATCAAACCAGCTATAAGTATTATCCCGGTGCGGAAAACCAGTGACGCCTACTGCAACTTTCTGTTCTCCATCATAGCAGATATATCCCATAGGCTTTGTATCAAGCGTTCTCCATCCGGTTGCTGCTCCCATTAAAGTAATTTCGTTAATTCCCGCAGGAACTGTAACATTATACTCTCGCGTATACCGTACAATGTTTTGTGTCTTATTATCAAACGGATTGCTTATATCCGGACTGGTCTTAATCTGTCTCTCGCCGTCAAACACACTCAAATTGCTCAGATACGGTACAAGTGTGAGTTTGATTGTACGCTTGTCATACAGCTTAATGTTTTCTTTATTAAAAACCTTGACCGTAAAGTTATAAGTACCAAGTTCAAGCCCGTCGAAGAAATCATAGAACTTCATAATTCCGCCAGGATAAGTATTGCCGTAGTAATTAAATGTCGTCAGATCTGTAATATAATTCTGACTCGCATAAAACGGCTGACCGCTTTCTTCGGCATGTGAACTGCGAATAACCTCGCCATCCTCATTGGTAAGTGTTGCAGATATACGAAGATTGCCTGCACCGTTCTTTGCAGAATCCGTCAAAGTCAAAGGCATAGAATATTTTCCATATAGTGTGCCGCCATATGCTACATCAATGCAATACCTGCCCTTTTCATCAGATACAGCTTTGCTCATATCGAAGATTTCATATCCGTCCGATGTAGAGAGCTTAATATTTTCGATATAATCATTTTCCTTTTCAGGATCTGACGCAGGCAAAACTTTAACCGTCATTCTTACATCTTCCGCATTCTGCAGACTGAGTAAAACGACAAAAGCATTGTTGGTCTTTGCATCTCCGATATATTCTTTAACTGCTTCAAAATCCGCAAGTCCTGTTGTTCCGTCACTTTGATAATACTTCAAAGTAACCTGCTCTGTAGCATCGTTGCCGTCTTTATCCTTCGCAGAGTAGGTTGGTGTCCAGTCCTTCAATTCACTTGCTTTAACACTTGTCGTTGTTTCGGCAGTTATCTGACCGGAAGCCTCAAAATTAACTTTCAGTGTATAATCTCCGTCAACGCCGCCTTTACAGTCTTCCTTACACGCTAAGGTAAACGGTATTACAAGGGAACCATCCGCCTGTTTATACTTCTCTCCATAATCAGCTAATGTAAGTTTATATGCTCCGGAATCCTCGGCTGCTGCATAACCGCCTTGACCGTTATCAAATTTCACATCCGTGCTTGCCGGTGTAACCGGTGTTGCTGTAACTGAAAGAGACTTTGTGCTCCTTGGAATCGTAATGCTGAATTCCGTTGCATATGGATTCGTAATAGCTCTAGGAGTCGTTGCAAAGCTCGTCCCAATTTCATCTTTTACCGTCGGAGCTGCGGCTAAGGATAATATACGATAGAAGTTGAATTTGTAAACATCTTTATTTGCAAAGGTTATATTTGTGCCTTCACCCTGTGTATATTCTCCGGTTAAATAATATAAGGTAATAGGTTCTGATGAGACCGCACTTGGAGTCGTAGTGCCAAAGAAACTCCTAAAAGTCATGCCCTTTATCGTAGCCTTGCCTCCGCTGTATAGTGTCTTCGTCGCATTCAATTCCGGGCTTGTTTTCGGATCATCAGAAAGTGCCCATGCTCCGGTCAATTGCGGAGCACCATCTTCCGTATATGCATCGTTTAGAATTGCAGTAGTAGTCGGCGTATATGACATTACAAAAGGAGCTGTTGCAAGTTCCGGGAACGCTACTGTATACTCTGTCGTTTTTGCATTAAATGTAAATGGATTACCCAGCTGACCTGTTTCCGGATCATATGAATATATGTTTGTTGTATCTTTCGTGCTTCTGGCAAGCGAAAGATCTGACAAATATCCGTGCGGTGCTGTTGATATCACGTTATCCGGTACATCAGCCATCGCAGGAAGTGTCGTGCATGGCAGGCACAGAGCAAATACTAAAAGCAAACAAGCAAGTTGCTTTATTATCAGATTCCTTTGTTTCATTTTTGCTCCTTCCTTTGTTTGTTCTTCATCGTTTTATCTTTCCTTTAATAGTTTTTTCAGAAACAGAAGGCGGCACAACACCGCCTCCTAGTTTGCTTAATATTTGTGTTTCTCGAAATTCATACTTAGAATATAGTATTCGAAACACCATATGTAAGGTATACAATATCGCCGTCTGATAATTTACATTCAGCCATCGTATATTGATAGAAGTCATCATACCAGCCAATGCGTTCCTCTCCCGGTACTACCGGATTACCATAGCCATCTGCTGCATAATCCACTTTGTACATCCAGTCACTACCTATATAGCATGTATGCTGCATATCTGCTAAGAAGAAATATCCGGCGCTAATCATAGAGGAAGCATCCATGTATATTCCACCATATTGTGAGAACTCCGGCTGTGCATTCAGTGAATCAAGATATGTATCTACACCCGCAACATAGATGTCTGAATCATCAAAAGCTCCTGATACCGGTATGTATGGTGCCGATGCATATGTCGTAGAATTTAACATGATACTCGTCAAGTAATCCCCTGACCAAACCGAATTCGCACCGTAATGACCGCTCAGTACATCCTTCACATTTGTATCTGTACCTACTGCGTAAGAGAATGTCTCCACAGATGTACCATTCACTGTTACATTCACAGTTGCGGTACCGTTTGTGCTTGCGAACGCTGTCGCAGTCATGGCGAATACCATAATCAGTGCAAGGACTATGGCAAGGCCCTTTTTCATTGTTCTTTTGTTCATTTTTTACCTCCTAAACATTTTCGCTTCGCATTTCTCCGTCCTTATGACAGTCTAAGCACCTCGAAATGCAATTCTCTTCTTTTGTTGAATTGTGTTATTTTCCCGGCGACTGCCCGCCGTATCATCAAAGCATCGACCTCCCACATGTTTTCAGCCGTTTCTCCGGGGAATTGGCTGAAAACTAGTGAAAATCTCCGCTATGTGACCCTCACACGTCTTGTATATCTAAATCCTGTCTCACCGTGGGCGGTGCCTTCCTTCGCAGCGCCGCCCGTTTGAAAGGATGAAAAGACGAAAAAAACAGACTGTCCTTTCTCTGACAGTCTGCATACATCTTGCATTTACGCGTATCAGCCGAAAAGTGCCGCCGAGCAAGCTTCCTGCCGCTGTAACAGAAAACTCCTTTTAGTCTGCTTACCTTTTCGCAATGATGTATTCTTCTGCCCTAGAGAATTTGTTTACATCCAAACGATAACTCGTCTCCTGACTCGTCCTGTCTGTGCAGGCATTACAGTTGCTTGCCAGTAGGGGGAATCTCACCCCACTTCCGTTAGTTACCCTTGCTGCTGTTCTTATTCATTTCGACGATTTGTTCATAAAAGTACACTTTTACGGACGCATCTTAATCGAAAATGATATTCATTTTTTCCTTTGTTTAAACATATTCTATCACATGAAATACATAAAATCAACACAATTTTCTACTTTTTAAATGAATTTCCGATAAAGGAACATAACAAAGAGGGAAAAAATCCCTAAATTTACTTAAATCACTAGAATGTCGAATTTGTTCACAAAATTGTACTTTTGCGGAATTTTTTTATGCACTGAATTCCTTTAACTTCTTATAAAATGTCGTCTTGCCGATTCCGCTCATATCCAGTGCCTGGCTGAGCGGAATTTTATTTTGTCTGTACAATCTTACCGCTTCCTTCGTTGCCTCGCTGTCGGGAATTTCGGGTCTGCCGAAGCGAACGCCCCTCGCCTGTGCGGCGTCAATGCCTTCTCGTTGTCTTTGCCTAATATTGCTTCGCTCATTTTCTGCGGCAAAGGATAAAACCTGAAGCACCAAATCCGCGATGAAGGTTCCCAAAAGGTCCTTGCTGAGCGTTGTGTCTAAAAGCGGCATATCCAGCACCTTAATATCCGCCTTGATGACTTTGGTGATGTGACGCCACTGTTCAATAATTTCTTCATAATTGCGTCCGAGCCTGTCAATGCTCTCAATCAAAAGCAAATCTCCTTCTTTTAGTTTTTCTAATAGTTTGAGATATGCCGGGCGTTCAAAATCCTTCCCTGACTGCTTATCCATAAATATGTTCCTTTGTTTCAATCCTGCGTGCGCCATTGCGACGAGCTGCCGATCTTCGTTTTGGTCGGCGCTGCTGACACGCACATATCCGTAAACACTACCTACTTTTTTGTTTTGCATATTTGTACCTCCCTTAGCCCTATCTTTAGCAGATAGTCACGGAAAAATTCAAGCAAAACATTCGCTCGGCGGTATTTTTCTCTCCCTCCTCTATATATAAACTATTTGCCATGCAAAAATCTGACAAAATTTTATAAAACTTGTTTGTTCAACTTGAACAAACAAGTTTTTTGTTGTACAATTAATTTGCAGAAAAGGAGTAAGCAAGAATGATTCAAGTAAATTGTGACTATAATATTACAGACGATATCGGCTTTTTTATGGATGCTGAACACATTAACAATATTGAATTTGCCAGAAGAACCAAGGTATCTCGTACTACATTAGATGAAATCGTGAAAAGAGGGAATGCCAGGAGTGATGTGTACGAAAAAATTTATTCTTATGCATATGAAAATAATTACCGTATTAACTCCGTCAAAGAGGAATTGATTAAAGAAAAATATCAAACAGTTCTATTTCACGGTTCCAAAGATGGCCTTTCTTCCATTACAAGCACTGGCTCAAGAGACAATTGCGATTTTGGCAATGGCTTTTATCTTGGAGAGACCTATGCCCAGGCATTGTCCTTTATATGCGAGAAACAGAACTCCTCTGTCTATTCTTTTCGCTATTCTTTGGATGACTTGAAGATAAAAAAATTTGAATGTAATTTGGAATGGATGCTTGCAATCTGCTATTACAGGGGAACCATCAAAGAATATGAATCTCATGATAAGATACGCAAAATAGTGTCAGAGATTGAAAATGCAGATGTGGTAATTGCTCCAATTGCAGACAACAAGATGTTTTATATTATGGCGCAGTTTACGGAGGGAGAGATCAATACAGATGTTGCATTACATTCTCTATCCGCATCCAAATTGGGACTTCAGTATATTTTTAAAACAGAGAAGGCAATTGAAAAATTAATTCCAATTGAAAGATATTACATAAGCACCCCCGAGCGGGAGGATTGTCGAAAATCTTTAATTGAACGGGGTTTTGAGATTGATACAAAGTTGAAGCTCGCAAAGAGAGAGTTTAAAACAGGTTTATATATTGAGGAAATTTTAAAATGAGAGAATTTGATCATAATGGATTACTGTTAGCTGAATTTCAGGGTAAGCTGTTTGAAAAATCAGAAGAATTGAACTGTTCAAGCCCAATCTTTATCAGAAGATTTTTACACTCGAATTTACTAAAAAAACTTGACACCGGTAACAGCTCGCTGATATCGCTCGATGTAAATGAAGGACTTCAGAGTATCCTGGGGCAGTTCGGAAATTCAAGCTACGGGAAAGAAAAATATTCGAAAAGCTCTTTATTCTGGATGGGCTATATGTATAGATATATTGCTTATACGCGAGAGCAAGCAACCGGCTATATTATGGATTTATTCAAGCATAAGCAGATGAACTCTGTATATTATTCCTTTCACACCCAAGACCCTGAATGGTGTATTAGCAGTCTGCTTGATTTAAACGATTTGAACGAGGATGTGTTTGACAATAATCTCAGATTAAAAAAAATAATCAAAGAAAAAGGAGGTTATTAGGAAATAGCCTCCAAAACCATTTTTAAATACTTGTGTTTGCCAAAACTTGTTTGTTCAACTTGAACAAATAAGTTTTTTTGTTACACCGTCGCTGTTAAAAACTCCTCCGCCATCTGCACGCAGACTGCACCGTCGGCTGCCGCGGAAACAACTTGCCGGAGCGGTTTGGTTCGCACATCGCCTACGGCGTATACACCCGGGATATTGCATTTTGTGTCTTCTCCTGCGATGATATAGCCATTTGCGTCTAAATCAAGCTGCCCTTTTACGAGTTCCGTTTCCGGCTTTCTTCCCACACAGACGAATACTCCTTCACAGCCGATTCTTTTTTCTTCGCCGCTTCCCATATCCTTTACGCGGACACCGCTCAGCTTGTTATCATGCAAAAGCTCTGTTACCGTACTGTTTTGCCTGATCTCTATATTCTCCGTATTCATCAGCGGTGCATGGTAGATTTGCGTTGCCTGCAGCCGGTCGCCACGGTGGATTAAAATTACCTTTCGGCAGATACGGCTCAAGAGCAGCGCGTCCCCTGCTGCGGAATTTCCTCCTCCGACCACGACAACGGTCTTATCCCTAAAAAACATCCCGTCGCAGGCAGCACAATAACTCAGCCCTCGCCCAAGCAGTTCCTCTTCGCCCGGTAATCCCAGTTTTCTTGCGCTTGCTCCGGTTGCAAGCACCACTGACTTCGCGTAGTATGTTTGCGTTTTGGTTTCTATGACCTTCGGATTTCTCTTTAAATCAACAGATATAACCTCTTCCGATTTGCTCTCTGCTCCGAATCGCTCCGCTTGCTTTTTCATTTTCTCTGCAAGGTAGAACCCGTCAACACCATCATCAAATCCGGGATAGTTGTCGATCTGCTCTGTCAGTGCCATTTGTCCGCCTGCATACTGTTTTTCAATAACAATCAAGTCAAGACCCGCTCTCGCCGCATACAATGCGGCGGTATAACCGCCCGGGCCGCCGCCTATGATAATGATATCATAAATGTGATTTTCGCTCATTTTCAGACCTCCTCGTTTGGGAATAGTATGCCCCAAAAGTCCGCCGCTGCCTGCTTTTTTGCATAAAAAAACGATGGTCGCCTAAGCAAAACCATCGTCTTCTCTTCCTAATTATGCAATTATGCTGCTTTTATGTCTTGCCATCATCTTGCTCAGCATTCCGATTACGATGAACTCAACCGGAATCATAATCAGACACTGCACCACTCTTGTAACAAGCAGTGCTCCAAACGAAGAGCCGTAAAGAATGGAAATCCAAAGCGTATTGAGCAGTAAACCAAGTACAAGCTGAACAATTCCGACAGCAAGAAGAATGCGAATCGGTGTCTGCTTCTTATTAAGAAGCAGACCGTATACCGTGCCCTGAAGCACACAGGTCAGCGTAAAACCCGGGAAGTATGCGCCGATTGGAAACAGGGTCGCGCCCAGTAAATCCGCAACCCCGCCGACGAGTGCCCCGCCCACAGGTCCGTAAAGATACGCTGCCAAGAAAACCGGAATGAATGTGAATCCGATTTTAAGGTTCCAGGCGTTTATCGAAAGGAACCTCGAGCACACGATTGCCGCCGCAATGAGGGCAGCACAAACAACCATAGCCTTAACGTCTAATTTTTTCATAAAAAAACCTCCTTTGATTTGCGACAGTCGCCGCAAACGGAGATCTTCTTATCCCTTATTGCAGCAGCGGATGCGGGTACGGCACCGCAGCAATGTTCCAGCATATCTGCTTTCGCTTTCGTCCGACGGCAACTTCCCATCCGTCGGCACTTGACGCGCCGCCCCTACTCTGTCTAATTGTTTTTTTCACTCTGTCATTCTACCACAATTTTGTCGTATTTGCTCAAAAAAACTTTAATAATACACAATATTTTTTCACAGCTGCCTTTGGTCACTTCAACATTCAGCGGCATGATTGGATCGTGGAGGGATTTACGAAGGAGACACCAGCCCTCCGTATCTTCCGTGCGGAAATTCAGACGCACACCCTCGTAATTCGGTTCAACAAGCAAAATTCCGTCAGAAACCTGCTCAGGTTCCATCGCCCACTTCTTTAAATCCGTCAGCACTTTTTCGCCGTATGCGCCGAAATCGCTTCCGCTTATCGGGAATCTGATTTCGATTGCCTCTTTCGGCTCCGCAAGAGACGAAAGCAGAACATCAATCCCTGCACCTGATTGTGCAAGCTGCGCTGCCTTGATTACGATCTTCGTCGCAAGGTAAGCACCGTCATCAAGGAAATAGTTCTCTTTATACGCCGCATGGCCCGATGTCTCAATCGCAAGCTGGCTGTCAATGCCTGATTCATTCAGCTCAATCGCCTTATTTATTACATTTTTATAACCTCTCTTGAATCGAAAATGTTTCAGCCCCAGGCATTTTTCAAGGTAGACGGTCAGCTGATCACTCGTAATGCTGTCCGTAACAACTGTGGTTCCGGGGTGCTCTGCCGCAATCAAGGCGGCAGCCATAGCTACGATTGCGTTTCTGCTGATTTCCTTCCCGTATTTGTCAACCGCCGATGAACGGTCCACATCCGTATCGAATATCAAACCGAAGTCTGCGCCACTTTCGACCACGCGCTTTGAAATCGAAGCCATAGCCTCCTTGTTCTCGGGATTCGGCTGATGATTCGGAAAATGCCCATCCGGTTCAAGGAACTGGCTCGCCGAAACATCCGCACCCAGCGGCGCAAGGATTGTCTCCGCATAAAATCCGCCGGCACCGTTTCCGGCATCGACCACAATCTTAAGACCCGTGAGCGGTTTGTCCGGGTGCTCTGTATTCGCTGCTTCAGAGATAATTTTTTCTCTCAAGTGCTGCGAGTATCTTCCGATTAAATCTCTTTTTTCTGCCGGGTTTGCCCCCGGATTCGGAACTGTCTCAAGGTTTTCAATTACCGCATCACTCTCTGCATATGCAATGATTGCTGAGATATCTGCCTTATTCAGCCCGCCGTCCTTGTCAAAGTATTTAAAACCATTGCGATTGAATGGCAGATGGCTTGCCGTTATCATAATCGCGCCGTCACACGCATATTCCGGAAAAATCGTCGACATAAACATCGCCGGTGTGGACGCAAGCCCGCAGTCATAAACTTTAACACCTATATGTACAAGCGTATCTGCTATCGTCGTCTTAAGCTCCTCGGCAGTCAGGCGGCTGTCATGCCCCACGGAAATTTTGAGGCTTTCGACAGGCTTTTCCAGCTTTTCACTTAGCCAAAATGCGAATCCCCTCGTAAGCCGGAAAGTTTCTTCCTTCCCCAAATTCACATTTTCGCCCGGAACGCCGTCCATTGCAACTCCTCTGATGTCACTGCCGTTTTGCAGTTTTTTGTAATCGTACTCCTTCATTTTCTTCCTTTCACCATAGATATATCATAACCCTTATCAGTCCAAAAAATATAAAGCAAACACAGAACCAAATTGCAGTAAATTCCGGGCATATCTGTCCGAGCACATTTCCCGGCATTGCCGAATAGTCCCATACATTCCAGCTGAGCTTCAGATTGACCAGAACACCTACGAAAAATTCATAGGTAGTAATAATCATCGCTCCTGCCAAAGCACCCAGAACAACCGGCTGACTGAGAATCCACTCCTGCATATAGTACATGGTGAGTACGCACGCACCGCCGGTAATCAGCATCGTCCAATGCGTGTATCCTCTGAACAGAATTTCCATCGCTCCGTATGCTCCGGCTCCCAAAACAAAAACCGCAATTTCAATCCATATTGAATTGTTTCCCGTCATCAAATCTCTTACACTCATAAGTTTATTATGAGCGTACAGAGCCTTCCTATTCCATTACATCCGGCTAAAATTTTTCCACCTGTTCGGTAATTTTATCCTCTGCATTTTCTATCCTTTTCTCTCCTCACCGTATATATGTGCGGTCTCTTCTCCGGACAAAATTCGCTCCGCCCCCTTTGCAAGAGCCCCAAGTTCATCTTCTCCCGGCATCAGAATAAATTCGCCGATATGCCCCGCATAATCTCTTACCATGTCTGTCAGCATCTTCGAATGTGCCGCTCCGCCGGTAAGTATAATTCCATCAACCTCGCCCTTGAGGCCAACCGACATTTCCGCAATGCTCTTTGCAACCTGATATGCCATTGCCTCGTATACGAGAGCGGCTTTTTTGTCTCCGTTCGCAATCAGTTTCTCCACCTCACGGCAGTCGGTAACACCCAAATAGGAATAAAGTCCGCCTTTTCCGCAGATGAGTTTGTCCGCTTCTTCCCTCGTGTATTTTCCGCTGTAGCAAAGCTTTGTCCACAAAAGGAGTGCGATTCCTCCCGTTCTCTCCGGTGACATCGGGCCATCGTCATAGGAAGCCCCATCAATGATTTGGCCGTTTTTGTGAACGGTTACCGATATTCCGCCGCCCATATGGCATACTAAAAGATTCAGCTCCTTATATGATTTCCCGATTCGTGCGGCATAATTCATAGCTTGCGCTCTCGCATTTAAAACGTGATAACAGCCATATCTTTCGATCCCCGAAAGGCCGGAAACCTTTGCAACTTCCGAAAGTTCGCATCCCATAGTTGAATCGTATATAAACGATGGGATGCCAAGTGCCTCCGCGATTTCATATGCAAGCAGTGCTCCGAGACTGGAAGCATGCTGCGGGTTCTCGGGACTTTTCATCGCTTCGCAAAGTGCCGGATTTACCCGGTATCCGCCGCCGGAAAGTCCGATGACCATTCCGCCTCGTCCGACAACCGCCTTTAGCAAGGTGGTATCATAGTTTTTTTCGTCCAAAATTTTTCTGATAACTTCTGCCCTGTAAGGGAGCTGTGCTCCGATCGTTCCATATGCAAGCAGCTTGTCGGGGTCGTGCGTCAGCGTTTCTTCAAAAACCAGTTCCAAATTTCTAAAAAGGCCGATTTTGGTTGTCGTCGATCCCGGATTAATTACTAAAATGTCTGTCTTATACATTGTTCTCATCTCCTTTTATCAAATCGTCTATTTGCTATTCAACATGCTCTCCTATCAATGCGCCTACATGGTTGTTTGAACCCATGATCCACAGGATGTCTCCTTTTGCAATGAGCATGTTTGCATCCGGCATGATTATCGGATAGCCATCTTTTTGCATGCCCAAAATCATACACTTTGTGCTTTGCCTCAGATGTCCCTGTTTAATCGGCTTGTTGGCAAAGGATTCATCGCCTCTCACCTTTATAGGACATACTGCAAGTGCATGTTCTACCTTCGGATAATCGCTCTCCATGAATTTTTTCAAAGTTCGTATCGGTTTGTTCTGCACAAGCCCCGTAAGCTTGTAAAAGTTTTTGAGTGCTTTCTCTTGACCTACCACATAAACTTTGTCCATGGCTTTTATCGAAACCTTTCCGTCCGGCAAAAGGATGTATTTATCGTCATGTCTGATTTTTACAACATAGACATTATAGTTTGCACCCCAGTTCAAATCCTCGATTCTTCGGTTGAGATACGGAGCAGTTTCGGGTGCGATGAAGGAAATGATGCACAAGTCCTGATCGAGCCAGCGCTGCTGCCTGCCTGCTGCTTCCTCACTTCTGATGACCCTTTCATTGAAGTTTTTGAGGAAAGTCGTCTCAAGCTGCAGATACCACGTTGCCAGAATCGTCTTTCTTGAGAAAATCGTCAGGACTACAACCAGAAGCACGGCTATCCCGCCTATGCCCGAACCGAAAAACGTATGCAGAGGCACCACGGCGATTGCCGTAATCACAACAAGCTTAACGATATTCAGGAACAGAAGCGGCAAATGAAATGATGCCTTTTTGAGCCAAAGCGTAGTGAAATAGTTGTTATGAAAGTAAAACAACGGGCCTATAAAGATTGCCATCACTATGTATATCGCAACGCAGGAAGCCAGTTTGCTTCCCAAATCGGTTATATATGCTACAAGAAACGGCTGAAGTTTGAATGTCCCCACCAGTGCAGCGACAAGCATGATTCCGCCGTATACCGCCATTCTAAGGAAATACTTCTTCAAAAAAACTTCCCAGTCGTTGTCTTTTTCTTCTTCTGCCTGTTCTTCGGAAGTATATCGCGTAAGCTTTTCCTTGGCACTTTCCGGGAGCACTTTGTCAAGCCATCCCACGAAAATCGGTGCTGCTTTGATGCAGAATGGTGTTGTAAATGTTGTGATTACAGAAACCGCGACTACAATCGGGTATATGTATTCGTCGATAATCCCAAGATTAATTCCGAATGAGGCAATAATAAAGGCAAATTCGCCTATCTGTGCAAGTGCAAATCCGCTTGATACAGCATTCGGCAGGCTTTGTCCGGAAAGAAGCATTCCTATGCTGTTGAACACAAGCTTTCCCACAAGTGTGACGAGAATAATTACTACAATTGGAATGATGTATTTTGCAATCATTTCCGGCTGCACCATCATTCCCACGGAAATAAAGAAAACCGCTCCGAAAAGGTCTTTTACCCCTTTGGTTAATGTTTCCACGCGTTCCACATGCACAGTTCCCGCCAGAAGCGAGCCTGCAAGGAAGGAGCCAAGTGCCGTTGAAAATCCAAGGTTGTCGGCAAGCAGAACCATGCCGAAACAGATTCCGATGGACACTACCAGGAGCATCTCGTCATTCATCAGTTTTATGGTTTTGTTAAAAAATGTAGGCAGCAGGTAGATCCCGAATACAAGCCAAATAATGAGATACAGCACCATAAGCAGAAGGCTTCCCATAATCTCCACTCCGGAAATATTCTGTCTGGCACTGATGGTTGAAAGTATTACCATCATAAAAATTCCGACGATATCCTGTATTACAAGGGTTCCGAAAACCAGTTCCGTGTATTTTTCTTTTATTTTTAATTCATCAAATACCTTTATTATTATCGTGGTGGAGCTCATTGCAAGCATGCCTCCAAGGCAGATGCTGTTCATGGTTCCGAATCCGAGAAGCATTCCGGATGTGTAGCCGATTCCAAGCATTCCCGCCACTCCGGTTGCAGTCGTAATGATTGCTGTGCTTCCCACGCTTACAAGTTTATGCAGATTAAATTCCAAGCCCAGATGAAACATGAGGAAGATAATTCCGATCTCGCTCCAGGTATGAATGCTCTGTGTATCAACAACTGTCGTGAACAGCGGAAAATACGGGCTTATCAAAAAGCCCGCCAAGATATAGCCCAGTATCAATGGTTGTTGAATTCTTTTGAATATAATTGTGATGATTCCTGCCGTCAGCATCATGACCGCAAGATCGGAGATAAGTGTCGGAATATGCATACTGCCTCCCAAAGTTGATTTCTGTCTATGATTACATTATACCTTATTTTTTTGTTAAAATCCCGTATAATTATAATCTTCACACAGTTTTTTTCACTTCGCGGAGGCAGAGTATATTCTTCCTTATTTACAGATTAATTATTTCTTCTCTGATTTTATTTACAGCCTGTACACGGCTTTCAACCTCGAGTTTCTTGTACAGCCTGAAATTGTAGGTTTTTATCGTATTTTCGGACAGACCGAGCGCATCTGCAATTTCTGCATTGTTTTTTCCCTCATACAGATAACGGATCATTGTCATTTCTCTGTCCGTCAGCTCAAACATTTTTCCCAGCGTCGAAAGCTTTTCATCGGTGAGAACATCCCTCTCCTTTAAATGCTTTTCATCAACAATGGGAAGGGATTTCCATATTGTTACAACATTAAGCCCTGCGAGCATAAGCCAGCTTCCGATAACCAGATAAGGAACCACTCCGCCCGGCTCCAGGAACGGCAGATTTGTCGCCCTTATTGTATTGAGAATGCCCGATGCGAGAATAAGGATGAATGCAATATTGTAAAGGAGCATGCGCATCAAAACTTTTCCATTCTTTTTCCTGCTTCCGCGATATACCGCTTTCAGATATTTTGCACAGAGCAATATCCATTTCAGCCAAACAAAAATAATGATGCCGGTGTATGCAACTACAATATACTCTGCAACCATGACATCTTTATCAAAATTCAAAAAGTCAATCACATTCAGACAAAGCATGGCAATCAAAAAGGTCGTCACGCTCCCACCCTTAATTGTGTCATAAAATACCGGCAAATTTTTACGCTTAATCAATGCTTGAAGAAAAATTGCAAGAAGCTCCGCAAAAATCGCAAGCAGATATATTATTCTAAGCTCAATACTCATTTTTTTCCCTCTGGTTTCAAATACACCAAAAAACTAGGCAGGACCTAGTTTCTTGGCTCTTTATTTATTTATTTTCTTAATATTATAAGAAGGACTTAACAAATTCATTCCTTCTTATAAAATTTTAAGCATTTGTTACAGACAAAATATTTGTTTATGCTTCAAGTATCTTTAATGCAGCAGCCTTTTCAGCTTCTCTTTCTTCTAAGATTGCAGCATATTCTTCATCAGTCAGCTTAGTCATCGTGATTCCGGTATATCCGAAGAATACGGAAACAATTGGGTTAAGCCAGTTAAGAATAGCATATGGAATGTAGCTGGAGTCTACATTGAGG
>OIWT01000784.1_pt1 | contig 42585 bp, 40 predicted proteins | sample 1587701 | NCBI WGS metagenome assembly OIWT01 (sample SAMEA3888904, study PRJEB22519) | human gut metagenome | biome: human gut; feature: human-associated habitat; material: faeces | place: Denmark | collected 2009 | reverse complement strand
CACGGTGGTGTGAGAGGGCAGACTGGGGCTTGACCCCAGTCACCCTACTCGATTCTTCGGAAAACGCATCTCAATCGGACGGATCCGCAGCGTCATAGATCTTCATCCCTTCCGCGGGTGTCCGCCCTTCCTCATCAGCGGGATCTTCTTCAGATACGCCTCCGCCTCCCTGTACATGGGGTACAGCTTCTCCTGGCGGTGGAACTCCGGGTCGTGAGGGTGCCTGTTGAACGGACGGTACCCCTGTCTCAGATGCAGGCATTCGTGGTATACGACGAAATCGAAGACATATTCCGGTATGGATACGTCGTCGAGGACGGAAGACACGGCGACCACCCTGAACATCTGCTGGCAGTATCCGAGACGGGTGTAGTTGGGTGCGGACGTCCATGTGAAATAGGTGTCGTCCAAATCGTCCGGCGTCAGCAGGCCTCCGTCCAGGAGCCTCTGGACCGCGTCGTAGATGTTCCTGACCTTTCCGGTGTCCGTACGGGCAAGATTCCTGCTCCTCTTAAGGAACACCGGCCTCTTCTCCTGGATGAAACCGTCCGAGGTCGTGTACCTCATATATTCCCCGCCGAGGGCCGTCTCCCTCCCCTGTATATGGTCTATGGCGGCCTCCACGAACTCCAGGAGGACCCTGTCCGGCGCCTTGTCCAGATAATCGGGGATATACAGGACGGCTATCTTCTTCCCGTCCGTCCGCCAGCGATACGAGAAATCCCTGTTGCTCTCGAACCCCGCTTCCAGGACCTCCGTCCCGCGGCGATACGCCGCAGAGTTGGCTATCGCCAGAAGACGCTGGTCGTTTTCACTCATATGGGATTGCAACAATCTAAACCATAAAATACCATCCCGCATTATCTCTGACATAATGTCAATAATCCTCCTTCGGAGGATGTTGCGAGGCCGATCACATGATCTACAAGGACTTCAAGGGACTCAGGATATCCCAGATGGCTTTCGGCGCGATGCGCCTGCCGCTCAAGAGCAAGGACAACTCCGACATCGATATGGAGAAGGCGGCCGAACTGGTTGACCGCTGCATGTCCGCCGGCGTCAACTATTACGATACCGCGTGGGGATATCATGACGGGAGATCGGAGACGGCCATGGGGGAACTCCTGAAGAGATATCCCCGCGACAGCTTCTTCCTCGCCGACAAGTTCCCCGGATACGACCTCGCCAACATGACCAAGGCCGAGGAGATCTTCGAGGAGCAGCTCAGGAAGTGCCAGGTGGACCATTTCGACTTCTATCTGATACACAACGTCTGCGAGACCAACATCGAGCAGTATCTGGACCCACAGTATGGCATCGTCCCCTATTTCCTGGAGATGAAGAAGGCGGGGAGGATAAGGCATCTGGGATTCTCATGCCACAGCAACTTCGACAACATGGTCAGGTTCCTCGACGCCTACGGCAAGGACATGGAGTTCTGCCAGATCCAGCTGAATTACATCGATTACAGCATGCAGGACGCCAAGAGGAAGGTGGAGTATCTGGACAGGGCCGGCATCCCGATATGGGTGATGGAACCGCTCCGCGGAGGGAAGATCGTCCCTATGACGGAACCGTTCATGGACAGGCTGGAGGAGATCCGCCCCGGCGACGACCCCGCCGCCTGGGCATTCCGTTTCCTCCAGTCCTTCCCGGAGGTCGTCACCATACTGACCGGCATAAGCGACATGGGTCAGACCGAGGAGAAGATAAGACTCTTCTCGAAGAAGGACCCTCTGAGCGGAAAGGAGATGGAGACCCTCATGTCCGTCGTGGACGAGATGCTGTCGCAGAACCTCGTCCCCTGTACCTCCTGCAGGTACTGCACCTCCCACTGCCCGATGGGACTGGACATCCCGTCCCTCATAGACCTCTACAACGAGCACAGGTTCTCCAAGGGAGGGTTCATCGCACCTATGGCCGTGTCCGCCCTTCCCGAAGGAAAAAGACCCGATGCATGTCTGGGGTGCGGGAAATGCGAGAAGGTATGTCCGCAGCAGATCGGGATCTCCGGCATCATGAAGGATTTCGTGAAGATCCTTGCGGAATACCCGATGATGAATTGATCGGCGCCTTCCGGCCGGTATATCGGCCGGAGGCCTTCTGCATTACCGATACGGGTCCCCGGAATACCACTTGAACGAAGGAACGATGCACAGGGGTGTGTATAAAGACCCCCTCGGCCGCAGATGAGGCAGTCTTCTCGGGATGCATCTCGCCGGAGAGTTTCGAGAAGTCATCTCCCTCCGACATGATCGCGGAATATGACTGAAACACGTCTAACCCGCTATAACTGTCCACACATACCGGATATGTGCTGGGACTAACATGATTTTGTTAACGGTCGCAACATATAAATCGCCATACAGTCCATATTTTTTGTAAGGAAGCTGGATTCTTTACCGAATCCTCCCCCGGTCCGCATTAGTTGACATGGCGGAGGAGACGGGGATCTTCGTTTCCGTCCATACCGCCGCCCGGACATCCTTCGGATGCCGGGATGGCGGGCTTTCACAGATTCGAATGTGATATCATGAAGACAGAGACAAAAGCGATAGTCGCATCGGCACTGGTCGTCGCCCTTGCCATCACCGCCATATCCGGTGTCACGTATTCGTGGTTCTCCGATTCCGAGGATGCCACCATAAACGTCACCACCGGAACCATAGAGGTGGATGCGAAATGGTCCGACTTCACTCTCAGGTCGGCCAACATCGACGGAGAGAAAACCGTGCACATCGGGGATCATGACACCTCGTTCCCGTACACGAGCAGCAAGTTCTCCTCCGACGAGACGGCATCGTCCGGCAGTACGAAGATATCCGTCACCGCGTTCATGAACCCCGGAGACAGCTTCGAGTTCACGATAAGCGACATCGTCCTGAAGAACACCATCAAGGCGGTGTTCAACTACGGATACGAGATAAAGGTGGTCGACGGCCCGGAGGCCATTCCGTTCGTCGTCGACCATACCACCACCGACCCCGAGTTCAACGTCCCCAACATAACGTATGCGGGCTCCGACACGGCCAGGGAATTCTCCGACAACACGATAACCGTCACCCTGCCGATGGATTGCGGCAACGAATACCAGGGATGCTCCTACCAGATGGAGTTCTACATCGTCGCGGTACAGTCCAACTCGCCCGATGCCAACATCACCCAGTCCAACAGCGGCGCCGCGGTCCACGATGTGACCGCAGGCGACAACGTGGTGGCCGTGTCCCCCGCCGAGGGCGTCTTCGATTCCGCGACCATCCAGTTCAACAGCGGCTCCTCCGACGGGAAGATCGTCGTGAAGACCGTGGATTCCACCACCGAAGGCATCACCGTCTCCGACGGAAGAGCGATCCTTGCGGGTGTGGATGTGACGACCGGCGGTTCCGAGCATGCGCTCCAGGGGACCAACGTCAGGATAACCTTCGTCATCGACGGAATTCTTCCCGGGAACAGCATCTCCATCTACCACGACGGAGCGGCGATAACGCCTTCCGACCTCACGGTGACCTCTGAAGACGGAAAGACGACGATAAGCTTCACCACGTCCGACGGATTCTCCGCATACTACGTGGCGGCGAATTACGATGCGAAGGTCGGATCCGTATACTACGAAAACCTTACGGGTGCCATAGCGGGCGCCGAAGACGGATCCACCGTCACGATCCTGAGGGACATCGATACTACGACCCTCGGTGATTTCATTGGCAGTGAGACGGTACAATCAATGACCATTGATCTCAATGGATATGATTTGACCCTTACCGCTGCATCAATGACAATTAAGAATGGATTCGATTTGGAAATATGCAATGGATACCTTGACCTTCAGGGCCCTGTTTCACAATACTCCAACTTTGCTATAGAGTCCAATTCGTCCCTGTCATTGAACAGCGTCTCCATATTGTCTACAGGATCTGTTCTTTATCCGCGTGGAGATGCCGCTACAGTATGCGTAAATGATTCCTACATCTTTACCAGCGGAGGATACATAATCGCAACAAATGCTGCATCTGTAGAAAATTACAACGTCAGCATTATTGTGAAAGACAGTCACCTGGTATGTGAGAATACAACAGTCCTTCTTAATGTAGCAGGATCGTTGGACATATCTAATTCGATTCTCGAGGGTGAACTTCAGTGCCTTATCGTTCGTGCGGGCTCTGCCAATGTGTCAAACACTTTGTTTATGTTCACACCTCCTGACGAAGATTGGATCGACACATTCCTGTTCAGATGGAGTTCTGGAAACTGCATGACAGTCTCTGCAATAGTTGTAGGAAATCTGAACTCAACCGCATATGTAGCCGATGCTACTCTCGATTTGAATAACTGCGAACTTATAACAGGAAAGGATCCTGACAGGAGCATAGTGGTTGCACAGGATTCCAAGAATGGAATGATTGCAAAGGTTACACTATCTGATAATGACGGATTCGATAACATCTATACGAACAACGGTTCAGAATTAACAGCTGTAAGTTCGGATGTGGGTGAAATCACGATGCCCGTCGTCACAGAGAGTGCCTGAAAAAGCAACATTCCCTTTGAAACAAACAGGGCCACCCGGCCCGTCTTAATTTTTTTTACTTAGGAGTTTAGCACAGTCTTGTTAATTTTTCCTAAGGGCTTTTACGTGGATTCGGCACCACCTCCTCGGCGCGACAGAACATCATCTGCAGGAGGGTCATCTCTTCGCAGACCGTGAGGCGGCACTCCCCCTCCGTACGGGAGTCCCTTTCACCACGATGTCCTTCTGCACCTGTTTGAGCTTGGGGATGTGTTCCGACCAGACGTTCCGTCTGTCGGCGTAGTCCCTTCTTGTGTAATACATGAGGGAGGATACGGTGGAAGGGGTCGGTGTGAATATCTGCACCTGCTCCGGGTTGGTCCTCAATTCCGTATGGACGAATTCGCGAAGCTCTTCCATGGCCCGGTTCCCGCACCCCGGATGGGCCGCCATGAAGTAATATGTCAGGAACTGCTGTTTACCGTGTCTCCGATTAGATCCGTCGAACATGTCCTTGAAATCCAGCAGGACGTTTGGTCCCGGTTTCCCCATGAGGGCGAGGACCTCGTCGGAGATATGCTCGGGAGCGATCTTCAGCTGTCCTGAGACATGGTCCTTCACGATACAATCCACATATTCCTGTCCGTGGTCCTCGTCGAACACGACCATATCGTGGCGTATCCCCGAGGTCACGAACACCTTCCTGACCCCCGGAATGGCCTTTATGCGATCCAGAAGGGCGATCTGTGCCGAATGGTCTATCCTCAGGGAGGGGCACGGTCTCGGATAGAGGCATTTCCGGTCTCTGCAAGCACCCTTCTCCATCTTCTTCCTGCATTCGATGCCGTACATGTTGGCGGTAGGTCCGCCGACGTCGTAGATGATCCCGTTGAACCCTGGGCGGGAGGCGATCCGCTCCGCCTCCTCCACGATGGAATCCGCGCTACGGGAGACGACGGTCCTCCCCTGATGGACGGCTATGGCGCAGAAGGAGCATTCCCCATAGCATCCGCGATGGGTGGTTATGGAGTTCTTTATGGTGTCCATGGCCTTCACGGCACCTTCCTCCGCATAGAACGGATGGACCGCATCCTCGTAGTCCAGGAGATGGACCAGATCCAGCTCGGCGGGGGTCAGGTTCCTCTGGGGAGGATTCTGGACAAGATATCTGTCTCCGTGCCTCTGGACCAGACCGGATGCGGTCGTCGGGTCGCAGTTCTCGTAGAACATCCTGAAAGCCTTGGAGAACATGCCTTTATCCGCGACGCATTCCTCGTACGACGGCATCTCGGAATATCCGTCCGGGACCTCCTTCCCGATATAACATATGCCCTTTACCGAATGCCAGTCCTTCCCGTCCCTCATGCATTGGGCCAGTTGGAGGTTGGACAGCTCCGCCATGCCGTAGGTGACGGCATCGGCCTTGGCGTCGAAGACTATGCTCCTGCGCAGGGAGTCGGACCATGCGTCGTAATGGACCGTCCTCCTAAGACTCGCCTCGATGCCGCCGAGGACTATGGGTCTGCCTTTGGCGAACCTCCTGATCAGATTGGAATATACGATGCAGGCGCGGTCGGGACGTCTGTCGTTGACACCTCCCGGAGTGAAGTCGTCGTCCTTGCGGAACTTGCCGGTAGGCGTGTAGTTGGCCACCATGGAGTCGACGCAGCCCGCGGTGACCGACCAGAAGAGCCGAGGGACGCCGAGGCGGGTTATGTCGGAGCCGTCGGAGACATTGGGCTGGCATATGATCCCCGTGCGAAACCCGTTGTCTATGAGCCAATGACCGATGACGGCCGCACCGTTGTACGACGAGTCTATGTAGGTGTCCCCCGAGACGATGATGACGTCGAGGGCGTCCCATCCCCTCTCCCTCACCTCCTCGGCCGTGGTCGGTATGAACATCTCATATCCTCCGGGACATGACGAAGTCGTTGGTGGCGAATCCGTCCCCCTGGTCCTCGATCTCGTGATAGACCTTGACGAAGCCGTTCCTCTCGTAGGCCTCGATGGCCTTGGTGTTCCTCGTGTTCACATGGAGGTAGGCAGATGTGCACCCGTGCATCTTCCCGTAATCCAGCATCCAGCGGATCAGTTCGGAGCCGAGTCCTTTTCCGCGTTCGTCTCCGACGAGATAGCATTTGCTCAGGAAGAGTTTCTCACCTTCCAGGCGGAGTGCGAAATAACCGGCCCTCCGTCCGCCGTCCAAGAGGTACCCGTACAGGAACCCGTCATCCATGGCCTTCTCTATGCTCTCCGCCGACTGCCAGGAGTCGAAGATGTACTCCGCCTCGTCGGGACCGCCGGTTATCATCGGCCCGAACACCTCCCTCCATATGGGGTGGGCGAACTCGTGCAGTTCCCGTGCTCCGTCCTTCCCGATCAGCTGGATATCGGCCATAATGTCCACGGCTATGGCGACGCAGTACTTGTAGTCTATAGGTGACGGATACCCCGCTTCCTCGGCATCGTCCGGTCTTGTTGTGAATATCAACAACTGTGAGTTGTTTGCCAGAGCGGCGATCAACAATCATGTGGAATATGCGACATTCAATGCAGAATCTTGCAGATCTGTTGGAATAAACAACTTCGGAGGTCCGAGCGAGAGTTTCGGATTCATCGTCGATGACAGCACGTGCGTCGGTTGCGAGTATAACATCCGCGGATGTACCTATGTTGCATACATGAACGAAACAGGTGCGGCCAATGAGGGTGTTACCCAGTATCTGTTCTGCAACAGAGGTGCCGACACCTCTTTCTCCGTAGACAAGGATTGGAATGGAGACCGCACGGTCTATGTCAACACCTATGGCTCTGCAGATGTGGAGAAGGGAGGTATTTTCGAGTACATCGTTGATGATGAAACCATAAAGATCTGTGGAGGTACCTACACCGGACCTGCCGGCAACGGAAGTTACGACCCCCGCGCATACATCGGTGCTGGATGTGTCGTATCGTCTGAAACAACAGACGGACTCACCACCTACACTGTATCTGCACAGTGACACCTGAAACAAATTAAAAAACAGGGCCTTTTGGCCCGTCTTAATCTCTTTTAGACATTATAGGAAATATGCATCATCGATAGTGATCCAGATATTTTCACTGTTGATCGAAACGGTAAAACGTCTGTAGTGTCAGGCAACGGATGACTCATGCATTGGAATAGAATACATTTGGGCAGTCAACCCCATACATCTCGTCAAAATAAGAGGTCATGCGAACCTCTTCAGAAATTCCGACGTGTCTATGGATAGATCCACCTGAGGCCGGGGTGCCATCTCTTCCATAAACGCACAGGCGAATAAGGGATAGTGCTCGACCCCTTCGTCATCCTTGTATATATTGGTCTTCTCGAATTTCATGCGCCGCCTCACACGGTATTTGTCTTTTACAGACCTGAGGGATTTGGCCTGTCTGTTGTTCCCTGATTTAACGTCGATAGCGGTTACAATACTCCCCAGAACAGCTATGAAATCGATACCCAATGCATCGGCCTTGAAGTATCTCAGTCTGAAACCATTCTTCCGAATACCTTCGGCCACCGCATTTTCGGCGATAGCTCCGCGGTTCACCCTCGTATCTCCGGAAAGTATGGATTTGGCGGCATTCAGACCGAGCATGTAGACGAGAAGACCTGTATCGCGCATGTAGATCTTGAACTGGGAGTCGATCACATGCTCTTCCAAAGGTTCGGACGGTGCAGATACGTTGCAGCACATCTCGATCATGGCCGCATCCTTCATCCAATTTATACTGCTTTCATAAGTCCTGTATGTCGGAACAAACTCCGAATCTATGAATTTGTAACTGAATTTCTTGGATTCCTTGGACAGCTGCAGGGGTATGGAGTCGAAACATGCGATTATCTTGTCCTTGTCCTTCGGATCCGCATATTTCGACATATCTTCCCGATAACCATCGACTATCTTTCCCTGGACCTTCCTGACTTCCTGTATGTCCCTGGTATCCAGATATTTCGAGACAGCCTCCGGCATTCCCCCGACTATTGTGAATATGGAATAATATCTGGACAAGTCGTCCAATATGGGCCGATCATACGGGGTCATGGAAGCAATGTTTCCCTTTATCCGCTCCGTTATTTCCTGTCCGAGTCCTAAGGCCCAGAGGAACTCCTCGAAATCCAGGGAATACATCTCGATGCTTCTTTCGTATCCGACCGGGTTGGAACGGGGTACTTTGTAGTTCAGCCCCATAAGGGATCCGGAGGCGATGACCCTGAACCTGCCGTCCTTTACAAAGGATTTCAATGCGGTCCGGGCCTCAGGACACATCTGGATTTCATCCAAGAATATCGCAGTCTTCCCAGGGACCGCGGAGAAACCTGGAAAACGGACTGATATCTCTGTCAATATCGCATCTACATCCAGATTTCCGTCGAACATGTGACAGAGATCCGGATTTTCGACGAAGTCTATGGTCAGATGTCTTTCAAAATTCTCTTTGATGAATTGCTCAATTATGAAAGACTTACCGACCTGTCTTGCCCCTTTGACAACTAAGACCTCCTTGAACGGTTCATTTTTCCATTTCAGAAGCTCGGAATAGATCTTTCTTCTGAGCATGATTCGATATACCATCATATAGGCTATAAATTTTTACCTAGGAGTTTAGCACAGTTTTGTTAATTTTTCCTAGGGACTTTTACTGTATTTCTTTAATTTTTCCTAGGGACTTTTACCTCATTTTCTTAATTTTTCCCTACGAGTTTTCTTCATCCACACAGGTCCCCGCACCGTTATCCGCACAGTCCGTATCAGGGTGTCTCCGAGGTCGTTATATACCGTGTTCAGGATTGCATTCCGATAACAATGTGCAGATATTCCGTTTCCGGGAAATACGCGACCGCATACTCCGTCCAGGAGGTCTCCGAATGACCGAGGTCAGGGCCGCCCTCGTAGGCGCCTGCGGAAGGATGGGGACCATGATCGTCCGCCATCTCATGGCCACCGAGGGCATCACCGTCTCCGCCGCCTTCGATATCGTCAACATCGGAAAGGACATCGGAGAAGTCGCGGGCATCGGGAAGATCGACGTCCCCGTCTCCGACTCCAAGGACCTCGCCTCCGTCCTGAAGGAATCCAAGACGGATGTCCTCATAGACTTCACCATCGCGGCCGCGACCGCCGTCAACGCCCCTGCCGCCGCAGCGGCCGGAGTCAACCTCATCATCGGGACCACCGGTCTGTCCGCCGAGCAGAAGACCGCCATCACCGACGCCGTCATAAAGAACAACGTGGCCGCCGTGATATCCTCCAACTACTCCATCGGGGTCGGAGTGTTCTTCAAACTCGTCAGGGATGCCGCCAGATACCTCGGCAACGATTACGACGTGGAGATCATAGAGGCCCATCACAACCAGAAGAAGGACGCCCCCAGCGGGACCGCCATGACCGCCGCCGAGATCATCAGCAAGGAACTGGGCGGAAAGGAGTTCGTCTACGGCCGCGAAGGCATCTGCCCCCGCGGGAAGGAGATCGGGATCCACTCCATCAGAGGAGGGGACATCGTCGGAGACCACACCGTGATGTTCATCGGCAACTCCGAGCGCATCGAGCTCCGCCATCAGGCCCACTCCAGGGAGGTCTTCGTCAGCGGCGCCGTCATGGCCGCCAAGTGGGTCGTCTCCCAGAAGAAGGGAGTCGTATACGACATGGCCGACGTCTTGGCCTGAAAAAACCTCAGAATTGCGGGGACGGGGCCTTCCGGCCCCTGCCCCATACACCTTTTCCGATTATATTCCCGGATACCGGATCACATGACCCGGGTCAATTCCACTTCGGTGAAGACGTGGCCTTCCCCTGCGTCCTTCTCCTTGCGGGATACCTCTCTGAAGCCCATCCTCCCGTAGCGTTCGAGCGCATCCGTGTTGATGGCGTTGACGTCCGTGTATGCTATCCTGTCCCCGTTCTTCCTCCCGTAGGCGATGAGTTCGTCCACGGTCGACTTCCACAGGGCGTCGCGATGTTCCGCGGCGATCTACATCTTGTTTATCTGGAACATGGTCCCCTCCACGCGGGCGGCGCAGAATCCCACGGTCTCGTCCCCGTCCCTGATGTACCAGAAGACGTAATGGTCGTCGAACATCGCCTCGTACGCCTCCCGGGTGGCGAACCTGCCGCAGTAGTATTCCGTCTCCTCCGTCCCTCCGGGGAGGAGTCCGTCATACGTCTCGTGCATCATCCTGCACGACATGGCGGATATCTCCGCCGCATCCTTCCTCTCCGCCTTCAACAATGTCATTCGCATCCCTTTCCCATGTCCTTCAGGAGTTTCGGGATCCCCGCCTCGAAATTGACACCGAACCTCACGTCGGTCCCGGCCTCATAGGTCCTCCTTATGCTCCTGTATGTGAAATCGACCGCTATGTCCGTCGCCTTGGAGAGCGGCAGACCGTCCATTATGCAGGAGACGACCACGGAACTGAAGATGTCCCCCGTACCGTGATAGTATCCCGGGACCCTCTCGCTGAACGAATATGTTATCTCTCCGGTGACCGCATCGTATGCGGCGGCCCCGACCTTCTCCGAATCGAAGAACACGCCGGTGAGGACGACCTTCCCCGGTCCGAGTGCGGACAGTCTTTTCAGTATCCCTTCCACGTACTCCTTGGAATACGGGCCGTCCCTGTATTCCTCCCCGAGCATCAGCGCGGCCTCCGTCATGTTGGGGAGTATCAGGTCCGCCTTGGAGCAGAGTCCCCTCATCCCCCGGGGGAAGTCCTCGGGGAATACCTTGTAGAGCTCCCCGTTGTCGGCCATGACGGGGTCCACGAAGACCATGGCGTCCTTCCCGACCTCGTCGATTATGTTGGATACTATATCGATCTGCTCGAACGATCCCAGGAATCCAGTGTATATCCCGTCGAACCTTATGTCCAGGGACTTCCAGTGCTCCGTTATCGGGACGAGGTCCCCGGTGAGGTCCCTGTAGGTGAACCCGGTAAACCCCCCGGTATGGGTGGAAAGCACCGCGGTAGGCATGCCGGAGCATTCCAGACCTGCGGCGGAGATTATAGGAAGGGCGACCGTCAACGAGCATTTCCCGACGCACGATATGTCGTGGATCGCGAGAACGCGCTTCTGCTGCATAGGGCCTCCATAGTCTGGACGGATTATTAATGATGCGTCCGCGGTCGGAAGAAAACCGTTATAACCGCGTTCGCCTACCTGCTTCCCATGCCGACAGTGGACGAGCATCTCGAACAGGCCCTGAGGGAGTACAATGAGAAAGTCAACGCTCTCGAGGACGGAGGCTCCCCGCAGGAGCTTCTCGACGCGTACATACACCGCGGATGCGTCCTGTCCATGATCGGGTCGTTCGTATCCGCCATAACCGACTTCGACGAGGCCATCGAGATCATCACCGCGATGGAGGATTCCGGGACCTCCGTAGACTCGGGATACTTCGTGAAGGCCTATACCTCCAGAGGGGCCCTGGAGATAGAGAAATCTGTGAAGTCCATGGCCGACGACTACAGGGTGGCGGCCTCGCGCCTGGGGGATCTGAAGGACGGATCCAAATATTACGATACGAAGGACATCGCGGAGATGTGCCTCGACTGCGGATGCGATCTGGTGGACAGCGACCTGGCCTCGGACGCGATACCGTATATCGAGAAGGCCCTGTCCGTACTGGTCGGGAAGGACGACCCATGGTCCAGGAACAGATACATGGAGGCATGCGACCTCGAAGGACAGGTGCGTATGGACACGGAGGATTTCGAGAAGGCCGCCGAAGTGTTCGACGAATCCCTGAGGGTGGGGGAGGAGCTCCGTGCCGAAGGTTCCCTGGAGGACATAATGGAACTCGTCAGCGCCTATGTATCCAGAGGGGACCTGGCGGAGGATGCCGGGGACATGGACCTGTATTTCGATGTGAGGGACAAGGCCATCGCCATCATGGAGGACCTGATGGACAGGGACGACCTGGACGACACCGAGCTCCTGGCCAACCTGCACGGGGAGGTGGCGCAGGCCTACATGAAGAGGAACGATATGAAGACGGCCGAGAAACACCTCATGAGACAGGTGGCCATCAACCTCCACGGGGCCAAGGACTACATGGACGGGAACGGGATCGACCGCCATACGGACTACGGGTCGGAGCGCGACGGGGACGACGAATGAAGGCCGTCGGAATAACCCTGTACCTTTCTTATATCCAGTCCCATTAACCCGATAATATGCGCACCTTCTTCTGTCCGCAATGCGGGAACATGGTCATGCCGGGACTTACGCACTGCCCCGAGTGCGGATACGCGTTCGACGGCAGCGCACCCATCAGGAAGGTGAAGGATAAACCCCTGCCCATCATAAAGGACGCCTCCCAGATGAAGGCCCCGTACCTCCCGTACGAGCCGAGACCGTCCCAGCTGCAGATCATATCGGACATACGCACGGCATTGGACCAGTCGAGACACATAGTCATAGAGTCCGGGACCGGGACAGGGAAGACCATCACGTCCCTCGCAGGCGCCCTGGAACATGCCAAACCCCGCGGGAAGAAGGTCGTCTACATCACCAGGACGATATCCCAATCGGACCAGGTGATGAAGGAGCTCCGCGCCATATCCACCTTGAAACCCGTATATGGGATCACCCTCACCGGAAGGAACAAGTCGTGCCCCCTCCTGCAGGCGAGACCGGACTTCGAATCCCTCTCCCCGAGCGCCCTCTCCACCCTGTGCTCGGACAGGAAGGCGAAGAGCCAGCAGAACAGGCCGGGAGGATGCCCCTTCTTCGAGGAGACCCAGCACAACCTGGAGACGGTGGAGGCCTACTGCAAGAAGAACTTCCCCAAATCGGACGAGCTGGACGTCTACTGCAGGAACATCAACGTGTGCCCCTATGAGGCCAAGAAGGCGCTGATGAAGGACTTCGACGTGGTGGTGGCACCGTACATCCACATAATCGACCCCGACATCCGCGAGAACTTCCTTTCCAATCTGGACACCGATGAGAAAGGGATAGTCCTGATAGTGGACGAGGCACACAACATAATGGACGCGGTCCGCGAGCAGGAAAGTTTCTCCATAACCACCCGTCTCGTCATGTCCGCCCTCGACGAGGCCGGACTGTTCAAGAAGCCGGAGGTCTGCGACGGAGTCACCATCGATGCGTTCATCCGGTCCGTCAGGGCGGCCATGAGGGACATAGGGTCCAAGTATCTCGGGTTCAACGAGAAGGAGAAGGTCATACCCGCCGATTCTCTCGAGAACAGCGTGTGCACCGCATTGAACATCGACCGCATGCAGCTGACGGCGGCGATAAACAGGACCATCGAGCTGGGGGAGAAGAGGGAGGAGGCCATCGCCGACACCGATGCGCCGTCGTCCCCCGTCCTGGAGTTCGGAAGGCTCATGGAGGCATGGGTCAAGAGTCCGGCCGACCGCTACGTCAGGGCCGTCAGGTCCAACGAGGACGGCGAGTACCTCACCGCCTCCTGCATAGACCCTACCGACATAGTGAGGTTCATGAATGCGCTCCCGGGCGCGGTCCACATGTCGGGGACACTGCAGCCTCTGGCACAGTATGCCCGCGTGATGGGGCTGCCGTCCAATTCCGTACCGCGCACCTATCCCTCCCCCTTCCCGGCGGAGAACAAGCTGGTCGTCTACGCCAAGGACGTGACCACCAACTACAACGACCTGAAGGCGAACCCGTCCATGTGGAGCAAGATCGAGCGCATGACGGCGCAGATGTGCAACGCCGTGGACAAGAACATCCTCGTCTTCCTCCCGTCCTACCGTCTGATGAAGGACATCCGTCCGTACATGGAACAGTCCGTGGACAAACCCCTGTACTGGGAGGAGTCCGGCCGCCAGAGGAACACCATGAGGTCCCTCGAGGCGTTCAGGAGAGGAAGGAACGGGGTGTTCTTCTGCGTCATGGGGGGATCGGTGGCCGAGGGAATGGACTTCCCGGGGGAGGAGCTGTGCTTCGCCATCATCATAGGGATGCCCTATCCCCCGCCCACCATCGAGATGAAGGCCATGAAGGACATGTTCGACGCCCGTTACGGGTCCGGCATGGGGTGGAAATACACCAGCGAGATCCCCGCCGTCAGGAAGATAAGGCAGGCCATAGGCCGTCTCATCAGGACGGAGACCGACCGCGGGATGGCCGTCATATTAGACAACCGGGCATCCAGGAACGCAAGGCAGCTGGAGGCCGTACCCTCCGACGACCCGGTATCCGATGCGGTAAGGTTCTTCTCCAAAAAATGAGCGTCTGCAACAACAATATTGGATGTTGGAAAATCCCTATATATGATGCTCTGATGGACCGGATAATGGCAATGATGAACGTTTTGACGGACATCAGATACTGGGTCGCAGCGGCCATCGTCGTGGCCATGTTGGTCGGATCCCTCGGAGAGATCGTGTCCGACCTCGTCATCCTCGTCCTCATGCTGCAGATGATCGCGGCCATGCACGGCCTTTCCTTCCATAGGAAGGATTTCAAAGCCGATGCAAAACCCATATTCTGGTCGTTCGTATCGTGTTTCGGCATATGCACGATTATCACCCTCCTGATAGGTGCCCTCTTCATCCCCGGCAACGAGAATCTATGGTACGGCTGGGTCATGCTCGCCGCAGTACCGTCGGGGGTATCGGTAATCACCCTGTCCCTCATGATGAGGGGCAACCGTGTGATGTCGGTCCTGGCACTTACGGTGACATATCTGATCGCCCTCGGTCTCACACCGCTTATAACCACCGTCTTCATCGGCAACGCCATAAGTCCGCTGGAGATATTCAAGTACGTACTCCTGTTCATCGCCGTCCCGCTCCTGGTGAACGTCCCTCTGAAGAAGGTGCGGATAAACAGGAATGCGAAGGTCGTGTTCATCAACATCATGATGTTCCTCCTGATGGTGTTCTCCATAGGCAACAACAGGGACTTCATATTCGGAGAACCGGATGTCGTGGCACTCATACTCCTGGCATGCGTGGTGAGGACGTTCGGCGTCAGCCTCGTGATGATCCATATCCTGAAAAGAAGGGGCGCCGACAGGGATAACTCCGTGGTCTACATGGGATTCGCCGTATGGAAGAACTCCGGACTGGCCACGACCATGTGCCTGGTCCTCCTCAGCGGCATTCCGGAGGCGTCCCTGCCCTGTGTCCTGTCCCTGCTCATGGAATCCGTGTGGTTCGCGGTGATGACCGGATACATCAAAAAACGCTGGCCTCCGGCGAAGAGCATACAGGAAGAGGTGCTTACGACCGGATAAGGTTAATAATTGGTTCCATCTATGGGCTCGTGTTGCGGGAGTGGCTCAGTGGACTACTACGCCGGTCTTGAAAACCGGTGGGATCATCCCTCGGGGGTTCGAATCCCTCCTCCCGCGCCATCCCGTTTTTGGAGCAGGTCTCTGAACGGGGATCCCCTTTAACAATGGATTAAAAAGTACATTGAAGTATGTAAAAGGAAAAACATATTCCTAACAGAATATTAAAGTCGCATACAAATTAGAAATAAGAATAATCTAAATATACGACTATTATCTATGGTTAAGTGAGAAACATGGCAAAGAGCAGATACGAACTCAACAAGGAACTTGCACAGATGCTCAAAGGCGGCGTCATCATGGATGTCACCACCCCGGAGCAGGCGAAGATTGCGGAGGAGGCCGGAGCGGCGGCCGTCATGGCCCTCGAAAGGATCCCCGCGGACATCCGTGCCGCAGGCGGGGTCTCCCGCATGAGCGACCCCAAGATGATCAAGGGGATCCAGGATGCCGTCTCCATCCCCGTCATGGCGAAATGCCGTATCGGACACTTCGTAGAGGCGCAAATCCTTGAGGCCCTCGAGATCGACTACATCGACGAGAGCGAGGTCCTCACCCCTGCCGACGACATATATCACATCGACAAGACCCAGTTCAAGGTCCCGTTCGTCTGCGGAGCGAGGGACCTCGGCGAAGCCCTCAGGAGGATATCTGAGGGAGCGTCCATGATCAGGACCAAGGGAGAGCCCGGGACCGGAGACGTCGTCCAGGCCGTCCACCACATGAGGATGATGAACGCCGAGATCAGGAAGGTCCAGAACATGCGCGCCGACGAGCTCTACGAGGAGGCCAAGCAGCTGCAGGTCCCCGTGGACCTCGTGAAGTTCGTGCATGAGAACGGGAAGCTTCCCGTCGTCAACTTCGCCGCCGGCGGAGTCGCGACCCCTGCCGACGCCGCACTCATGATGCAGCTCGGGGCCGAGGGAGTGTTCGTCGGATCCGGTATCTTCAGGTCCGGAGACCCCGCCAAACGCGCCAAGGCCATCGTCCAGGCGGTCACCAACTACACCGACTCTAAGCTCCTCGCCGAGGTCTCCACCGACCTCGGTCAGGCCATGGTCGGCATCAACGCCGAAGAGATCAAGACCATCATGGCGGAGAGGGGGCAGTAAAGGATGGTTACGGTCGCCATCCTCGCCCTTCAGGGAGCGTTCATAGAGCATGAGCATGTACTGGACAGGCTGGGTGTCGACCGTTTCGAGATCAGGCAGAGGTCGGACCTCGAAAGACCCTTCGACGCCCTGATCATCCCCGGCGGGGAGAGTACGGTCATAGGCAAACTGCTGAAGGACCTCGGCATCCTCTCCCCGCTCCGCGACCGCATCGAGAAGGGACTGCCGGTCTTCGGGACTTGCGCAGGCCTCATCGTCCTCTCCAAGAACGTCATCGGAGGGGTACCCAGCCTGGCCACCATGGACATAACCGTCAAAAGGAACGCCTACGGCAGACAGCTCGGCAGTTTCTACACCGAGGACGGATTCGACGGCATCGGGAAGATACCGATGACCTTCATACGTGCCCCGTACATCGATTCCGTGGGAAAGGATGTGGAGGTCCTCTCCGAGGTCGACGGAAGGATAGTCGCGGCGAGGCAGGGGAAGCAGTTGGTCACCGCCTTCCACCCTGAACTCACCGAGGACCTCTCGGTGCACAGGTATTTCCTGGAAGAGGTCGCAGGACTCAGGATCTGAAACCTTCACCGGGACCGTCGGTACGGCGGTCTCGGAGATTTTTTATCATAATTAGGACCATCACCCGTCATCATGTCAGACGAACCCGTCCGGAAATCCGATGAAAACCGCGAAGTGCCTCCGCCCAAAGACCCCGGGGACCTCTATGTCCTGGGAGGGATGTATTTCCAAGGTCTCACCGTCCCGGTGGACAAGGAGAAGGCGGGAGTGCTCTACAGGATGTCCGCGGACAAGGGGAACGAAGACGCCATGGTGCGTCTCGGAATAATGCTGATGACCGGGGACGGCATCGAACAGGACTACCTGGAGGCTTCGAAATACTTCCGTATGGCGGCGGACAGGGGGAACAACGATGCCAAGTACTTCCTCGCCAACCTCTACTCCAGAGGGAAAGGTGTGGACCGCAACCCGGTGGAGGCCGTCAAACTCTGTCTCGAATCCGCGGCCAACGGCTGTACGGGGGCCATGGTCGAAATAGCCAGATGGTACCGTGACGGGACCAACTATCTGGACAGGGACCTTGCGAAATGCATGTATTGGCTTAGGAAGGCCTGCGACGAGAAGTATGCGGAGGCCCTCTACGAGATGGGCGCCATGTACGCATTCGGGGAAGGGGTCACCAAGGACGAGGAGAACGGCAGGATACTTCTGGAGTACGCCGCCAAATACGGCGACGAGGATGCCGAGGAATGCCTGAAGGCCTTGGACGAAGGAAGAACCGAAAGGCCCTGATACGTCACAGTATGTTCAGGAACACCGTCAGGATCGCCGTATTGACAAGGTCTATGAAGACGCTTCCGACCAACGGTACGGCGAAGTATGCTTTGGGGGCTACACCGTATTTTCCGAACAGGGCCTCCATGTTGGCGACCGCGTTCGGAGTGGCGCCGAGACCGAAACCGCAGGTGGCCGTGACCAACGCCGCCGATTCGTAGTTCTTTCCGGTACAACGGAATATGACGTGATAGGCGAATATCGCCACCACCGCGGCCTGTACCAGGAGTATGACGACCATCTTGCCTGCGAGATCCGCCAGCTGCCAGAGCTTGGTGACCATAAGCGCCATGGCGAGGAACATCGACAGGCATATCCAGCCGAGGGCACTTATCTCCCTCAGCGGGAGATCGATGTTCCAGTGGTCCGCCGCGTTGCGTATGACGAGTGCCACGATCATGGCCCCCAGATAGACGGGGAGGGTTATCCCGACCTCCTTGAATGCCGATATTATGTATGTCCCAGCACCTATGCATATCACCATGAGCATAAGTGCCAGAAGGAAGCGGTTGTTGTCCACCTCCACCTTGGACTCGTCCTCCTTCTGGAGCTGGATGTCCTCCTGATCAGGTCCCAGACCCCCTTGCTCGACGCGTCTCTTCGCCAGAGGTCCGCCGATGAAACCGCTGAACGCCAACCCGAACGTGGCGGCGGCGATGGCCACCGTGTCGGCGTTCGCGATACCGAAATCGTTGACGAGCTGCTCCCCGTAGGATGCGGCCGTCCCGTGTCCTCCGACGAGGCTTATGGACCCGAGGGCGAGGCCCATCTTCGGATCGAGACCGAATATCGTGCAGAGGGCGGATCCGATGACATCCTGGAACACGATCAGTACGGACACCAGTGCCAGGAGGACCACGACCAGTTTCCCTCCCTGTTTCAGCATACGGAAGGAGGCCATGAACCGACCGAACAGAAGAATGCCATCATGAAGACGTTCTTCAAGGTCTCGTCGAAGTCGAATTCAGCTATGTCCGCGCTGTGGAGCAGGCAGTTGACAAGGGCGAATACCAGACCCCCGACCACGGCCGCAGGTATGCAGAAACGTCTCAGCGTCTTGGACTTCCTGACCAGCACTAGGCCCAATGCCAATGCGAGGGCCCCCATCGCGGCCGTCTGGTATATGTCGAGGTCGACGCTGAGCATCCGCCGTCAATCTACTATGTGGGTTATAATACTGTGCCGTCCGCGGCATCAGGATATCCTGGTCTCCAACACCTTCATCTTCCTTTCCGTCTCCTTCAGGATCAGGCCTATCCTCTCAGGAACATGGCCGTAGATCAGTTCGTGATGCCTGCAGTACAGCGACAGCATGTCGTGCACGCAATAGAGCATCTCGTACTCGGACTCGTCCCCTGTCACGTCCATGTGTTGTTCCATAGGATATGGGATGGCCTGTCATGGGTTATAAAACTCGGATATTACATGTAGCATCAGGCATGCTCTTTGATCTTCTTCACATGCTCCTCGTCCATGATCAGGCTGAGGGAGATGTATCCGCAATCCAGCTCGCAGGCCATGGGTTCCCCGCTGGATATCGATACGGCGTTCTCCGCCGCATGGACACTCCCGTTCTCGGAGGCCTTCCTGAAATTCTCCGCCGCATCATCCTTACCGTCCATGCCGAAGTACTGTATGACGGCCAGGTTGTTCAGGGCGGATCCGTCGCCGGCGGCCGCGGATATCCTGAAGAGGTCCTCGGATTTCTTCGGAGAGCACGACTGGGTCATGGAATAGAGGTGCATCAGCCCGAGAGCGTTGGAGGCGGTCATGTCCCCGCTGTTGGATGCCGCCATGAGGGTGCTGTAGGCGACGTTGCGATTGGGGTTCTTCCCGCCGAGACCGAAGCAGAGCATGACGCCCACGGCGGTCATGGCCGGTACGCATCCCAGCAGGGAGGATTCCTCGAAATACTTCCACGCACGGTCCCCGCTCCTGTCCACGTATTCGCTGCCGTAGAGCGACAGCTGCCCCATGGCATACAGGGCCGCCGGATCCTTCTCCTCCGCGGCCTGTTTGAGGCATTTTATCGCCAGGTACGTATTGGGTTCGTCCAACCCCATCCCTTTCATGTACATGACGTACAGGAGATAGCTGGCACGCGATATCCCCTCCGTGGAAGCCCTGGAGAAACAATCGTACGACTTCTCCAGATCGGCGAGTTCGCTGTCCGCGGCGTATATGCAGCCGAGACAGTAGTATGCTTTGAAATTCCCTCCGGCCGCGGCCTTGGTGTACCATTCGACGGCCTTGACCACGTCCCTCTGTGCCCCGATCCCGTGTTCCAGATTGAAAGCCAGGTTGAACTGTGCGTCACAATTGCCTCTGCCGGCGGAGAGCTCGTACCAGTCGTTGGCCGGGAACTTCGTATCGGAGTTCATCATCATCCCCATGCAGGAATCGTCGAAGATGCCGTCCATGAACTTCTCCCTGTCGGGAAGTCCGTTCACCGGCGGTACGAGGAATACCTTCCTGGACCCGGAACCGGTCCTGCGGTCGGAATCGCACTCCCTGTATCTCACGGAGCAATCATCTGTCTTCGGTACGGAGTCCCCTTTCTTCCTTCTGCTGAATAATCCCATCCTAGCATCCCATCCCGCATAGTGTACCGTATATTAAGCGGATAAACTTATTCCTCCATGGGTCGGCTGGCATATCGGGCGGATGGAAGGATGGGGTCAGGAAGGAAATCATCTGGCACTCTTCCGGACGGCATCATCCCGGACCATGTCCGTCCGGACCCTTATGCATGGCTGTGGAGCACCGACATACGGCCGCAGACGGATTCTCGACGATACCCGGCATAATGCCGTGACCGCTCCCCTTCCATACAGGAATGTGAATGCACCCTTCGACCTTCGGCCAGAAGAAGGCCTTGAGGAGAGGGGGTTCCTGATACCCGGACATCTTCTCGATCCCGGGACACATCCGTCGCGTCGTCCATGTACGGGAGGTCCACGGCGATCCGCATATCGATGTAAATGAAGGGAACTTCCTCAGGATGATGACCGCGGACGAAGTCTCGGAGATGTCCTACGGCAACTTAAAAACAAAAAAGATGATTACAATACTCATTATTGATATGATATGTTGATAATGGGTATTATGATACTCTTTTATACCGCAGATTGGATGCATATTCATGAAAGAGGTCGAGAGAACACAGTATCTTGAGGAACTCGACAGATGGAAGGACATCCCCGACATCGTGAAAGTCATCCTGGGTGTCAGACGTGCGGGCAAATCCGTCGTCATGGACCAGTATATGAGGAGGATGATCGAGGCTGGCACAGACCCGAAGGATATCCTCTTCATGGATTTCGAATCCTCGGATCATGACGATATCAAGGACCATGGGGATTTGAACACGTACATCGCAGAAAGGATCCCGAGGAACAGGAGGACATATATCTTCCTTGACGAGGTGCAGAGGGTCGAAGGATGGGAACGCACCGTCAACTCGCTGATGGTGGACTATGATGCGGACATATACATCACAGGTTCCAATGCGTATCTGCTCTCGTCGGAATTGTCCACGTACCTCTCCGGCAGGTATGTGGAGATCAAGGTGTTCCCATTCTCCTTCGCGGAATTCCTGGAGGGGCATCCGGCATTGCCGGATGCCGACAGGAACTTCAGGTTCCAGCAATATCTGCGCACCGGAGGCATACCCCTTACCGACCCCGACCGCGGGGACAGGTACAACCGCATGATCCTGGAGGGGATATACAACACCGTCCTGGTAAAGGATACGGCCACGAGGATGGGGATAAGAGACCTATCGGGACTGGACCGCATAGCGAGGTTCCTCATGGACAATTCGGGGAACACCACCAACGTGGATAACATCGCCAAGGCCACGGGTCTGGCCAAGAAGACCGTCGAAAAATACATCCGTTCCCTCGCGGAAGCATTTTTGTTCTACAAGGTCGAGAGATACGATGTCGTAGGGAAGAAGCTGCTGAACTCCCATGAAAAATACTATCCCGTGGATACCGGGATGGCGAGAGCGGTGCTGGACAGAGGGATATCGGATACGTCGAGGCCTCTGGAGAACATCGTGTTCCTGGAACTGATGCGCAGGGGCTACCGCGTTCGCGTGGGATCCTTCAGGGACAGGGAGGTGGATTTCACCGCCGAGAAGGATGGCAAGGTGGAATACTACCAGGTTTGCCTGACGATGCTCGACGACAGTACGTTCGACAGGGAGGTCCGTTCGATGAAGGCGATAGACGACAACTATCCCAAGACCGTGCTGTCCCTGGATTCCGTAGTCAGGGACATGCCGGACGGACTGATCCACAGGAACGTCATCGAGTGGCTGCTCGGGTGAATGATACGATCTGAACACGATAGATGGAAGTCATGGACAATGAAATACGACCGCGTGATCACAGGCATCTTCGAAAGCAGACCGAACAGGTTCATAGCGATGGTGGAGATCACTGACCCAGATACCGGAAGTGTGTACGTTTGTAAGTGTCACGTGAAGAACACCGGCGATGCAATCAGCTCCTCAACAGGGGTAGAATCCTGGGATGGTGCTGTTCTATGGCTGAAAAAGCATAAAAACGGCACATGTCACAGGTTGGAAACAACTTGGGACAGAAAACAGAAACAGATGGAAAGAGGCGGTTCCGTCCAGGAGAAACCGCTTCTGATGAACAGAAATACGAACGCTACGTGATGATCGGTGGTTACGAGAACCCCGTTCAAACCATGCCCTCAAGTGAAGGCAACTTCTACTTCTAGAGCAACGATCCCGGGAGGATAGACAGTTTCTACGCCCCCAATGCAGACCTGTTGCTCAGGCAGATCTACCTCTATTTCGATGCCGTCGACATCGTGAGGATGCTCGGTTACACCTGGTCGGTCGAGGACTCCGGGAACATCTACGGGACCATCTCGGAAATTGTAGGACGGAAACCCTCGATATTGGAATGTCTGGCCCCCTCCAAGGAAACCGCTTCGGAATACGGTTCCGAAAACCGTAGGGCCGGATACATTGTAGTTTACCGGGTATCGGAGGCCTCTCCGTGACCCGCAGGGCCAACATCGTCAAACGCAACCGCAGGATCAAGAACTACGCGATTGCTGGCTACACCAGAGGGCAGATCGCCAAGCTGGTGCATCTTCACGTCAATTCCGTGGCGGAGATCCTGCGTTCCTTCATCGTCAGAGGGGAACTGATGGAGGTCCCCAATTCCTCGCCGAGAATCTACTACGACCCTCGCGAGTGCGCGATAGAGCGGACTGTTGATTCCGATGAACAAAACGACGGGTACGTCGAAAACATCCATGATGCACCCGAAAAAGGATTCCTGAATTCGCTGCCGAAGGAAGGCCTTCCGCTGGGGTGGGTGAACATCCACCTGACCGGTTCCATGGTCTCGATGAAGATCCGCAAGACCGGGGAGTTCACCGGAGTCGGAATTCCCGATTCGAAGAAGCAGGGGTATTGGGACGACGAGATCCCCGTCGGGAAGGGAATGCACCTGAGACACTTCCATATCGAACTCTTCGGTCAGAAGAAGATCGGTGCGGTGTATCGGTACGAGAACAGGGGCGGAGCCTCATTCACCATAAACCCTGGCAGGATTTACTTCGACCCGAAGAAGATTCCCGTCGCCAAAGCGAAGGACATGCTCATCGACAGGGCGAGGCTGATAGCCGGACTCCTCCGTAACACAGGCTGGCAGGTGACCGACCCCGTAATCAAAACGACGGTGAATATCCGCAACGCGAAGAATCCCCAATTGGCGGGGGTACACGTCGGGAAGGAGAACGATCCCCTCGCGGAGCATATCCCCTCGGGTGTGCATGACGAGAGGAACGACATCAGCACGACTTCTCGCCCGGGAAGATGTTATGCGAATCCGAACTGGAGAACATCTCCGATGAGAGGCTGGTCCAGGTGTATGCGAACATCCCCTCAGCATTGTGCGAGATCCAGAAGAACCGGGCATTCCTGTTCACCGTCTTGAAACAGATGGGCGAGAATCTCGTCTTCCTTAGTTCCAACGTGGATAAGCTCACTGCCATATCCACCGGATTGGCGGCACAGTCCGTATCGCAGACCCAATGCACGTTCCCGAAATTCACCGGAGAGGGATACCAATGAATCTCCGCCCCTGTCCGAAGTGCGGCGGCGATGCCTCCACACACGATTCCATCGAGGCCTGGGTGGAGTGTTCGGTATGCGGTTTCATCCCGACTTCGCTGAACCAGAACGATTCCGAATTCTCCGACGGTTTCCATTCCTCGCTTTCACCGCGATCAGACGGTGGAACAGGGCGGTGAGACCGTGAACCGCTTCGACCTGATGATCCAGATCATCCTCCGCAGCGGCAAGTTCCTTTATGTCACCGACCGGGCGAAGGAGGTCCTCGAAAGCATAGTCGGAGGCAAGGACCAGTTCGTGGAGATGCAATGCACCGACGGGCACCGCCATTACGTGAACATCGACCACATAGCCGATGTGCTGGAAGTGAAGGAGGTGTTCCGCAGATGAACTGCATGAAATGCGGAAGCCCCCCATCATCCTTCAACGACATGTACGATCCCGGAGAGATGAAGAATGTCTGCCTCTGGCTGTGCGAAGGATGCCAGAGGAAACTGATGTCCCTCGTGAAAGGATTCCTGGAGGGGAGGGAATGACCGATTCCTTCAGGGAAGGGGAGAGCGCGGTGATCTATGCCCGCGTATAAACGAAAGGACAAGCGGATTCCGGGGCTTCCATAGAAACGCAGCTGAAGGTATGCAGACAGTGGTGCAAACACGAGGGTGTCATCGTTGTTGGGGAATTTCACGACGACGGTGTCTTCGGTACCACCACGGACAGAGACGAATTCGCCAACCTCTTCGGAGCGATCGTCTCCAAGAAGCCCAGGTACCTGGTGGTGTACGATTCCTCAAGGCTCACTAGGGAAGGGCCGGATGAACTCAACAGCCTGAAGGACATTCTGAAGAAGCTGAAGGTCGAGGTGATCTATGCGGGGATGGGAAGCCTGTCGGCCAATTCCACCGCCGCCAAGTACATGGACACCTACAAGTCCGCCTCCGATTCCATTTTCGTGGACGAGCAGACCGGTAAGACCCGGCAGACCATGGACCGCCTCATCAAAGAGGGGAAGCACGTCTCCAGGGCTCCGAGCTTCGCCTTCGAGGATGACATACACCTCATGCCCGAGGGGAGGATCCTCCTTCAGGACAGGCAGAGGGAGAGGAAGGACGAGAAGGGGAACACCGTGGTGACCGTCACCAAAGCCACCGTTATCAGATCGGTGGACAACTTCTTCGCCCTGGTGGACAGGGGAGCTTCCATCTGGAGAAGATGCGGCACCGGGCGATGGACGATGCGATGATGGAGGGGCATATTAACAAAATGTTGATAAGATAAAGCTAAATTATTATTGTAGCGAAGATAGTAATCTGACAAAGTATTGTTCTGCTTTTAAAACCGAATCCATAGAGTTACATCCATAAATGTTGTACTTGCCCGATGGATTTAGACAATATGTGCAATCACTTGTTTTTAGTATCAGCAAATGAGAAGTTTCCGGTTCATACGATACATCCAGATTTATTTTGGTCATCTGTACGTATAGATGTTGAATATTTCTGATTGGCATAACATTCGAAGAACAGACCATATTGACAATTTGTGGTTTCGAACAAAGAGTTGTGTCAATAACCTTTGAGAATGTATCCTTTACCAAGTTGAGTGTTTCGTTGACTTCTTCGATAGATTTTGCACCTGTAATCAGGAATTTGCCCGATTTATATATCGTTACTACAGTTTTCCCCAACCTCAAAAAAGCTCCTGGGAATTGTTCGGGCTCAAACTCAAGATCAACAAAATAACATAATTGATGGAGATCTATTGGTGAATTCAGATTACACAAGCAAACAATGTTTTCAACTTTTACTATAGAATCACATCTTCCTGGATGATAACCTAATAAATAATCAGCCTGTTATAGCTTGCGGTATGATATTTTGGCAGATGAAAAAACATCGAGCAAATGTGATATTGAGGATTTTAGAAAAAAATTATTAGAAAAAATTGAGTCAAACAGGTCCAAATTTGAGGATAGCAAAAGGAATTGGGTCATTAAAGGGTTCATAGGTATTGAAAAGGATGTTTATTCGGTATCCATTGATACTAAAGTTGTGTCAAAAATTATCGAATTGATTATTTTTCCAATTCTTGATCAGTTTGCCAAAGAAAATAATTACAAACTAATAACTCCCAAATACCAAAATCACTACCCCGATGCAACATTTGAGCATAAGGTTACTGGAGAACGTATTGCCGTTGATATCAAAACCACTTATCGCGATTCCGCAACTTCGACAAAATGTAAAGGATTCACTCTGGGCGCATACGGCGGATACTTTATCGATCGCGAAGGAACCAAAAATATCACATATCCATATTCCACCTATTCTCATCATCTTGTTTTAGGGGTAATATACACCCAAAATGAGGAAATCAGCGAGGTTAAGACATATTCGGTTGATGAAATCGATTCTATCCCCTCTGCCATTGGAAATTTCATTTTCTTAGTTCAGGAGAAATATAAGCTCGCAACAAAGAGGCCTGGTTCTGGAAACACCACCAACATTGGATCTATCGGAGATATAGATGATCTGGTAAATGGGCGTGGCCCATTTGCAAATGAAGGTGTTGAGGCCTTCGACAAATATTGGATAAACTATTATCATAACAGGAAGGGGGAATAAAGTGGTTCAAATACAATCTACGCTTTGTTTCGATGAGGATTCGAAAGCCCCTGACTATGAGATAAATACAGTCAATCACCCTTTTCCCAGTACTCGGTATCAAGGTTCAAAATACAAAATTACAGAGTGGATTGTTGACTCACTGAAAAAACTCAATTTCGAATCATCTTTGGATGCTTTTGGCGGTACTGGTGTAGTGGCCCATGCTATGAAACGCATGGGGAAAGCAGTCACCTACAACGATGTTCTTTCGTTTAACAGCATCATTGGAAAAGCCCTGATTGAAAATGACTCTGTAACCCTTTCTGATGAAAAACTAAATCGTTTATTCGAAATTCCCCAGAGTCATCCTACATTCATCGAGGATACATTCGGCGATATTTATTTCACCGATGAAGAAAACAAATGGCTCGATGGGTTTGTGTCAAATATTCGTTCAATGGATAATGAATACGAACAAGCCATAGCCTATTTTGGCCTATTTCAGGCATGTATCAGTAAAAGGCCATACAACTTATTCCACAGAGCTAACCTCTATGTGAGAACATCGGATGTTAAACGTAGTTTTGGAAATAAAGCTACTTGGGAGAAACCCTTTCCGCAGGCCATCAAGGCGTTTGTCAAAGAGGCCAACAAAGCAGTCTTTTGCAATGGGAAAGAGTGCTCGTCAATAAACAGGGACATAATGGATGTTCCTTCGGATTATGATTTAGTATATATCGACACCCCCTATATTGACTCAAAGGGAATTTCTTCAAACTATATGGATTACTATCATTTTCTTGAAGGCATTGTTGATTACGACAACTGGTCTGGACGTATCAATGAAAAGTACAAAAATAAGAAAATCAAAGATCATACTTGCGATAAATGGACAGATCCGGATACGATTAAAACCGATTTTGACGGTTTGATTAAAAAGTTCAAAGATTCGACGATGGTCATCTCTTACAGGAGTGACGGTATCCCATCATTAGATGAATTAAAAGCAATTATTCTGTCTTACAAATCAATCGTGGATGTAAAAATGGATGAATATCAATATGCATTGTCTGATAAGAAAACTCACGAAGTTCTGTTGATTGCGCGGGATAAGACTACAAATGATTGACAAGCAGAGTGTAAAAAAACTGTCAAGATTATGGCAAAATAGGGCTACAGTCAATCGCCCTTGTTCATCTATTAAAGAATTGTATCCAGGTAGTCAATAGAATAACTCATGTTTGGTTTTTAATCAATCACGACTACTAGCGATTATTTGCAGACTATGATTGCCATATGGGGGTCGGTTACATGTCACTTCAGCATCAGACTTTTGAAGATTGGTGCAAAACCAACAGTCCATCATTGTTGCACCAGTGGAACGTAACCAAAAATGGGTGTGGATTACCATCAGATTTGAGATTCAAGAGCAACAAACCGGTCTGGTGGATTTGCGATAAAGGGCACGAGTGGAAAGCCGCGCCCGCGGATCGTGTTGTTGGACAGGGCTGTCCGTACTGCTCACACCACCGGGCAATCCCTGGCGAAACCGATTTGGGAACAATTAATCCCGGATTGGCCACAGAATGGCATCCGGAAAAAAACGGGGACCTCAAACCGTCCGACGTCACGCCGAAATCTGAAAAAATGGTTTGGTGGTTGGGAAAGTGTGGTCATGAGTGGCAAGCGCGTATAAGTGACAGATCAAGAGGGAGAGATTGCCCATACTGTGCTGGAAAGAGGTTATTGGTGGGATTCAACGATGTTGCCTCACAGCGTCCAGAACTGAACGAGGAATGGGATTATTCCAAGAACGCCAAGGCTGCATCCGAATATGTGTGCGGAAGTCATGAAAAAGTCTGGTGGAAGTGCAAAGAGGGTCATGAATGGCAGACTGCTATCAAGTGCCGCGTACGTGGTACTGGATGCCCCTATTGTGCTGGACGTAAAGTGTTGGTAGGATTCAACGACATGGCGACCACCGCGCCAGATAAGGCCAGGTATTGGCATCCAGACAAAAATCTCCCCGTTACATCTCAGCAGATTACTCAGAACAGCAATATCCGTTACTGATGGAAATGTCCCGATTGCGGATACGAATGGAGAACAAACCCTGCTTCGATGGGTGCAGCATGTCCGAAATGCACAAGCGAATACCGGATCTCATTCGGGGAGAAAGCAGTAGCATTCAATCTTTCCAAGATTACAGAAATAGTGGAGAATTACAAGACCCCTGCACTGGGTAAAGGCGAACTGGACATCTTTCTACCGAAAGTATCGATGGCTATCGAATACGATGGCAGATTCTGGCACAAGAATAGGGCCTCTGATGAAAAGAAGAATGGCATCTGTAAACGGATGGAGGTCGAACTTATACGCATAAGAGAAAAAGGATGTCCGGAAATCGGTGGCTGTAAGTGTTATACGGTCGAACACAGTGACAATGAAAGTCTGTCGGTAGCAATAAGGTCTATCGTTGATGATGTCTGTTCCAAACTATCAATTTCAACCGATTTGACGATTGACAAGGAACGCGACACTCCGCGGATATTGGAAAAGAAGTATCTGTCCAAGAAAGAAGGTTCGTTAGTGGCAGGTTTTCCCAATTTGGTAAAAGAATTACATCCGTCCAAGAATGGTACTCTGAATCCAGAAGTCATTCCAACACACTCTCAAAAGAAACTGTGGTGGCTTGGGAGATGCGGTCACGAATGGGAAGCTGCAGTTTACTCCAGGGCAGGGAACGGTAACGGCTGTCCTTATTGTTCAAGTAATATGGTCTTGCCAGGTTTTAATGATTTGAAATCAAAATATCCAGATATAGCCGCACAATGGCATCCATTAATGAATGGCTCGCTGAAACCCGACCAGATTCTTTCCAATTCGAATAAGAAATACTGGTGGCTCGGGAAATGCGGTCACGAATGGGACGCTCCTGCTTCTCATCGTGTATCGGGCAGAGGTTGTCCAATCTGTGCTGGAAAGCGGATTCTGATTGGATTCAACGATTTGAAATCGCAATACCCAGAGATTGCCGCAGAATGGCACCCTACTAAGAATAAACCCCTTACCCCTCAAACGATAGCTGCGAAGAGCAACAAGAAGGTATGGTGGCGGGACAATCTTGGTCATGAATGGCAGGCTGTAGTTCACGATAGGACTGACAGAGGAAACGGCTGTCCGTATTGCAGGAATTTAAGTGTTCTTGCAGGGTTCAACGATCTCCAGTCAAGATACCCGGATGTTGCGAAGGATTGGGATAATGAATTGAATCCTGAAAACCATCCGAAATCGTATACGGGAGCCAGAAAGAAAGGTATTGGGTTTGTTCGGAATGTGGATATCGTTGGAAATCCAGGGTTTGGTACAGGACAATAAAGGGCTATGGATGCAAAATGTGCCGTAAAACCAACCGTTTATGATGGAGTTATAACAATATTATAAAGTTCTTATTATATCCACAACTGCTATTTCTCTTAGTTGATGCGTTACATCGAATCAACGAAAAACCTCATTACCGTCGGCAATTCCGTCGGGATCACCCTCGGAACCGAAGCCACGAAGATGGGTAAAGGGGTCCGCGACGAGATCGGCGTCATCGTCTTCGAACCCGAGCTCATGGACGAAGCGGTCGCCCGTCTCGAACAGGACGATCGCAACCGCTATTTCTTATCTGTCCATCTGGACGGGGGATTGATCGAGAACGAAGTGGTCTACGAACGTTCCGCCCGGAGCATCCGTTCGGAGGACGGGGACTGTCTTACGATCCTCGGTCCCTTCGATTCCCTCAGATCGTGCATGAAGTTCAAGCTGCGCGTCGAGAAGGATCCCCCGGTGAAGACCGCCGAGGCCTATCAGAAAGCCTACACCGAGTTCGTCACAGATTGAACCCGCTGGACAAGATTCGTCACACTGCACGCATCACCCGAGATGGAGCTATATGCCAAACCCCTACATCATCGTCATCTCCTGCGTCACCACGGAGACCGTGATGGTCTCCTCCCCCTCAATCTTCTACAAAGCGGACGAGGTCCACTTGTTCCGTTACATCCGCGATCCCGGGACACCCAGCGCGAAGCTCTACGAGGACCATTTCCAATCGGTGTGCAAACAGATCCGTTCCTCCCTTCCCGAATGCCTCGTGACCGAGCACACCGACGACCCTGTCTACGACCTCCCCAGGATGGTCCGCGCCCTGAGCGTCCTCTACTCCCTGATCCGTAAGGAACACCCGGATGCAGAGGTCCACGCCAACCTGTCATCCGGACCGAGCGAGTTCATTGCCGCCCTGGGGATCTTCGCCTTCCTCAACCCCGACGTGAAGCTGTTCAAGGTGGCTACCAAACGCTATAATGTCGGTGCCGAGGAGTTCATGCTGCTGCATTACGACGGGGACGGCAACGCCGTCGGACTGTCGAGGGAGGTTTATGACCCCGGACCCGTTCCCACCGTGATGCTGGACGGACCTGACGAGGTGCTGGTGAGATCCCTGAGGTTATACCATCAGGTGCTGGAAAGGGGTGAATCCCCCACCGGGCCGCTGATGATGTCCCTGCTTGAAGAGAAAGGATTGTAGATCCAGTCCAGGAACCACTGCGGGAAGAAGACCTCCGAGAGCACGCTGGACAGGAACAACTACTACAGGAACTACGCCAACATCTGGAAGATGCTCGGATGGATCGAGGACAGGGACATGAGGGAATGCCCACCGCTGACCGAAGAGGGGAAAGCGGTCATCGAGATGTTCTGGCCGGAGTGATCTTTTTTCTTTTGTTCGGTTTAATTTTTAAAGGGTAATTAAAAATCAAATGAAGGTTTAAATGGATTGTTCTGCTTATACGATTGCAGAAGAACCCATATTTCGAGTTTCTGTCCCAACCAACAGGGGTGCGCCGTGCACCCATGACATCTACTCGGCGCACTCCCACCTATTTCTATATATCCCATAATTACCATTTCGGAATCACACGGAAACGGAGGGAAGATGGGCCGCGTATCTTATTCGCTGACCGACGACAACAAAAAACGTCTTGATTGCTTACGGCGTTCGGGATACTCAACGGCAGGACCCCCACGAGAGAGGAGATCGTAAACGAGTGCATTAAGGCCTACTTCATGGAGGTCTTCGGAAGATACCGGGAACAGGCGGATCCCAACGACATGATGCTGAAGATGATGGAGGAAGTGGTCTCCTGATCAAGCCGTGCCGGGTACATCCGACATGAAGAATTTGTTCAGCTCCTCATCAACGTCGATGAGAACCTGGTGATAAGACTTGATTCTGAGGAACAACTCGTCCTGCGGATCCACACCCGACGTCTTGAGAATCGAATATGCCAGTCTTTCAAGTTTGAAAGTTTTGAGTAGGATTCTGGCCTCGTTTATGGCCGCACTCTTACTGCCGCATTTTCTGGCAAAGTCGTAATAGCGAATTGCATCGCGGTCGTTCGATTCTTTGGCTGCTTTCATCAATGCGCTAATCTTCGAGCGCTGATAACGGGAATACGATATCTCTTCGGACTGGGTGACTGATTCTGGGGATAATGAACGGAGGAGATTGATGTAATAGTCAGTCGGTTCCGAGGAGTTGAGGATTTCCTTCAGGACGTTGTAAATCTTGTTCTCATCCCTTTCGACGATTATCCCGTCATCATAGATTTTCACCAATCTACGAAGAACATAGGGTGAATCGGATGATGCTAGGATGGATATGGCCTCTTTGATGTTCTTTTCGGTTCCGATACCTTCGATTAGACAGGAGGCCACGGCGGAGGCATACCCGGAATTGTCCTTCAACGGGTAAATGTAATCGAACATCTGCTTCTCATCCAGACACTCGATCTTTCCATCATACATCATAAGTCCCAATTTGGCTTTGGCGAATTTGGAAACGATGTGGTTCTCCTCACAAAGGTCAATCTCTTGAAGCAAATACTCTTTCGTCTTCTCGTAATCGCTTTTCACGTCGTATTTGCCGTAGAGATATCTTTTCGCCAGTTCATCCAACGCCCTAATCCTGAACAATGGGGGGAGGGACTGGTAATTCGCTTCGATGATTTCGGTGGAGTCTCTGTAATTGAAATGATAGTCAGAGGTTCTATCGCCTATCGGTTTCAGCTTATCGGCGAATTCCGAATAAATCTGATCGCCGGTTATCTCATACATCTTCAATGCGGCGAGGTAGTAGCTGTTGCTGATCTGTGTCAGCAATTTGATGGCTTCGTTCCTGTCTGTTTCAGATCCTGCCCTGTAGAGTGCGTCCGCGACGATGAAGGTGTATCTCGCTTTGCGTTTGGAAAGTAGAACATCCGCATATTTTCTGTTTTCAAGGACAAATTCTGGTTTGAGTGTGAATGTCCTGGCTATAGCTTCGTATGAGTCGCTGGTGTAACGTTCGGTCTTCGGGTTGAAGTAGACCGATTTCAGATAATATGCACAGGCCGAGTCTATGTTTCCCTTGAAATCTTCCAAACACCCGCGATCGTAATCGTACATGTCCGGTGCGGAATATTCAGAAGCCAGACAAGTCTCGACCCGGCCCCAGTCTTCACGTGCACGTGCGGACTCGAGAATGCACTTGAGGTTACGGTTCTTATCAATCGAAGTTGTGAGGATGTCACAAGCGAGGGAATAATCCGAGTCGTTGAGGGTTTTCAATCCGTACCTGAGAGCGTGGTATGCTGATTCCTCGTTTCTTTCCTCTGAGAACCATTTAACGGAAAGTTGCGAAGCCTTGTTGTATTCCTTGTTCTTGAAATGGTACGCAATACGCTTAGAATAACTGCTGTTTTCGTCAATAACCTCGTCTTTCTGGGATTGATGATCGGTATTGCGACACCAGCTTGACTTGTTGAATCCTTTCACCAGGGTTGACCAGGTACGGTTTTCATAAGATTCGATATGCGTTAAGAGAGTGGGAAGAATATCTGGAGGGACCATGCTCATGGCCTTATTGAATACGGTTTGCTTCAGTAGTCTGGGGTTGATTTCAACGGCTTTGGAAAAATCCATACGGGTAATCTTGCCTTGGAGATACATTGTCGATAGAACCTGATTGACCATTTGGTGGTCTGGCTTGTCTTCGTGTATGCGCATTAGCATTTGGTAATATGCGTATCCGACAGTGTCTGAGCAACCTTTGATGAAGAGGTAGATCTGAGCTTCTACAGCCCTCGCGAGGTACTGTGAGTTGCCTTGAGAATAGTAAAGTGCCTTTTCGATGTTTACGGTCTGCCCGCATTTCCCTTCCAGATAAATCAGTGCCAGTTTGCTTTTGGCAGAATCGTTTTTGAGGGCGATGTAGTGCGGGATGCAACCTGGATCATTCTCCTTGAATAGTCTGTCGGCTTCACTTTGAATCCGCATATCAGGATAATCCATGCACTTGGAAGGCGTTTCGGCTTATATAAAAATTTTAAGAGTGAAGGGAATACAGTACTGGTGTCACGTTGAAGTTCGATCCATTAAGGTCTTCACAGAAAATTGTCGAAGATTTTAGACGTTATATCCTTACTACATTCAAAACCGACGATCCGGCAATCAATGAATCTCTTGCGGAACAGGTGAAGACAGAGGCCATATCAAACGGTCCTTACCTGAGCATATCCCCCAATTATGAAAGGAAGTGCAGTCTGAAGTCGCTGATTCCCGGTATGCTATCGCCGGGATTCATTAAAATCCCCGACAGTTCTTTGAAACCTGAGAAATTCAATCTCTACATTCATCAATACAAGGCTCTAGAGACCGTTGCCAAAAACGACCATAATCTCGTTCTTTCAACGGGAACGAGTTCGGGAAAAACGTTCTCGTTCTTGCTTCCGATTCTGAATTATCTGCTGAATGAACGCGAAAAGGGTGAGCTAGGTCCAGGTGTCAGGGCCATGATCATCTATCCCATGAATGCCCTTGCGAATGACCAGCTAAACGAACTCCGCGGATTGTTGAAGGGGACTGGGATAACATACGGTGCATTCACTGGGGACACGCAGCAATCGCAGTCGGAAGCTCTGAAGATTTACAAGAAAACCTATGACAGGAACCCGGATGATAATGAATTGATCAGCAGAGAGGCGATGAACGCAGAACCCCCTAACATCCTAATAACAAACTATGCCATGTTGGAAAGGCTCCTCATCCTCCCGAGGAACAAAGAACTATTCGGAACTCCTGGCAAGAACTATTGGAAGTATATCGTTCTCGATGAAGCCCACATGTATTCGGGGGCAAAAGGATCCGAAGTATCGTCCCTTCTGAGACGTCTCAAGGAGACGGTAGCAAGACCCGAAATCAGATTCCTGCTTACAAGCGCCACCCTTGGAGGTAATGATGACGATGCGAATGTGGTCAGGTTTGCGAATGAACTCTGTGGAACTGGTGAATCCTCCTGTCCGTTTGTCGAATCGGATGTGGTCAGGGCGACATATCATCTTGACGATGTGCCTGAACAATTGTCCCCATTAGATGATTCGTTCTACCTCAACATCTCCGAATGCATAGATGAAGGACGTAACAATGATGAGATGGAGGATTTGATCACAGAGTTCCTAGATGAAAAATATCCGGGAACGGGGGATTATCACGAGCGCATCTTTTCCATAGTGTCCGGGGATTCTCGCGTCTATGAGATGAAGAAGTATCTCGAGATGCGCTCCAGATCGATTTATGAACTTACCGACTACATGAAAATGGATGCGGATTTCCTGATATCATTCATCAGGGTCATCAGTCTGGCTGAGAAAGGGGGCTACAAACTATTCGATTCTAAGTACCACATGTTCGTCAAGAGCATCGATGGGGTATTCAGCACTCTAACAGATAATCCGCACGTATTCATCCACAAATGCAACATTTTCAAGAATCCGGAAACGAGGTTGGAAGAGCAGGTCTTCGAGATATCGACCTGTTTCAACTGCAATCACCTGTACCTTGTAGGCAAAATAGACGGGAACAAATTCGTCCAGACTCCTTCTCTTGAGGAGGTTCTGAGGGATTCAGTTTACATGGTCATCAAGAAGGATGACTTTGACGAGGACGATTACGACGATGATGAATTAATGGAAAAAGTGTACAGGCTGTGTCCGATCTGTGGATCAGTCAGTAAGAATTACTCTGGAGAGATGAACTGCGGCCACAATCAATCACTCTACCTCTATCTTTCCGAGGACAGTAAGTCTAAGATGTGTACATGCAGGAACTGTGAACAGACCGAATATCGCAGAGGAATGCTGAGGCAGATGTACCTCGGTTATGATTCCTCCACTGCCGTCATTTCATCGTCTTTGTACGGCCAGATGGAGTTCAATGCGGATCATCGCTTCCTTTCGTTCTCAGATAACCGCCAGAATGCGGCCTATTTCGCATCATACTTGGAGAAGACCCATCAAAATATGGTCCTTCACGCTGCGATGTACAGGACGATAATGGAGAATGCGGAGAGACTATCCAGCACAGGCATGACACTTTCAACATTCCATGACAAGCTGGAAGTGATCATCAACGAGAATTCGCTCTACTCCGATAAGGACGAAATGGGACAGACCACAGCATCAGGCGATGCTTGGGCAATGATCTTCATAGATGCCGCCAAATACGACAGTAACAAATCGTTTGAGTATCTGGGCCAAATCTACTATGACTACCCTCATAAACCAATCTCTATAGACGGTCTTACGTCGGAAGAAACCGATGAACTTGTCAACCAGATTGTGAAGATTGCAAGGGACAAAGTCGATATCCACCGCCCATCGGAACTGTCTGGGAAGCTCTGGTTTGACTACTATGTCCGTGAACCGGGCAGTATTGTTTGTCAGAACAAGGACAAGAAAAAGTACGAGGATGTACTGGCAACCAAGCGTATCAAAACCTATCTGGAGAAAATCACCGGGACAAGTGATGGCTCAGCTATTGCAAGGAAGATCCTCAAGGTATTGGAACCTGAGAAACCTCCAAAAGCCGGGTACTACGTAGATTATAACAAGATACGGGTCAAACGCAAACCATACGTATTTCGTTGTACAAAATGCCTAAAACACACGCCATTCAACGTGAAGAACTTCTGCTATAGATGCGGAACACCTACACTGGAGAAGGTAGACACATCGACTCTGGATGAGTCGAATTCCTATGCCTACAACTATGCCAATGCACCGTTGATGGCCCTTCATATCAAAGAACACACGGCCCAACTGGACAAGGACCGTGCCTTGGAATATCAGAACAAGTTCAAAGACGGAGAATTAGATGCACTGAGTTGTTCAACTACTTTCGAGGTCGGAGTGAATATAGGTGATCTGAACACCGTTCTTCTCCGTAACGTGCCGCCTACGCCCGCGAACTACATCCAGAGGGTCGGCCGTGCTGGCCGTAGCCCAGAATCCTCAGCATACTCGATAACATACTGTAAGAATTCGCCCCACGATGCCAATTACTTCCACCATCCGCTCGATATGATCCAGGGGAAGGTTCCGGTTCCATGCATCAGATCGGATAACATCCGCATTGTCATCAGACACATTTTCGCCAGTGCATTATCCTTTTTCTGGAAGCAGCCAGGAAGGGAATACCATAGATTCATATCCGAATTCATGGCCGAATATGCGGATTTAGAAGAGTATCTGAAATCGAAACCGAAGGACCTGTTGGCCTATCTCAAATCCGTAGTCCCAAGTTCGATACACGGCCATGTAGCATTTGATGACGAAACCGATCTGACCATCGACATTGACAATTTTGGTTGGGTAGATGAACTGCTTGATCCCGTAAGGGGGCGTCTTGCCCAATGCAGGACGGAATACGAGAGCGATCTTCAATCAATCGAGGAATACGAAGAACAGAAAGGATACAAGCTGGCCGGGGTGCGTAAAGGAATTGAAGAAGAGGACACCATCAACTATCTCTCTCGCCACAACATCATTCCGAAGTATGGTTTCCCTTCGGAAATTGTGGAATTGGCAAACCGCGATAGATACAACGACGAGATGAAACTCCGGCTCCAGAGGGATTTGTCTAGGGCAATATCCGATTATGCTCCCGATTCAGAGGTGATCGCTGACGGAAACGTCGTCAGAAGCAGATATCTGAAGAGGATCCCTTCCAAGGATTGGCCGAGGTATTACTATCGCGAGTGTTCGAACTGCAATTCGGTGAACATCCAATTATTCACCGGACAAACTTTGAAAGACTTCACCGAACAGAATACGTTCTGTCCCATGTGCTCGGCCCGTTATTCGGGCGGAATGGCAAAGGAATTCATCATCCCGAAGTACGGTTTCCTCTATGAAGCCGAAAAACAGTGGAATTTGGCTAACAAAAAACCCACTCACACGTTCTCGGGAGAGATTTTCTATCGCGGAAACAACACCTCTAAATTGAAACAGTATGACATCCCAGGTCATTCGGTTAGCTGTGCATACGGTCGTGAGGATGAATTGGTCCTTATCAATAGATCGAACTTCAGCATCTGCAGCTGGTGCGGTTTTGGGACCTTGTCCAGGGATGTTAGCGAACATTACGCCAGCAATGGAAAGAAATGTACCGGAAAGCTTTATTCCAGCAGCCTGGGGCATGTATTCAGAACCGATGTCTTCATCATCAATCTCGAGGATGTCCCGATTGGCAGTATAGATCAGGCATTATCGGTCTTGTCGGCACTGACAAACGCATTCTGCCGGCTGTTCAATGTAGATGATAATGAGATTGGAGGATGCGTGTCCATGTCTTCAGGCCATTACATCTTCGTACTGTTCGATAATACCCCTGGAGGGGCGGGATATGTGAAAACTGCTCTGGCTGACAGAAGCGATAACCTCCTCCAGCTCATCAGGGCCGCATTGAAGATTTCTGAAGAATGTACCTGCGGCAATGGCGAAAGGACCGATTGTGCCTGTTATGGATGTCTATTGAATTACCGTAACCAGAGATATCACGATAAGATAAAGCGTAGTTATGTCATCGATGCACTGTCTGGTTTCAAGGAAGAATGAATTATGGATGAGGACATAGAGAGACTGAAAAGAATCTACGGCGATCTGAAACAGCAGTACGATGATAAGAGCAGTCCGCTCATGATCCTAAGTGACATAGATGCTGATGATTTGGAGTATCTGCGCAGTCATGTGGGTAAAGTATGCTGGGCATACCTGCACGAATAGAATTACGGCGAAATGCTTCTTACCTGTGTAATCATCGATTTCGTATACGAGAGATATGCTGCGGATGACGATACAGTAAAACTCTGGCCCCTCATCGAGGATTATCTTAAGCCGTATTATGAATTCTCGCGTAACGATCTCATCAAAGTTATAATGCGGACGTTAAAGACGCTCAGGCTCCCTGTCATCGATTATGGCAAGAAGTACCTGAACACGGTGTTGCTACATTCCTCTTCAAGGCACTATTCAGAAAGGTTTTTCGATTATATTCTGAACCAGTACGAACGGATGATCGAAAGGGAAATAGGCTATGACCTCAGAGAACTGGCAGAGACGATATCCGACGAATTCAAAAACGATGAGACCAAGGTATCCCAGATGTCTCATTCATTCGGTCTGCTGATCAAGGATAAGGATATCTTCCCATCCGTTTTCGACCGCATTATCAACAAACTCGATCAGAGGATGAAGAATGGTATCGAGTATGACTTGGGCCGTTGGGAGGAAGCATTCAACGAATGGTACCTGAGGGCCAATAGCGCCCAGCACACCAGAAGCAAAGCCGAATTCACCATGGAGGAATTCGACGGAGAATACTACGTAGATATCCTCTTCCCACCCAGTAAATCCGTCCCGGACAATTACTGGATTGCTCTGACGATAGGTGGTCAGTCTAAGAAAATCAACATACCTGTCGCTAAGATACGCGGAATCAATTGTTCACAGAAGCACCAATTGAAATTCCCCGTTCATACGATCGATTTGCTCAATGGGATATCTGCAAGGGATTCTACCGGTGTAGAGCTACTGAATGTCCCCAGATCCAATGCCAGATTCTTCAACAATTCAGGAAGCTATGCCAAAAAAGTCTCGCCTGGAATGTACAAGGTCTTTATCGGCAGCGGAGTGGAACACAATCTTCCTCAGATTTTTACCGAACAGATATCGGAATCGCTCTATTTCATCACCACCAGACTGGATTGTGGTACAGACTACCACATTGGAGAGACAAGGATTGTCTTCGAGAACAATTTATCCAAACGTAGCATATCGCTCGCATTCCCATCCCTGGGAAACACATACGCCCGTTTGGATGGTGTTCCCCACATTACCCCGAAACATCCGTCTCTGTTTTTTGAAACAGACGTCAAACAGGTGCACATTTCTATTAGAGGATATGATGGACGTTATCTTTTCAACGAGTATCGGGACGTCAAGTCAGGAGAGTTAGACGTCAACAATCTTGTAAAAAAAACCCGAGACAGGCATATATCGTTTGAATATCACCTACGAGGGGTACAGACTTGCATCAGTCAGATATCTGTTGTCGGAAAACCTCTTGTTCCGTGCCGATGACATAATCTGTTCCAATCAGGCAGGAGACATTCCGTTCTCGGATTTCGATGGCGACGATGTTTTAATCTTTGGAAAAGAGGACATGTATGCCCTCTATCCCATAGAGATTCACGGAAAACTGTTCGAATGCAAGGTGAAAACCCCGTTGGTATTCTTCAATCCTCACCCATCCACAGATGAAGATGACTGGAGATCCGGGAATACCGAGTCTTTCGATACCAATGAATTAGAAGGTACCCTTTTGGTGGCCCCCGGTTGCGTACCGGATGGTGAATCAGTCAGCCTGATTATCAGATCTCCCAATGGTACAGAGACCATTCCGGACATAGTCTCGGATGGGGTGTGTTCTTACGCGATTTACGACCAGATACAGTCATTACAGAGGGAACAACTGCCCTTCGGAATAGATGTCCGTTACAAGGGCGACATATTCCCCTTGTTCAAGGTCAAAACGTTAGGTAAGTACGACATAGATGACCAGAACAACATCGTTGCAATCACGCCGTACTATCTTCCTTCCAATTGCAGGGCAAGATTCGAGTACAATACAGCTACCAAATCGGATGCAGGGACCATGAAACTCAATAAAACAGTGATCTTCGACAAGAATGTTCCCTCATCGATTAAGGTAACAGAGACAAACCTCGATACGAACGATGATCTGATCGTTTTCAAGAAGGATGATGTTCGTACCCGCAGACATCCTATCAATCTTGACGATTCCCGTTTAACACCGCTTGAAAAAGCAGACCGGCTCATTGAGGGTAACGGCTGCGATCAGGATGTCGATGAAGCTTTGCGCATTCTCCGTTCTTTATCCGAGAATGGGGATTCCCAGGCAACACTTAGGCTTGCAAGATTATATCTAACGGGACTTTCAGTAGTCACGGATTTGCAAAAGGCTTCAGATTATTTCACACTCTATATGGAGCAAAAGACCGCATCCAATTAAATACCACGAGCACCGTAAGAGTATGATTTACAGAGGTGTAAATCCGTGGAACAATACGAATTTGTTAACAAGACCGAATACGGTCCTGTCAGGGCAGAATTGGAAACAATTCTGCAAAAGATGCGGAACTACATCCGCAAAAATAACCCCGATCTGGATTTCAATTGGGAACTGATCGGGAGTGGAAGAAAGCATTTGATTACCCGTGTAAAGAACGGTAACCGTGGATTTGATTTTGATTTCAATCTCATCATTGACGACCCAGGCGACGGCAACAAATGGATAGGGAAAAACGTTCACAATGCGTTCCTGGAGGCCATCCGTTATGCAGTGAAAGGTACGGGTTTCAAGGATCTGGAAGAATCCACATCGGTATTCACAATAAAACGCGTGAACAAGAAGCAAAGTAAGGTAAATTGCAGCTGTGATTTCGGCATCGTCTACTACGACAACCAAGGCGGCTATCATTATCTCAATTATTTCAAGGAGAATGGGGGATTTGGGTTCCTCGAACGGTCTTTCAGATATGATGTGGATGATGCTGTCGACGAACTGACCAATTATGATACAAACAGTTGGAATCGGATAAGGGCGGTCTATCTCGAACTAAAGAACAACAACCCTCATAACAAGAGATCCTTCATCCTCTATGTCGAAGCAGTTCACATCGTATACGACCAAGTCTTCAATTCCCCGTCAGAAGACGATGACGATTGATCATGTCAGACTACATGAATCAATATAAACGCAACAACAAGGCCATGAACAAGTCTGGAAAGGGAACACCTACTCCCGGGGAAATATGGTGGGTTTCCAATCTGGATGGTATCAAGGACCGTCCGATTCTCGTTCTGAACTGTGCTTCTGGAACTGTCACGTATCGCAAGTGTACATCACAGGCTAGTACCTTCCGTCAGAGGGACACGATAGAGGATTTCTACGATGCTGGGCTTGATAAGGCGACCTATGTCGATCTGGAAGTGCGCACCATCCCGAGGACACGTTTGGTACGTAAGATGGGAGAACTGTCGGAGTACGACAGGGAGAAATTCGGACTCTAATCGAGTAGGGTGACTGGGGTCAAGCCCCAGTCTGCCCTCTCACACCACCGTG
>OIWT01000777.1_pt1 | contig 42846 bp, 41 predicted proteins | sample 1587701 | NCBI WGS metagenome assembly OIWT01 (sample SAMEA3888904, study PRJEB22519) | human gut metagenome | biome: human gut; feature: human-associated habitat; material: faeces | place: Denmark | collected 2009 | reverse complement strand
TGCCATAACTTTAATGTTTGTTATTACAAAGATAGCAATCAATGGGTTTCCACACCAACCAAATCCAATAAATCACTTGTAATGGAGATAAAAATGCACACTTTCTCCGGCCAAACGGCTTCTCACCGGAGAAAGTGTTGAATATTAGCAAAATGTCCGGCGAAAGGGTCTTTCACCGGACAAAGCGATTTCTTAAAAACCGAGTTTCCATAGTATCGTCACAGAGACGTTTTCATGATGGGAATACAAGGAAGTCCCATCTATTCCGATTACTTTTTCATTACCTGCTCGTGTAAGGCCCGGATACTTTCTTTACCGTCATCTTTCCATCCGAATCGGACGTTGTGACAATATAGTATTTATTTCCGCCATCCACAACACGGACGACGATATTTCCGTCATAACCTTTCACACTGGCGGCCTCTTTTGGAGTGACTTTATCATCCACTCCGGAAGGGCGGTCGCCCTGCCAGAAATTAGTGATGAATATGTCAACCTTTGGCAGCGCGCTCTCCATCTCGGAGATGATGCTTGTACGTGGATGACAGTCCACCCATGAATTCACGATAATAGCCTGAGGGTTGAGCACTTTCAAGGCAGCGGCCTGATTGGTTGCGGCAGAGCCATGATGGTCGGCCTTCATCACCTCGACCATTCCGGCGGCTTTGGCGCAAGGAAGCTCGGCGTCTTTCCATGCGAAATTCGAGCGATTGTTGTACTGGAGATCCGCTCCGGCGAAATAATCGAACTTACCGTACGAGATCCTCATGACCGCGCTGCAGATGTTCTCAGCCGGGCACTTGTCGGTGCCCGTCACCTTGGCCGGATTGGCCACCACGATGTCCTTCTTCTCCGGGAACGTCATCTTGGTCTCTGTGCCATTCCCTGTCCAGATCTCGCCGTTGACCGCGATGTTCTGGACCCTGACGTCGTACTTGGAAGACTTAGGGACGATCTGGCTCGCCGAACCAGCCTTGAAGATCTCTGCCTTCAAACCACTGTGGGCGATGTGCCACTTGACGGCCTTCACATAATTCTGGATCGTGCCCTTGTTGCTGGCAAGGTTCAACATGTCAAACGGATAGTCGTAATCAGGCCATCCTCTGTCAATAATTCGGCTTACCTTGAAATCATCAAGGATTTCAGTCAGCCCGTTGAGTCTGTAAGAGTCGTTGGCGGACATCGGAAGGGATGAGCTGCAGTCTCCCATGTGGTCATTGTGCAGATGCGACATGACAACGTAGTCAATGGTGCTGTTGCCGGTCCAGACCATGCATTTCTTCAGGTATTGCGAAATGATCTGGGAACCTCGTGTACCGGTGGCTGTCGGATCCCATCGGCTGCGGATCCCTGTGTTTGTCGTGTTCCCGTCGGAATTGGTCTTGACAAGAGAACTTGCGGCGTCGATCAGAAGCTGGGTGCCGTCAGGCATAATGACGAAAGCGGACTCTCCGGTAGTCGTGTTTATGAAATGAATGTCCATCTCGCCTTCCTGCCAGGCCGGAAGAATCTCCCCGACTTTAATGGACGTGTCTTCACCCCCGCCCGGCTGGACTATTGTCGGTTTCTGTGGTTCTTTTTCCCCGCAGGCCGAAACTGCCGCCATCATGGCGGCGACAGAGATTATAAGTGATTTTCTGTTCATATATTCACTGATGTTAATTTGCCAGATTGATTGTTTTTCGGTATCAGCCTTTGCAGGCGATGTGAAGATTGAGCCGCATGCTGCCTCCGCTGACCTCCGCGCGAAGTCTGATGTAGTTCCCGAAGTCGGGAGCGACTTTGACAATATGCAGGCCTTTGCCACGGATGACCGCTTCCGGCGTGTTGTCATCGGCCCAGTGGACGCCATCCTGCGACAGTTGGACATGCGCTTTCAGACACGGTTCGCTTTCGGACACATTGTCGCCGCGCTGTTCGATGTCTTCCACCATGATGTAGAATATGGCTTCGTCAGCCCAGCCGGCTTCGTAGGGATGAGTCTCGAATTTCCCATCGAACCGTTTCTTCACTTCGAGATGTGAGTCGTTGAAAGTCTTCATTCTTGTGATATTACTACGGAGTCCACATAGAGGAACACCCGGCGTGCCGTGTCGGTTCCGACCCAGAACAGCGGGTTGATGATGTTGTCTATCCTGTTATAACCATCAACACAGTGGCAGGCTGTGCCACGCAGATCCCAGATCCGGTCCTGACACTGCATCTCGGCATATTCCCGTTTTTGGGTGTCCACCAGAAGACGCATATACTGCCAGTTCAGTTTGCAGTCCGTCTCATTGTAAACGAGTTTCTGATGGCCGTCAGGTACCCATTGGAAGCCATCGTGGCTGCCGTCAGGATAACGCCGTCCGAACCACCATGGATCCACACCTCTCACGCACCAGTCACCGTCCAGACCGAAAGCCCAGTCCTTGTCGGTGCCTTCGGAGGCGTTCTCGATCTGCCATTTCTGAATCATCTTGCCGTCAACGGCGTTGAGATAACGCATCCCTACATGGTAGCGTCTGCCGCCTTCCTGAATATCGAACCCCATGCCGAAATCCCGTATGGAACTTTCGTGGAGCCCTGGTTGTGGTCTGTCGTCATCATCAACCTTGTCCTGCTCAGCCGTGTAGCTGAACCAACACTCGATCTGGAGATAACGGGAGCCCGGACGCCAGAAAGACAACCTCTTGATGGCGTGTCCGAGGCTTCCCGGAGCCGGCTTCTCGGTGTAGGGAGCCGCGACCGGACGAGTGGAAAGTTTCAGACTGTATGTACCTGACATGGATCCATGAGTGCCCGGATAGCGGAAGGTGGCGCTGCTGAGCATCACCGGTGGCCATTGGGTCTTGTCAACCAGAGTCGGAGGCACATCAAAGTCAGGATGTTCCGTGAAGTTGGGCATCAATGTCATCCAGCCGTTGAACCCCCTGTCAAAGACATCGTAGCTGAGAATGTTACGCAGGGGGGTGAAACGGCTTCTTAAGAGTATTTCGTCAACAGACATAACCTGCTAATAGCCTGGATTCTGTACAAGTTTCTTGTTGATCAGCATCTCTGAGTTCGGAATAGGGAAGAGCTCGCATTTAGGGTCGTACTGGTGCAGACCGTATCTGACAATGAGTTTCTCATCTTCCATTTTTGTGAAGTCAGCGAATCCGTCCTCGTCGATGTCAGGAGTGTATGGCCAGAACCAGTTGCCGTCCGCGATGTATTTTTTGATGTTCTGGGCGTTGAGCAGACCATAGTAGTGGTGGCTGTAAGCCTTTTCAAGCCAGCCCCATCTCTTGAGGTCGAAGAAGCGTCTGCCCTCCCATGCGAATTCCACACGGCGTTCCCTGCGGAGAACACGACGGAGTTCGGTCTGGTCCTTGGTGGTGACAGCAGGATAGGAACCGGTGTCGTCACGTTTCACGCCATAGGCTCTTGCGCGTACATCGTTGATGGCGTTGAGGACGCTGTCGTCAATCCTGTCCAGTTCGATGAGCGACTCGGCGTACATCAGCAGCACATCGGCATAGCGGATGATGATCAGAGGATTCTCATTGTACTGGCCGACCTTCCACTCTTCTTGGGCACCTTTGCGTAGGCAGCAGCCATTGAAGGCGGCATAGGGATTCTTCGAGGTCTTGTTGTCCTTGTTCTCGACTTCCACACCATCCTTGAGGACGGTCTTTGTGTCGGGATGAGGGTCAAAGACGACCCCGTAGATGGTTGTTCCAGGAACGACGAATGTCTCGGCGCAGCGTGGGTCCCTGTTCTTGAATGGGTCGTGCGGATCGAACAGAGGGGATTCGTCGATGACTTTTCCGTCAGTGCACTCGTATGCCGCGAGCAGGTCCCATGAAGGCTGAGCAGTTATGTTTCCACCGGCTGTACGGCTGACGAAAGATTTTATGGCCTGTGTCTGTTCGTATGCGTATGAGTTAGGCAGAGCCCAGATTGTCTCGCAGGTGTAGGCCTTCTCTCTGAAAAGCTGGCCGTAATCCTCATAGAGGCTATAGGTCTTCATGTCCATGATCTCCTTGCAGAGCTCGGCGCAGGTCTCGTAGTCGCCCCATGCAAGAGCCACCCTTGCCTTGCAGGCCATAGCCGTGCCCTTGTCAACGCGGATCACTCCGCCGTTGGCGTTTTGTTCAGGAAGACCGGCGATGGCGGCGTCGAAGTCCTCCATTACCTGCTTCTTTATGATTTCCTTGTCGGTTCGGCCCATGTCGTAAGCTTCTTCGACAGTGATTGAACTTGTGTAGAACGGAGCATCTCCCCAGCAGATGACCAGACGAGCGTACATGTAGGCTCTGAAGAAATATGCCTCTGCCTTGAGGGCCGCGTAGGCATCGCCGTCACCAAGCCTCTCGATTGATTCGATCACGCGGACCGCACGGCTGATGGCCTTGTAGGTGTTATCCCAGTAGGTCTCGAAAGTGGATGTCGCGGATGTGGCGCTACCGTTGACGAGTTCGTAGGTGTAGTCTCTCTGCGCCCAGTCATCGGTCCTCCTGTCGGTCCAGTACTCTGATTCCATTCCGTAGAAAGCCTTGCGGTAGAGATCGTTAAGAGACATTGTGATCTGATCGGCGTTCTTATACCAGTTTTCGCTTGACGCTTCAGATGGCGGGTTCATGTTGAGATCGACGCAGGAAGAAGCGAAGCACAGGATCAACAAAGCGGCCGATATTGTATTTATGTACTTTTTCATATTCATTAGAATTTGATGTCAACACCGAGTGTGAAAGTTCTTGCGATGTAGGAATTGGTCGTCTGCTCAGGGTCCCATCCCTTGAGGTAGCTGTCGAAGCAGAACGGGTCGTCGACATTGAGGTAGAATCTAAGTCCCTTGATGTTTGCCTTCTTGAGAGGCTCGGAAGGGACTGTGTAGCCGAGGTTGATGTTCTTGACACGGAAATAGGCACCGTTCATCAGCCAGAAATCAGACATCTGGTAGTTGTTCTTTTCCGCGCTGGTGTAGCTCAGGCGAGGGTACTTCGCCCTTGCGTTTTCCTCTTCTGTATTATAGACGCTCCAGTAGTTGCGTGAACCGTCCTTGTTTTTCAGTATTGAAGGAGCTGAAAGCCACTGGGAGGCGAAAGGACGAACCATATACTCGGCCACCCTGACATTCTGCTTGCCCACACCGTTGAACATAACTCCGAGATTCAGTCCTTTCCAGCCGAGGTTCAGGTAACCGCCGAAAATGAAATGAGGCAGCGAACTACCGAGGATTGTCTTGTCGTAGTCAGCGGAGATCTTGCCGTCCGGGTCGTTGTGCTCAACTCCGTCGGCGTCCGTGTACTTGTTGCCTCCGAGGTCGATATATTCAATGTCACCTTGACCGACGGTCGCGATGAGCTGGTTTGCCGCGTTGGCTAACTGTTCCTGGTTGCGGATGATGCCGTTGGATTTGTAGCCGTACCAGGCATGGTACTCCTCACCTTCCTTTATGATGGTGTCTCCGAGAACGACCTTTCCGCCGAGGTCTCCCATGATGGATTTCGCGTCAGAGATGTTGAATCCGACCCCATAGGTGAAATCACCCACCTTGTCACGCCAGTCAATCTTTACCTCCCATCCGTTGGTGTGCATGGTCCCGACATTCTTGGTCGGGTTGCCATAGCCTGTAAAGCCAGGGATCTCGACGCTCAGAAGCATGTCCTTGGTTTCTTTGTAATAGTAGTCAGCGCTGAGACTGAGCCTGTCGCGCAGGAAGTTCATGTCGAATCCTAAGTCGTAGGTCCAGGTTGTCTCCCAGGTTATGTCCTTCACCGCGAGGTCCACTTGGGCGGCAGTCATCTGTGAAGTGATGGTCTTCCCGGTGCTGTCCACGAAAAGGGCGTTGTTGAAGGAAACGCTGGTCTGCCAAGGGTAGTTTCCGATCCTTTCGTTGCCAAGGGTACCGATGGACGCGCGGAGCTTAAGATAAGTGACAGGATCGATATCCTGCATCCAGCTCTCGTTTGACATTACCCAACCGATGGATGCGGAAGGGAACCAACCCCATCGATGGCCTTTGGCGAAACGGCTTGATCCGTCAGCGCGCAGGTTGGCCTGAACGTAGTAACGGTTCTTGTAGTTGTACATCACACGTCCGAACACTGAACGGTAGCCGTTCTCGTAGGCGTTGCCTTTCACTCCAAGGTTATCCTTGTTGGCAAGGTCAAGGTAAGGGAAGTCTCCGAGAGCCATACTGGTGCTTGACGCCTCCAATGCCTCATGGTAGTAGTAATATTCCTCGTAACCAAGCATAGCGTTGAAGTTATGCGAGTCAGCGAAGCTTTTGTCGTAGTTGGCGATGAACGAAAGTTCGTAAGAGTTCGCGTCGTTGCGTACCTCGGTCAGGTCGTTGGTAGCGTGGCCGCTCAGGTAGCCGAGAATGATGTCTGTGTCATAGGCGTCATAGTATGGCACGGCCTTGCTGAATGTCTTGGTCTTGGTCATCTGCCATGTCGGCTTGTAGCTTCCCGTGATGCTGAGGTCTTCCAGAGGCTTCCAGGTGAGGGCGAACCTTGCGTTGATGTAGTCGCCGCGGTTGGTCTTGCTCCCGCCTTCCTTAAGGATGCCGAGAGTGTTTGAGCCGGTCTTGCCCGGTCCGACCCGTCCGTCAGGGTAGAGTCCGAGATAGACATTCGGATACATGTTGGCCGCTTGGAGCGGAGTGATTGTAGGGTCGGTCTTCACGCTGTGCCTGAAAGCGAAGTCAATGTCGGCGCTGAGGCTCTTGGTGATGTTGACGCTGTTTCTTACACGAGCGTTGAACCTCTCGTAGTTGGATCCTTCGTAGAGGGCGTCGGTGCTTTGGTAACCCACAGATGCCCGTGTCTTTACGACCTTGTTGCCGTAGGAAAGGGTCACATTGTGGCTGTGGGCGCTGGCGGAGTTCTTGATGATGGCTGATTTCCAATCGAAGTCAGGGTACTCGATCGGGTCGTTGGCGTTCTTCCGGGCGTAGTTCTCGATCAGATCCTTGGTATAGACTTGATAGTCCGCACCCTCCGGGCAACCTGCATCGTTCCATTTGTACTCGTTGAACATGGTCATGTAGTTGTACGGATCGTTGAGGTAGTCCGCCCATTCGGTCGCCGTGACCATTGAATATTCCCCTTTGTAGTCGATGGAGAGCTGTCCTTCTTTCGCAGACTTTGTGGTGATGAGAATCACTCCCGCAGCCGCGCGCGCTCCGTAGATGGAGGCAGAAGCAGCATCCTTGAGGACTGTGATCTGCTCGACATCATCGCTGGCAACGTTGTCAATGCTGCTCACGGCCATTCCATCCACGAGTATGAGCGGAGACGAGCCGTTGATGCTTGTCACTCCACGAATCTGGAGAGACGCGCTGGCTCCCGGCATCGAACTGGACCTTGTCACCTGAAGACCGGGGATGGTACCCTGAAGACTCTGCGAGAGCTGAGCCGTGCTCTGTTGCTCGATGAGCTGGCTGTTCAGCACACCTACAGAACCTGTGAGATCCTTCTTCCTGACCGATCCATAGCCGATGACCACGGTTTCCTCAAGCTGGAGCGCATCGTCCTGAAGAATGATGTTCAGAGTGGCCTCTCCCTTGTAGCTGACAGTAAAGTCCACGTAGCCCATACAGGTGATTTCAAGATTCTGGCCTTTCTCCGCACCTTCGAGCTCAAACGCTCCGGCCGCGTCGGTCACAGCCCATTTGCCATTGTCCTTGTTAAGAACCATGGCACCTGTGACAGCCTCCCCGTTCTTGTCTGTTACGACACCTTTGACATTGGTCTGGGCAAAAGCCGTAAGGCTGATCGCCATCGCACATAATATACTGATAATCTTATTCTTCATATCTTGTCTGTTTTTATTCTTTTACACAACGTACCGCACCGGCGTGACCGCGTGTGGCCTTGTTGCTGAAGTTGCTGGCTGAAGCGTTGGCATTAAGGTAAAGCGCGGATGGAGAGGCCTCCGCGGTGCTGCTTTCGTACCTTGCGGCCACACCGAAGTCAGTGAGAGCGCAGCCGTTGTTGTAGCTGAGCATACCAGCGATAGGAAGGCTCCACGCCGCTGTCGCGAACTGAAGGGTCTCAGCCTGATATGCCGCCTTGGCATCAGGATTCTTGCTGTATTTCGTTGACCCTGCCGGAAGTCCTCCGGCCTCCGCGAACGCGCACCACTGTGCTTTGCTTGGAACCTTGTAGCCTGCCGGACACGGGTCAAACATGGTTTTCCGTGCATCCTGCCATCTGTCGTTGTGGTCGGCCGTGAATATCCAGTCCTTAGGACCCGCACCGTCAGGGTATGTGTTGATGAACGGCCTTGGGTTCTTAATGCTGGCCGCGATGGTACCGGTTGCCTCGTCCACCTTGACTTCGGCCTGTTCTTCCGTGAGTTCAGGGGTGGTGGCGATGAAATCGGCTGATGTGTTGCCGGCACCGCGCATAGGGTCTTTTCTTCCCCACTGATAGAGGAAACCACCGCTGCGAGTGTCACCGGCGATGTTAGGACAGGTCGCGCCGAGGTTGCGGTCCATCCAGACTGTCCCTCCCAAGTCAGACACAGCAGGCTCGTCGGTGAACCAAATATGCCATGTCCAGAGGATGGTGTTGTCAGCAGCGTATGCCGCGATGATCGCATTGGCCGGAGTGATGTCGTTCATTGGAGTCTCGAACTCGATGTAGTCTCCGTTCAATGCCACAGCCGGGATAATCTCCGCCGCTGCCGTCGGAGCCGTCATGGTGTTGTAGGTGCACCAAAGAACATCGGCGTGGTCCGGAGTAATAGAGACGGTGATCTCACCATCGCAGCTCTCCGGGAGCGTTCCGTTGCCACGGACAGTAGCCTTGAACTTGTAGTAGCCAGGCTTGCTGACTATGTAGCAATTGGAGGTTCCGTCCGCGCCAAGGTCGGTTCTTTCCTTTGCTGGAGCCGCCTCTTGTGTGATTGTGAGAGTGTAGTCCTGGCCGCCAATGGTGACTGTGACCACTGCTGTCACAGGGGCTTCCTTTGTGTTGGCCGGGAAAGTGACCTCCACTTTGGACTCACCCACGCCCGAGGTCTTGCTCAGAACAAAATCAGGATTGTCGCAGGTGGCGGTCCATTCCTTGTCGCCCAGGACTCTGAACTCAGCGGAGGTGGCCGAGAAACTTACGTTCAGTTCGCTGACATCAACACCAACAGGCACTTTTCCTTTTTGTGTGATATCGAGGGCAAGCGGGGTGACACGGTCACCAATGAATTTGATGCGGGCTTTGCGCGCGTCGATGTTCTCGTTGGCTTTCACATCGATGATGTAGTTGGCTGTCTCCGCGTCGTTTCCTTCGGCGGATATTGTCACGAAGTCGTTCTCGTTCACGACACGGTAATAGACGTTGGCTTTCAACTCCACGTTGATACGGCCTCCCTCTTCACCGATCGTGAACTTCTTTTGGGAAAGCTCCATGTAAGGAGTCTCTTCCTTGCAGGCCGCTATGGCCAGCATGGCCAAAATACCTGCAGTGAGTCGTTTTAGATTCATAACTATCGGATTATTATAAGAATGCGTTTTGTTTCTTGAGTTCAGTCCTGAGGTCTTCAGCGCCCAGTCCGCGCGGGGAGATTCCTCCTTTCAGGGCAAGGGCGGCGGCGACACCTGCAGCATGGCCCATGGCCATCACAGGAGGCATGACACGGACTGCGCCGGCCGCGTCTGAATTGGCCGAGAGGCATCTTCCGGCAAGAAGCAGATTCTCGGCACCCAACGGAAGGAGACAACGGTATGGCACTCCGTACCAAGGAGCGTTGATCGTGGTGTAAACAGAAGAGTTGGAGGTCGCCCCACCTCCATGCACATCAACTGAATTAGATGCAAGAAGGATGCTGTCCTCCGGAACGACACCATTGACCAGATCCTCTGCCTTAAGAATATATTCTCCTTCAATATGGCGTGACTCCCTGATTCCCAATGTCGAAGCGGAGCACATGAGCGTGGCGTTCTCGCAACCGGCCACATACTTGCGGAAGAAGTTCATCAGCTCCTGGACCTGACGCCGCCCTTCGATCTCACCTCCTGTAAGGCTTTCGGAATCTGTCGAATCGATGTTCTTGATGCGGGTGCTGTTGATCACCCACTCGTCCCGGCCGACACTCTTGAACAGGTTCACGCTCTTGCGGTCAATATCCCATTCTCCGTTGGCCTCAGCCTGCGCCACGTTCCAGTGTAAGGCACGGTAACTGACATTGTTGACTCTCTTGAACTCTGGCAGATGCTTGTAAACATCGGCCTCAAGCTTCTTGGAATCCACATTGTTTATCCTGAGGAAGAGACTGGCCGGCTGGATCTTGCCGTCTCTCTCCTTGCACCCCATCGAGAACGGAGATCCGGCGCTGACAGCGACATCCCCGTCACCGGTCGCATCGATGACCATGCGGGCGTGTATCTTTCTCAGACCCTGCTTCTGAAGCACGACAGCTCCGGCCGCAGCGTTGCCATTCATTATTGTCTCCACGAAATTTGTGTGGTAGAGTATCTTCACTCCGGCCTCTCCGCACATGGTCTCAAGGATGACTTTCAGCCCCTCGGGGTCGAAAGGAGTGACGTGGTCGTGTCCGGCCTTTATCCAGGCGGTGTAAGGGCTTTCCCATCTGACATGTTCCGGATGTATCGCCCAGTTCTTCTCGACCAGTCTGTCGACAATCTCGCCGAAAATACCCTTGATGATCATTTGTTCACCGTAACGGTCGTAGCAGGTCATGAAAGGCCCCACGAGGCCTTTTGTGGCCATGCCTCCCAAGCAGTTTCCGTTGTCAATGATGATGGTCTTGACTCCCATTCTGGCGGCGGCGACGGCCGCGCAGGAGCCTGCGGGACCTCCTCCTACCACGAGCAAATCCGTTTCGTAAGCGTCGGGAATATTCTTCATTCCGGCAAGATCAGAGGCTTCGTTTCCGCATGCGGTCATCACCGGCGAAAGCGTGGCCGCTGCGGCGATGATGCCGCTGTTTTTCAGAAAATCTCTTCTGTTCATTAATTCAAACGTTTAGATTACCTTATGTGTTTTATGCCCTAAAGTTTTATTACATATATCGGCGGATCCTTTTCCGTCCGCTTGGGATTGTTGTTGCAGTTTACATAGAGGCGGCCGTCCCTAAGGACGAGGTCTTCAATCTCGCACGGAATCTGCGCGTTCATATTCCATGTCGCGTCGATTTTGCCGCTGTCGGTGTCATAGATGCTGATGACGGATGGCCTGTGCGGGTCGTAGTCGCCTATTCCGAAGCCGTAGTAAATCTTTCCGTCGTTCATGCAGCCGGCTTGGGTAAACCAAGCATTGAATGGGAATATCACCTGGCCGAGGATGTCATCGACACCGAGTTTAACATTCGTCCCCTCCTTGAGCGAAGGGATGCGGAACTTGGTGGCGATGTAGCTGTTTTCGGCCGGATCCGGAGTCACCTTGAAGGTTGTGCGTTTGACCGCGGAGAACACCCAGAGGAATCCTCTTTCCCGGTCAACGAGCCAGCTCGGGGCTCCGAATATGGGCATGTAGCCCTTTGAGTCCCAGCTTGTTCCATCAAGTTCTATCGTCTGGACTATCTCGGAAGAGTAAACTCCTCTCCGGTACTTGATCCGCTCGACATAACACAACCACTCGATTTCGCTGCCGACCTTGCCGTTGCTGATGTACAATAATGGAAAACGAGATCCCTTGGCCCTGCGTGGCCCGAATTCCACATTGTTGACATGGTTGTCCGCCCTTGAGGAAGCCAGCTCGAAACCGGCCACTGGATCAGCGCCGTCTGGGGCTTCCTTGAATTCATACACGTTGACGTGTCCGCCGTCTTCGCAGGAGAAGATCCGATTGCCGTAGATTTCCATTCCCTGCTGAGGCCTTACACGCCCTCTTTTGCTCATGAACAGGCCGCAGTCAATGCTCTGGGCGAAAGCCGCCGTGCAGCAAAGGAGTGCCGCTATTGTGAATAACTTACTTCTCATCTTTTTTATGTCCGATAATTCTGTATGCCGCGTAACCGCCGTCAATAATGCAGATCGCAGCGATGAAACATATTACTATATTCTTGACTTCCATTGTTTTCGCATCGCCGGTGAGCAGCAGCCCCAAAAGCAGGGCCGCAATGGCGAGCAGTGTCAGGCAAAAGCAGTTGGCCGCCATGCAGGAATATGCCTTGACGCTTTTCCTCGCGCGCTCGTCAGGTTCCCTGTCAGCGTGAGGGTCTGTATATCCGCAGGTCGCCTCATACCCTTTGTCCGTTATGCCTTTCGCCTTGGACCAAAGTTCCATTCCAGCCAGAATCACCACTGGCAGGACACAGCCGGAGATGGATTCTATCATGCTTTGGCTCATCACCGAAGCTGGTACGGCAAGTTTTGCCGTGATGCCGATGGCCCATGTCACCAGCATGGCGGATATGAGTTGGTTGCCGGTGAGCCTTCTGGAGAAAAGTCCCCAGATTGACGGGATGTAGAGCGGGCACATTATCATGGTCAGCAGGGTGACGACCACTTTTTCGGCTCCGCCGGCGAACGGTATGAGCATCGACAGTCCGATGATCACCAGTCCGAAAACCACTGTGAATGTGCGCCCGACCTTTATGAGCGTCCGTTCGTCCGCGTTCCTGTTTTTATCCTTGTGCTTCCAGATGTCGTAGGTGAAGACGTTGGCATAGACGTTCAGTATGCCGGAGACATTGCTGAGCGTGGCCGAGAGCATGGCCGCCAGCATCATGCCCACCATTCCGCTCATCAGCACCAGCTTGCTCATATTCACATAGGCGTGCTCTCCGTTGTAGGTCATCGTGGCGGCATCGACATCCATCGCCATGCCAGGTTCCATCACGCGGTAGATCATTGTGGGGAGATACCAGATGACAGGGGTCAGGAAATACAGCAGGCCGATGAGGTAGGTGCTCTTGCGCGCGTCTTTTCTTGTAGGCACACTGATGTAGCGCTGCACGAACGGCCAGTCGCCGCCTATCATTCCCACGTTGAGGAACACCCAGAGCAGGAGCCAGCCCCAAGTGTACGTTTCTGACGAACCCGAGAAGAAACCGGGAATCCGTGAGGCGCTGTCAATGAAATTCCCGACTCCGCCGACCGCATGGAACGAAAGCGGAATAAGGAACACGACAACGGAAAGCAGTACTCCGAACTGGATCACATCGGTCATCAGTACCGCCAGGAATCCGCCCATGACGGTGTAGATCAACGCGATGGCTCCGAGGATAAACAAAGCCCACCAGATGCCTAGATAGCCGGCGGCACTGTCACCGGGCATTCCGGTCGAGGCCAGTAAACTCCCGTCCGGAACCTTTATCAGGGTGCACATGACGACCGCGACGGCGTAGAGGGCGACAGCGGTGTGCACAGCCCTGGCAACGATGCCGGAGATCGTATAGAAACTTACTGTTCCATGTCCGAAACGTACTGTCAGAAATTCGCCGGGCGACTTGATCCTCAGGCTTCTCCATTTCCCTGAAATCCATTTTCCTACGATGAAAGAGGCAAGCCCCAGACAGTTGGCGACCACGATGGCGACGAGACCGGATTTATATGCGACACCTCCCCAGACCACGAATGTGCTCGCGGAGAAGATCGTCATGTACGAGGATATTCCCGAAAGCCACCACGACGAGTTCCTTCCGGCAAGGAACATGTCCTCGGAGCTTCTTATCTTTCTGGACATTATCACGCTGACAGCGATAAGTCCAATGAAGTATGCCAATATGACCAGATAGTCAAGTGTTCCCATTTGCCATTAGTAGTGTTATTCTCTGTGGTTTTCTTCTATATGCATGCCCCCATCTCGCGGAGACGTGATGTAAGGGCTTGGATATTCACCTCTTGCACATCCTTCCCTGCCGATGAACATTGCGCGGCGGCAACCCCTGCCGCCTGTCCCATGTCCATGCAACTCGCCTGAACACGAATCGAAGCGAAGGCGGTCTTGTCGGCGCTTATGCAACGTCCGGCGACAATAAGGTTCGGGAAATCATCCGCTATCAAAGATCTATACGGCACGTAAGCCGGTTCCTTGAGGAACGTTATGTTCTGTTTCTCTCCGTTCGCCACATGTATGTCGATAGGATGCGCGCCTCTTGAGACACTGTCCTCGAAACGTGTCGCGTCAAGATATTCATCGCCCGTAAGGACGTGAACACCCTTTATACGTCTTGTCTCCCTGACCCCGGCCTGTGTGGAGACAGCAAGCAAATAGCTGTCCCTGAACTCTTCCACATTCTCTTTGAGTATTGCCGCCATGCGGAAAGCGTCTTCTCTGAGCCGACACTCGGCATGGGAATATTCACGGTTGTCACAGGCGTTGCCGGCCGTCCTCGTGATGTTCACCGTGACAACGCCCGGCCGCAAGGTCGAGCAGAACCATGGGCCACCGAATTCAGGAATATTCAGTTTGTCCTTTCTTGCCAGAAGCTTTTCCCTCACCGGAATGCAGTGGCAGTTTACCCCTTGGCGGTTGTGGTGGATGGCCTCTCGCATCATAGGTGTGTCAAGATTCACTCCACCCATTATGAAATATGACGTGAGCGGCTGCAGCGCACATCCTTCCGACTCCAGCATCGGCACTCCGGCCATTGCGGCAAGATCCGCGTCACCGGTGCAGTCAATGAATATCCTGGCTCCAAGGGCCTCCGCCCCGTTCTTGTTGTCGATGATGACGTGCGTCACACGGTTCCCGTCCTTCACGCATCCTCTCAGGTATGAGTGCATGAATATGTCGACACCGGCCTCCAGGACCATTCTCTGTGCGATCAGCTTGTAGTGTTCCGGTTCAAAGGCCACGTTGGCCAGCGGGCTTTCGATCTCCGCCCCTCCACAGTCCTTGAGCCGGTTGACGAATTCCCACGGAATGCCACCGGTGACTTGTCCGCCGTTGTACGAGAACACACTTATCGGGTTTACGAAGCCGGCGGTGGCCATCCCTCCAAAGAATCCATATTGCTCAATGATCGCCGTTCTCGCACCTTCTCTGGCCGAAGCTGTCGCCGCGATGAATCCGGCGGGGCCTCCTCCGCAGACAACCACGTCATAATTTCCGACCACGGGCACGTCCTGGGTCATTTCTATTTTGACTTCAGCGTTCATTTTTGTGACATTTGTCATTTGAACCGATTCAAACACGGTGCAAATATAGGCAAATCTTGAATCGTTTCAAAACTTTTTGACGAAAATATTATTAAATTTGCATAGCTGTTGTCTATGTCGGCATCGCTTATAAATTAAAAGAAATGGAGAAAATCACCATAAAGGACATAGCCCGCGAGGCGGGTGTATCAGTCGGGCTCGTGTCCATGACCCTCAACGGAAGAAACGGCGTCAATCCGAAAACCAGAGAGGAGATCATGAAAGTGGTCAGACGATTGAACTATACGCCGAACAAAGCGGCCTCCGCTCTTCGCATAGGCTACAAGAAAACCATTGGGGTAATCACACCAGACCTCGCGAACCACTATTTCTCCGACATATCCAGACACATAGAGAACATCGCCTACGACAATGGCTATACGGTCTTGTTCGGGAGTTCAGACGACAGGATCGACAAAATCGGGAAACTGATTGACGTCTTCCACGCTGACGGGGTGAAGGGAATTCTGTTGAGTCCGTGCGATGGATGCGAGGATGAATTGCGTAAAGCGATGTCCCTTGGCATGAAGGTAGTGCTGATGAACCGAGATCTTCCAGATCTTGAGAATGTCGGCAGAGTGCTTCTGGACAACGACATGGCCATACGCATGGGCATCAACCATCTCTTGGAGAACGGGTACAGGCATCTTGAAATGATCTCAAACGACGTAAAGCTTTCCACCCTTAACATGAGGGAAAGAAGCTACAAGAAAATCATGGCCGAAATGGGATTCGGGGACATAACAAGAGTCAATTTCGTTGACGAGAAAGACACCGAAGCCCTGGACAAATGCGTAAAGGAAGCCTCGGAGCGTGGTACAGACGCTATTTTTGTACCGAGAGGTTACCTTGCCCTACACACCTGCAAAGCGATAAAGCGTCTGGGCATGAGAATCCCGGAAGACATAGCCATCATCGGATTCGATGGCGGTGAGACCTACCGCATCGCATCTCCGACCATCACCCAGTTGAGCCAAAACACCCGAGAAACCGCCGAGGACGCGTTCAACATGCTGATCACCATGATGCGGGACAACGTCCCAGGCATGGACATCCACCTCATCCCGAAACTTGAGGAAGGAGAATCCACCAAAAGGCGTAAAATAAATTCCCTCAACGAGTGACGGTCTCAAACGAAATCATCATCAGTTAAGGGAATAAATCACAAAACGCCCCTCATTGAGGGGAAAGTCAATGCTTACGCCAGACGGTTGGTGGCGTAGTCGATTCGGCCGAGGGTCTCGGGCTTGCCTATGCGGATGATTATGTCGGCGATTCCGAGGCCGCTGGCGGCACCGGCAAGGGCTAAACGGGTGGCGTTCATCACCTTGCCCATCGGCCATTCATTGCCACGGATGTAATCCTCAAGAGCCTTCTCGAAAGCGGGAACTGTCCATTCTCCGGCATATTCATCAATGAAGGAAGCGACCTTGGCGACATATTCTGCGTTCTCAGGCTTCCAGAATTTGTCAACGTCCTTGGCGAGGAACGGCGCTGTGGCGGCATCGTCATAGACCTTCGCGCGAGGATCGGCCTGACGGCGAGGATCGTCGCTCTGAGGCTCCACGGCAGCGCCGGCCTTGATCCCGTACTTCTCAAAATCCTCAGGGGAAACGAAAAGATACGATGCTATCGTCCAGAAATCCTTCACGAACGTGGCTCTCTCCTTGGTGAAGGAGATGACGTTCTGAACGTAACCTTTTGTGAATATATGCTTGCTCAGATCAGCACCCAAGGCATTTACCTCAGCACCTGCGGCCTTGGCGCGATGAGGGCATTCGACAACCTTCATTCCGTGCTCCTCAAGAATCGGCACGAAAAGCTCGGTGAGTTCATCGTCAGATTTCAGGCGAAGATATTCCTTGTTATACCAGCGGGCTTTCTCCGGGTTGAAGCGGGCGCCGGACTTGACGATGCGGTCAAGGGAGAATGCCTTGATGAGCTCGTCCATCGTGAACATCTCACGGTCGTCGCCAGGGTTCCAGCCGAGGAACGCAAGCAGGTTCACGAAAGCCTCCGGGAAGTAACCGTCCTCACGGTAGCCTCTGGAGACCTCCCCTTGGGCGTTCACCCATTTGAGAGGGAAGACAGGGAAACCGAGCTTGTCGCCGTCACGCTTGCTCAGTTTGCCCTTCCCGTCCGGCTTCAAAAGCAGTGACAGATGAGCGAAGCGAGGCATCGTGTCCTCCCAGCCGAAAGCCTTGTAGAGCATATAGTGGAGCGGCAGGGACGGAAGCCATTCCTCTCCACGGATGACCTCGGTGATCTCCATCAGGTGATCGTCCACGATGTTGGCAAGATGGTAGGTAGGCAGTTCATCGGCCCTCTTCCAGAGCACCTTGTCGTCGAGGGTGTCGGTGTTCACTTCGATGTGACCTCGGATCAGATCATCCATCTTGACAACCGTGTCGGTCGGCATCTTGAAGCGTACGGTCCAGTCGGAAGTCTCCTCAAGCAGCCGCTTGACCTCATCCTCAGGGAGGGTCAGCGAGTTGCGCATCGTCATCCTTGTCACCTGATTGTAGATAAATGTCTTACCTGCGGCTTCAGCCTCAGCGCGGGCCTTTTCCAAAGCCTCGGAGGAGTCGAAAGCATAGTAGGCGTAGCCGTTCTCGATCAGCCGCTCGGCATACTTACGGTATATTCCGCGCCTCTGACTCTGGCGGTAAGGAGCGTGCGGATGACGCTCGGAAGCGGTCTCGACAACCTTTCCGTTCTCGTCCACACCTTCGTCAGGAATGATTCCGCACCAGTTCAGGGCCTCGATGATATATTCCTCGGCCCCGGGAACGAACCTGTGGGAGTCGGTGTCCTCGATCCTGATGATGAAATCACCTCCGCGCTGCTTGGCATAGAGGTAGTTATAGAGAGCCGTGCGGACTCCGCCCATATGCAGCGGACCGGTCGGCGACGGCGCGAATCTTACTCTCGTCTTACGTTCCATAATTAAAGTTTCGATGCGACAGCCTTGCGCAAATCATTGGCATTCTTGATGACATCCGGTGCCAAGTTTCCGTCAACAATCAGATAGGCGACAGGAAGGCCACGACTTATGTTGTACAGTACCGCAGCCTGAGAAGCGGCACCCAAACCATCACAGACATTGATCCAAGGCAGGTTCTGGCTCTTAACGGCACTCGCCCAGACACCCTTGTCGGTGTCAAGGGACACTGAGTATATCTCCAGCCCCTTAGGGTGATATTCCTTGTAAAGCGGCATCAGCACGTCCTGGTTGAACATCTTCTGCGCGGCGTCGGCGGCCTGCCAGAAATAGACCAGCACAGCCTTCGAAGCGACCTCGCTGAGTTTCACCTTGGTACCGTCAACCGAAGGAAGGTTCAAATCAGGGTATGAAGACTCCCGCGCATTCTGAACCCTCTGGCTGAGATTGAATATGTTGAATCTCTTCTCGGCCTCTTTCTTGAGAGCCTCCAAATACTTGGACTCCGGATAGACAGTCATCAGAGAATCGTGAACATTCTGAAACAGAATGGCATCGGTCGCCTGGCTGAAGATCGGGAAGCTCTCGTTGACCTTCTGGTACAGCACCGGAATGGAAGTCAATGACTTGGAGTTCGTCATAATGTACTTGACGCAGCCACGGTAATATTCAATGTAATCCTTTGAAGCTGCGGCGTTGTCACCAGCGGCGGCATCAGCGGAAAACTTGTCCATAAACGCGGCGAAATCCTCCTCGACCTGACGCAGTTTCTCGCTCTCCTCCGAACCTTCGACGGAATATTTCCCAAGGGTGTCGGAAGCGACCTTCACCTTGTCCCCCTTCTGGAGAAGCAGCGACGCGATCTTGGTGTCCCCTTTGAAAAGGTAAACGAACTGCGGCTGCCCCTTAAGCACATCAATCTTGCAGGAATATGCTCCCGAAGCGTCCGTCTTGAGGGTATCCAAGGTCACCAGCGTGCTTCCGGACAGCTGTTTCACAACGACTTGGGTGTCAGGCGCACCGGCAAGCGTACCCTTGACCTGAACCTTGTCCGAGCACGAAGATGCGGCGGCCAGAACGGCTGCCGCGAGAAGTAGGTTTCTACAATTTTTCATATTCATTGAATATAGCTTCGGCGATCGCTTTGTTTTCCTCAGGCGAGATCTCCAAGCGTTTTTTCTTGATGTCCATGTCGGCCTCGGTCTGGAGCGGAACCAGATGAATGTGAGTGTGAGGCACTTCCATTCCGAGCACGCAGACTCCCACACGCTGGCAAGGCACGGCGGCCTTGATGGCGATCGCCACCTTGCGGGCAAACGCCCACAGCCCTTCGTAGGTCTTCTCGTCCAGATGGAAGATGTAGTCATCCTCAACGTTCTTAGGAATGACAAGAGTATGCCCTTTCGCAAGAGGGCTTATGTCCAGAAAGGCGTAGAACTCATCATTCTCGGCCACCTTGAATGAAGGAATCTCCCCTTTTGCGATTTTCGTGAATATCGTAGCCATCGTCTTAGAGTGTGATGTCGAGGATTTTGAACTTGATGATTCCGGAAGGCACCTTGGCGTCCACAATCTCACCCTTCGAGTGCCCGATCAGAGCCTTTGCGATAGGCGTTGTGGAAGCGAGCTTCCCGTGGGCGAAATCGGCCTCGGTCTCGCCGACGATGGTGAACTCCATCACCTGTTTGGCGGCGATGTTCTCCACTTTTACCTTGTTCATTATCTGCACCTTGTCCGTGCCGATCTTGGACTCGTCGATAACCTTCGCGTTTGCCACGAGGTCCTTGAGCTTCGCAATCTTCACCTCCAGCAGCCCCTGAGCGTCACGGGCAGCGTCATATTCAGCATTCTCGGAAAGGTCACCCTTTTCCCTTGCCTCCCCGATCGCGGCGGAGATCACCGGACGCTGCGCCAACGCGTCGGCGAGGTCCTTCTTCAGCTTATCCAACCCTTCTTGGGTCATATAATGAATTTCAGCCATAATGAAACCAGTTATTATTTTTACTTTGTCTTCATCAAAGAAAACGGACCGCCCGGCCCGGCTCTTCGTCACAGGCCACGCTACAATCTGTTTTCTAATGCTCTTTCCTGTCCACAAGCGGGCAATCACGTGCAGACAAACAATTTACTAAAATAAACAAGCGGCCATTGCCGTCCGCCCTCCCTTTTCGGGACCATAATATTAAAACGGAGTCCCGCCCTTTTCCGGCGGAACCCTTCCTGTTTCTGCAAATATAGTAAATTTTCTTTCAAATAGCGAATATCGCTTTTATTGATCCCGCTATTGATCTTGCTATTGATCCCGCCCGAGTCCGGTTCGTCAAGGTGTGTCAATCCTCGATGAGCGCATATCCACCCTTTTCCGCGCCTATCGAGGCACATTTGAACTCCGACAAGCGCAAAAAGAGGCGTTATCGCGCCTGTCGGGGTTCATAAAACTATCCGGCAATAACATCGTGGAGTTTGCAGCACGTTTTTCCATGCGGAATTTCGCGAAAATTGCACTAACCGTCGTGCAATTTTCTTAACTTATGTGCACATAACTATCAGCAGAAATGGAATCTTTCTTGACAGCCTTTTTCACCGATTTTCAACTGCTGGAAATATTTCTTTGAAAGCATCGGTCACTTCGGCGGGATCAGTGACCGGAGGTTATTCCTTGCTGTCCTCGATGGAGTCGCGGACGGTGCGGAGGTACTTGCGGCAGGACTCGATTAGTTCCTTGGAGCGCTTGACAAGGGCTCCGATGTCATCCAGGCTGGTAGCCGGGTCCTCTACTTTGGCGGCGATCTCGTCCAGTTCGGTGACCGCCTTGGTGTAATCAAATTTCTTCTCTGACATATTAATTGATTTTTAACTGATTTCACTCATAGCCGGGATGTTTTCGTCCTCGCTTCCGGGCACATTACTTTTAAGGTCAACCTCCACGACTCCGCACTTGACGGTACCGTCAGCGAACATCATACGCACACGGTCACCGACACGGGTCTTGGTGGCAGAATCCATCTTGACACCGTCCCGGTCCAAGGCGAGGACAAAGCCCTTGCGGAGAATGTTACGAGGATCGTTGGCGGCGATTTTCGTCTCGACCATCATAAGATGCGACAAGGCTCCGGAAAGCACGACACCTACACGGCCTCTCAGCCTCTGTTCAATCCGATCCAAAGCGGAACCGGCCTTGTAGAGGCTTCTGTCGGCACCGTGCAGGACCCTGTCAGACAATCTGTCCAGATGATGTTCCTGACCGACGATCCTGTTCTCGACAGCCTTCGTCAGAGCCGCGCCCAGGATTTCCACCTTGTGCATCGCGTCCGACACACGGGCGTCAGCCTGACGGCGGACACGGGCCTCTAGCAAGTCGACACGGGAAGACATCGCCGCCAAACGGTTGTTAAATGACATCATCAGACGGGACTCCAGCGTCCCTAACCGTTGGTCCTCAGCGATGTAGCAGTCCAGAAACAGATCGGCCAGAGCCGTCGGAGTCTTTACGAAAGTATTGGCGACCATGTCCGCCACGTGATGATCCTTGTCGTGCCCGATCGCCGTGAATACCGGAACCGGACAGCGGGCGATGGTGACGGCCAGATCGTAGTCATCAAAACATCCCAGATCCAAATCAGAGCCGCCACCACGCATGATCAGCACAGCGTCGTAATGAACCAGCGAGGACTGAATCTCAGCGAACGCCGCCATTATCGAAGCCGGCGCGCCGTCACCCTGCATCAAAGCCTCGAACAACCTCACGTTGAACACGAAGCCATATTCATTGTCAATCAGATGGTGGCGGAAGTCGCCGAAGCCGGCAGCTCCCGGAGCGGAGATAACCGCCAATGAATATGGCAGAGCGGGAAGCCGCAGACGCTTCTGGAGGTCAAGCAGGCCTTCTCTTGTGAGCCGCTCGATCGTCTCCTGCCTGCGACGCTCGTTCGCGCCGAGGGTGAACTCCGGATCGATGTCATCTATATTCAATGAAAATCCGTACAGCGGATGGTAGCTGACCTGCACGCTGGCAAGGATCTCCATCCCGGCTTCCAAGGATGAACCGGTCACGCTTCTGAAACGCTGGTCGATCATATTCCAGCGGAACGCCCAGATCGTGGCGCGGGTCTTGGCGACCACTCCACCACCCTCGCTTTGGGAAAGTTCCAGGTAGCAATGGCCGTTCTGCTTGCGGCTCAGGCTGCTGATTTCGGCCTTGACCCACAGCCGTTGCGGGAACAAGCCTTCCACAACGGATTTCAGACGAGCCTGAAGGGTAAACAGGTCTATGTACTTCTTTTCCATAATAACGTTTCCTATCTCTTACAAAATTAACAAAAATCAACTATCTTTGTAAAAGAATCGCAGAGGTAGAAAGAAAGATGACCATAACTGAAGCAAAATTCGCAGGCAGCTGCACCAGAGTCAGCCAAAAGCCCTCCCGCAGACTGCCGGAGTTCGCGTTCATAGGACGCTCTAATGTCGGCAAGTCATCGCTGATCAACATGTTGTGTGGCAACCGCAAGCTTGCCAAGACTTCGTCAACCCCTGGAAAGACCAAACTGATCAACCACTTCATCATCAACGACAGCTGGTATCTCGTCGATCTCCCGGGCTACGGATTCGCCAAGATCTCACAAAAAGGACGCGAGGAGCTCCGCAAGATGATCAATGACTACATTGAAAAGTCGGAGGAGATGGTTGTGCTCTTTGTGCTGATCGACTCCAGGCACGACATCACCAAGATCGACAGGGAGTTCCTGGCGGGGCTCGGAGAGAACGGGGTTCCGTTCGCGATCATATTCACAAAAGGTGACAAACTTGGGCCGAATGCGTTGAAGGCGCAGATCGAGCGGGACAAGGAGATCCTGTCGGAGGATTGGGAGGAGATGCCGCCTATGTTCGCGTCCAGCGCCGAGACTGGAGCCGGAAAGGAAGATATACTGGACTATATTCAACAATATATTAATTTATAGCATAGTTTAATGCACATGGAACACAGAATGGAATTGTTTGCCTGCATAGCCTCAAAAGACTTTGCTTGCAAGGTTGTTGACGAACTGAACATCATCGGGGCCGCGACTGGAGAGAAGTATCACCTTGGCGCGTCCGAAGTAACCAAATTCAGCGATGGAGAGTTCGTTCCCTCTTTCACGGACAGCGTCAGAGGCGCTACCGTGTTCATCCTGCAGTCAACTTTTCCACCTACGGAGAACCTGATGGAACTTCTGTTGACAATCGACGCCGCCAAAAGAGCCTCCGCAGACAAGGTGATCGCTGTGATGCCGTACTTCGGATGGGCTAGACAGGACCGCAAGGACAAGCCTCGCGTCTCGATCGGAGCGAAGCTGGTGGCCAATCTTCTGACCGCGGCCGGAGTGGACAGGATTATGACCTGCGACCTCCACGCCGACCAGATCCAGGGTTTCTTCGACCTTCCGGTGGATCACATCTACGCCAGCAAGGTGTTCATCCCTTACCTCAGGTCACTGAACATCGAGAACCTTGCGATCGCCGCCCCAGATATGGGTGGAGCGAAGAGGGCCAACGCCTACGCCAAGGAACTCGCCTGCCCGGTGATCATCTGCCACAAGTCCCGCGAAAGAGCCAATGTTGTCGCCTCCATAACCGCCATCGGTGACGTGGAAGGCAAGAACATCGTGATTGTGGACGACCTCATCGACACCGCCGGAACCCTTGTGAAGGCCGCCGAGGTGTTGATGGAGAAAGGAGCCGCAAGCGTAAGAGCCTGTGCGACACACGCTGTGCTTTCAGGCCCGGCTTACGACAGGATCAACAACTCCTGCCTGAAGGAAGTGTTCGTCACCGACACCATTCCTCTCAAGGAAGGAGCCGACACAAGCAAGATAAAGGTAGTCTCGATGGCTGAGACCTTCGCGGCGATCATCCGCAAGGTTTACAACTACGAGCCTATCAGCACGGAATTCATATTCTAAGAGATGAAGACAGTTCTCGCCGCGATAATCATCCTCGGAATCGGAGTCATCGGAATGTGCTTCAACATCATATTCCGGAAGAACGGGAAATTCCCGGAGACGGAGATAAGCCGCAACGAGAATATGCGGAAGATGGGAATCAAGTGCATGAGGGAGCAGGACGAGGAGATCTTCTCCAAAAAGAAGCCCCGAAGGAATGCTTCCTGCACCGGTTCCTACAGCGACGCCTGCACCGGATGCGGTTTCTATGAATATGAGTTCGGGGACAAGAAGCCGAAGCAAGGTGAATGACACGACCGGCAATGGTCATCGAATGTGTGATAATGTTTTAACACAGGCAATTGCCTGCCTGCGAGAGATTGAGTTATGAGTTTAGTAGCCATTGTGGGACGCCCGAATGTCGGCAAGTCCACACTTTTCAATAGACTTGTCGGAATGCGTCAGGCCATCGTTGACGAGACCGCCGGCGTGACAAGAGACCGCCACTACGGCAAATGCGAATGGTGCGGCAAGGAGTTCTCCGTGGTTGACACGGGAGGCTGGACGACCAATTCGGACGATGTGTTCGAGGAGGCCATCCGCAAGCAGGTCGTGATCGCCATTGAGGAGGCCGACGCGATCATATTTATGGTCGAGGCCGCCGCCGGCATCACCGACTACGACGCCGAGATCGCCGACATTCTCCGCCGGAGCAAAAAGCCTGTCGTCCTGTGTGTCAACAAGGTGGATTCCGGAGAGAAGATGTTCGACGCCTATCAGTTCTATTCATTGGGACTGGGAGAGATCTGGGCGACATCCGCTGCCAACGGAAGCGGAACCGGCGACCTTCTGGACGAGGTGCTTAAGGTTCTCCCGGAAGAGACACCGCAGCAGGACAATGACCGTCCGGACCTTCCTCACATCGCGATTGTCGGGAAGCCTAATGTCGGCAAGTCTTCTTTGACGAACGCGCTTCTCGGAGAGGAAAGGAACATCGTGACCCCGGTGGCCGGAACCACAAGAGACTCGATCTCAACCCTCTACAACAAGTTCGGGCACGAGTTTATGCTCGTGGACACCGCCGGAATGCGCAAGAAAGCCAAGGTCAACGAGGACCTGGAGTTCTACTCCGTGATGCGTTCCATCAGGGCAATCGAACATTCCGATGTCTGCATCCTGATGATCGACGCGAACACCGGAATGGAGGCTCAGGACATGAGCATATTCAACCTCATCGTCCGCAACCGCAAGGCCTGCGTGCTGGTGGTCAACAAATGGGACCTCTTCCTGAAGGACAGCAACACGATGAAGGAATATGAAGCCTCGCTGCGCCGCCGCATCGCTCCGTTCGATGACGTGCCGATCATATTCACCTCTGTCACAAAGAAACAGAGGATTATGGATGTGCTGGATGAGGCGGAGCACGTTTACGAGAACTATTCCCGCAAGCTTTCGACGGCAAGGCTGAACGAGGCTATGCTGCCGGAGATCGAGAATTACCCGCCGCCGGCCTGGAAGGGCAAGTATGTGAAGATCAAGTACGTGACCCAGCTGCCAACCAGATTCCCGGCGTTCGCGTTCTTCTGCAACCTGCCTCAGTACGTCAAGGAGCCGTACAAGAGATTCCTTGAGAACAAGCTGAGGGAGCACTTCGACCTGCACGGATGCCCTGTGCAGATTTTCATGAGGGCAAAATAATGACCGCCTATGCTGTTGGAGATTCTGAAAGCGTTCATAATCGGCATCTGCGCGTCGGCTCCGCTCGGGCCGGTGGCGATTCTTGTGCTTCAGAAATCCATCTGCTACGGTCATAAGGCTGGTTTCACGACCGGTCTCGGTGCGTCGCTTGTGGACACCGCCTACGCGATCATCTCGATTTTCGCATGGGCCTTCGCGCAGAATTTCATCAACACCTACGAATCAATCATATTCCTGATCGGTGGTCCTGTGATCGCCTATCTGGGATATTCAATGGCTTTCAAGGACCCGTTCAGGAAGATGGAGCCGGGAGATGTCAAGACCCGCGGGGCTTCCCCGAAGGATTTTCTGCAGGCGGTCGCAACAACCGTCTCCAACCCTGGTGCAATCCTGGTGATGTTCGCACTGTTCGCATTCTTTCAGGTCGATGTGTCGGACAGAAGTTTCAGGATATATCCGATAATTCTGGCGGTGGCCGCCGGCTCGATAGCCTACTGGTTTTTCTTCTCCTGGTTCTTCAGCAACTGGAGAAAAGCCTTTGACATGAAGAAAATAATGTGGCTGAACAGGATAGCGGGAATAATAATCATAATAATAGGGTTGGCTCTGATAGGAGAAGGAGCGTTTGACCTGCTCTTCACGGGTGGAAAGTAATTTATGAATATGGAAGAGAAAGAAGATAAGAAAGGTGGTTTCTTCAGCAACTGGATAGTCAGGAACGTTTTGCTTGCGGTCCTGTTTTTTGCGGTTCTGATATTCGTGAGCTCAATGCTGTTGAGTGTTTTGACAAACCACGGCAAGACAATAGAAGTACCTGATTTCACAAGCATGACCGTGAACGAGGCGAAACACGAGGCCTCACGGTCCAAACTCAGAGTGGAAGTCATCGACTCCATTTTTGTCAGAAAAATGGAGCGGGGAGCCATCTACAGCCAGAATCCGAAACCAGGTTCTCAAGTGAAGCAAGGCAGAAGGATCCTCCTCACCATCAACGCCAAGAATGCCAAGAAGGTCAGCATGCCGAATCTTGTCGGCTATTCAATGCGTCAAGCCAAGGCAGAACTGAACTCACGCGGTCTGGCATTGGGAAAGTTGATCTATGTCAACGACATAGCGACAAACAATGTACTCAGGCAAATCTACCGCAACCGCGAAATCAGGCCGGGAAGGCAGATCGAGACCGGCTCCGAAATCAATCTTGAGGTCGGGCTCAATCCGGAGGACAATCTGACTTATATTCCTAACGTCAAGGGATTGAAATATCTCAGGGCGGTCGATGCCGTGCACGACAACTCATTGAATATCGGTCGCATCGTGTTCGACAAGAGCGTGAGGAACTACACAGACTCTCTGAACGCCTCGGTGACCAGACAGACTCCGGAAGCCTCCGGAAATCCTATTCTTATGGGCTCTGACGTGACCCTCTATCTATCATTGGACAAGAAAGACGAGTAACGTGGACGAGGAGAGACTTTACAACGACCAAGAGGATAGCGTCGAGGACGAGGAGCAGGGGATGTTCGAGCATTTCAGGCTCAACGTGGATGTCGGACAGACCCCGATGCGTGTGGATAAGTATATGGCCACACATCTTGAGGATACCTCACGGCACAGGGTCCAGTGTGCCATCAAGGAAGGCTATGTACGTGTGAATGACAAGATTGCGAAAGCGAACCTCATTATACGTCCCGGCGATGTGATCCGCTTCGTGATGCCTTACCGCCGCCGCGGCCTCGAGATCCTGCCGCAGGACATCCCACTGAACATAGTCTATGAGGACAACGACTTTCTTGTTGTCAACAAACCGGCCGGAATGGTTGTTCATCCGGGGCACGGCCACTTCGAGGGAACTCTCATCAATGCTCTTTCCTTTCATTTGGGCATATCCCAGGGGCCGGAAGCGGCCGATGAGAGGATGGGGATTCTGGTGCACAGAATAGACAAGGACACTTCCGGCCTTCTTGTCGTGGCGAAAAACGATGAGACACAGCTTGACTTGGCCCGCCAGTTCTTCGAGCATTCGATCGAGAGGCGGTACGTGGCTGTTGTCTGGGGCAACATCAAGGAGGACGAAGGCACGATCACCGGCAACATCGGGCGTGATCCCAACGACAGGCTTCGGTTCAAGGTCTATGCTGACGAGGACGGCAGGGGCAAGCACGCTGTGACGCATTACAAGGTGCTGGAACGTTTCGGCTATGTCACCGTTGTCGAGTGCAAGCTGGAGACCGGGCGCACCCACCAGATAAGGGTGCATATGAGCCATATCGGTCATCCTCTATTCAATGACGAAAGGTACGGGGGCTCAGAGATCCGCAAGGGGACTATCTACGCAAAGTACCGTCAGTTCATCCAGAACTGTTTTGAGCTTTGTCCCCGTCAGGCCCTTCACGCCAAGACTCTCGGTTTCGTACATCCGGGCACGGGAAAATGGATCCAGTTTGATTCCCAGATTCCGGAGGATATGACCGCGATGATCGACAAGTGGCGCAACTACGTCAATTTTGTCGGAACGGAAGAGGACGATGAATAATTCTGAATAAGGTTTCTGACCGGACGGCCAGAATAAAAAAAAATTCAGAATTTTGCACGTTACCAAAATTCTGAATTTTATTTTTATTCCGGCCATAGGGAATCTACAGCATCTTACTCAGTCAGACCCCTTGATTCAACGTATTCTTCACTTATAGTTGAAAAAAGACTATAGCTATGAAAAAATTTCAGAAGCTGTTTTGAATTGTTTGTTTGAAGGTTTGAGAGTGAAAAACTTCAGTTTCGACCGCTTCTTCCAAGGAAGATAGCGGTGCTATCTGACTGAAGAAGCGGGAAGAAAATGAAGATTTTTCACCTCAAAGAACATTTCAAACAATTCAAAACAGCTTCTCAGTTATGATTGAAAATTTTGAACATTCAATTATATTCATAGTGCTACATTCTTGGAGGTGGGCCCATCGGGCCGCGGCCCATTCCTGGGCCCATACGACGGCCGCCTTTGCCACCGAAGTTGCCGAAGCGGTAGGTCAGGGAGACCACGATGTAGCGGCCGAGGGTGTTGTTCAAAGTCTCCGTGTGATAGTTCGAAGAATCTGACACCGAGAGATTCTTGGCCTGATCAAGAATGTCATAGGCGTTCAGGGCCAACGTGAATTTATCCTTGAAGAGCATCTTGGTGATCTTGGCGTTCAGGATCAGCTGGGTGCCCTGATCGGTGGTGTAGCCGTTGTACCAGTTGTAGTTGCCGTCAGCCACGATTCCGAGGCCGCCAGGGACTGTCCAGTTCATCGAGGCGGAAACCTGATTGCTCCACGTCATATTCGTGGACTGGTTGGCGATCGTGTACCAGGACTTTGACATCCTGGTGCGGCCACCGGCGGTAAGTTCCACGATGTCATTGCGGTAAGTAAGACGAAGTCTCTCCATGAGACCGACTGTCTGAAGCTTGTTCAAAGTGAAATCCAGCGTGTGGAAATCCTCAAGGAACTTGTCGGCGAGGAAATTCTCCGCATCATAATTGTCACCTTCGTAGTATTTGCCCATGTCGAATGAGGAAGAACCCACATAAGACGATGACTTGGAATAACTTGCCCTGGACATCAGGAACACACTGAAGTTGGACTTCGCTATAGGCGAGTTCAACATGATTCGGAAGCTGCCGTTGTAGGAGTCCTTTCCATTGACAGGAATGGAATATTGCGCTCCGTTCGTCCCGTACCACTGCGCGTTCACAATCGGATTCTTAACTATTCCACCGTCGAGACCAGCGTTAACAGAAAGGAAATTTTTCTTGTTGGTATGACGGAAATCACTCCTGAAACTATGGTTGAAATACGGTTCAAGGTACATGTTACCGAAAGAGACACTCAACGGATTTGTGTTGTCAGGAACCCTCATGAGTTGGCTTACCGACGGTTGCTGCGAGCGGCCGAAATAGAACCCACGCACATTGGTGTTGTCATCTATGTCGTACCACAGCATGGCCTGAGGAGCCCAGTTCAAAACGTGGTTGTCATAGGTGTCAAAGCCGGTGGTCTCATTATGGGTATCGGTCGGGTTGGCGCTCACACCGGCCTGAGCGCGAAGCTTGTCTTTCTGATAGACGAAGTTGGCGCCGATGGTCTGGTTGACATAGCGGTTGACAATCTCACTGGAATACACATCATTAAGTACTTCCCCATTAGGATTATAGACGAGATTTGAGGCCCCGAAGTCCGAAACCACCCCGCTGTCGTAAGTGTTCTTTGTTGAAGTGCTCCGGTTCCACGATGCTTCATAGTTGGCCTCTACGAAGAATCCCTTGCCGAGAGGTTCGGTATAGGTCAATCGTCCACTCAATGACTGAGAGTTTTGCTCTTGGTTGTAACGCTGGTTGATGATGGAATCCGAAGCGGTCTCGAACTCATCGAAAGTCCTTGTAAGAGACTGGTTGAATCCATCCATGTCATTCCCGCTGAAGTTGTAACGCGCGTTGAAAGAGAGGGTTCTGCCAGCCTTGCCGAGTTTCTGCCGGAAAAGGAAGAAACCATTTGTCCTCCAGTTGTTATTCGAGCCAGTGTTACTTGTGAAACCATCATTGGTTTTGGTTGTCGTCCCGTCCTTTTCCGTCAATGTAGAGAACTCCGAGATTTCATTGAAATCTCCGTTGCCGAAGCTGACCTGAGGCTGGAAAAGAATCGAAGTGTTCTCCGAGAACTTATGCTCAAGACGGACTCCGAAACGATGGCCGTCGGAGTTGGTCGTGTTGGATCCCTTGTTGTTGTAGATAAGATTGTGGTCATCAAGATAGGTGATCTTCCGGCTTTCTTCCTCCACATAAGTCTCGTTGTTATTGTAGAGGTAATTGCCGCCCAGATCCATCTTGCCGTCGAACAGGGAAGTGTTGCCGTTCAGACCACCCATCCAGGAAGTCGTGATTCCATTGCCAGGTCCCCAGCCACGGCTGCCGCGGCCCATTCCACCGCCACCTCCGCGCATTCCCTGCATCATACTTCCGGCCAGATCATTGAATCCACGGTTGTTGGTGTTGTTGCCGTTGATCACCACGCTGAGTTGGTTCTTATCCGTGAAACGTCCCAGGAAACCGGCTCCTTGGTAACGCCAGTCACCGTTTCCGGATGAGAGTTCGGAGCCAGAGACCTGCTTGCGGACATCGTGTCCCGCTCCGGCCATAACATTACCGAAGAGGCCGTTCATCATTCCCTTCTGAATGGAGAGGTCGATTATCGTCTCATCGTTGCCGTCATCGATGCCGGTGAACTCAGCCTGCTCGGACTTCTTCTCCACGACCTTCACCTTGTCGATGATCTTCGCGGGAATATTCTTGGACGCAAGCTGTGGGTCGTCAAGGAAGAATGTCTTGCCGTCAATTGTTATCTTGCTGATTGTCTGACCGTTCGCAGTGACGGTTCCATCCTCGGAAACCTCCACGCCCGGAAGCTTCTTCAACAGGTCCTCCAGGACATCGTTCTCGGTCGTCTTGAAAGACGAGGCGTTATATTCAATGGTATCCTTCTTGATCACGATCGGGTTGCCGGCGGCGGAGACGCTTGCGGCGTCCAGCACCTGCTTGTCCGGATCCATCTTCAAAGCTCCCAGATCCAGCTTTCCCTTGACCTCAATATCCTTGGTCAGAGGCTTGTAACCAAGAAGTTCCGCCTTCAGGACATATTTCCCGGCGGCGACCTTGTCAAAAACCGTCTTTCCCTTGTCGTCACTCAAGGCATACTTGTAGGGTTTTGTATTGCCTGGTTTTGTGATGGAAACGGTCGCGAACCCGACCGCCTCTCCGGTGGAGGAATCCGTAAGCGACAATGTGACCGTGCCGCCTCCCTGGGCGAAAGCCAAAGAAAAAGCCGACATAACGCCGGCGACAAAAGTGATGAATTTCTTTAAGTTCATAAGGAATACTCAACTAATCAACCTAACGCTTTCTTTGACAGAGAAGCGCGGCGATGGTTTAATCCTTACAAAGAAAAAACTTCACTTCACCCGGTCCGGATGGTCATTAATGAACTTCTCCCAGCCTCCGGAGCCTTTCACCTTCGCCAGCGGACTGGAAATCGAGTAGTAATGGCAAAGGGCGATGGCAAGCGCGTCCGTGGCATCCAGATGCTCCGGCTGGAAGTCCACGTTCAACGTCTTGCGGAGCATCACGCTCACCTGCTCCTTGGACGCGGCTCCGTTGCCGGTGATCGCCTGCTTGGCCTCCCGGGGAGCATATTCATGAATATCGGTGATGCCATATTCAAGAGCGGCGAGCATCGCGGCCCCTTGCGCGCGCCCCAGTTTCAGGATGACCTGCGCGTTCTTGCCGTAGAACGGCGACTCCAGCGCCATTTCGGTGCCGTGGTAGGTCTTGCAGACTTCGGTGACGGTGTCGTAGATCTGACGGAGTTTTGAATATGCGTCCGCCTCCTTCCGCAGATCCAGCACGCCCATATCCACGAACACAGGCTTGCCGCTGATGACATCAATAACCCCGAAACCAAGGAGATTGGTTCCGGGGTCTATTCCGATTATCGTTTTCTTGTCCATAAAGAATTTACGAGCAAGGACTTACCGTCCAATGCGGTTAGTCGATGCAGTCGAATCCGGTGTAAGGACGGAGAACCTCAGGGATGACGATCTTGTCTTCCTTCTGGTTGTCCTCGAGCAGGGCGGCGACCACGCGAGGGAGAGCGAGCGAGCTTCCGTTCAGGGTGTGGCAAAGCTGCATCCTGCCTTCCGCGTCACGGTAACGCAGGTGCAGACGGTTCGCCTGATAGGTCTCGAAGTTGGAGACTGACGAGATCTCAAGCCAGCGTCCCTGGGCGGCTGACCAAAGTTCGAAATCGTAGGTGATGGCAGATGTGAAGCTAAGGTCACCGCCGCACAGACGGAGGATCCTGTACTTCAGACCGAGCTTGTTGACGATGCCCTCAACATGGGCAACCATCTCATCCAGAGCGGCGTAAGAGTTCTCCGGCTTCTCGATGCGCACGATCTCGACCTTGTCGAACTGATGCAGACGGTTCAGACCTCTCACGTCCTTGCCATAGGAACCTGCCTCGCGGCGGAAGCACGGTGTGTAGGCGGTCATCTTCTGCGGGAAGTCGTTGTTGCCGAGGATGACATCTCTGAATATGTTGGTGACAGGAACCTCGGCTGTAGGGATGAGATAAAAGTCATCAAGACCTACATAGTACATCTGGGCCTCCTTGTCAGGCAGCTGACCGGTACCGAAACCGGAAGCGGCGTTGACCATGATAGGCGGCTCGACCTCCTTGTAGCCGGCGGCGGTGTTGATGTCAAGGAAGAAGTTGATGAGAGCCCTCTGGAGTTTCGCGCCCTTGCCCTTATAGACAGGGAAACCGGCTCCGGTGAGCTTCACTCCAAGATCGAAATCGATGATGTCATATTTCTTGGCAAGTTCCCAATGAGGAAGAGCGTGTTCAGGAAGGTTGACCTCAGGGCCGCCCATCTTCACAACCTGATTGTCCTCGGCTCCCTTTCCAGGGATAACGAGGTCGCAAGGCATATTCGGAAGAAGAACCAACTGAGCCTCAAGTTCCTTGTTGTTCTCATCAGCCTTGGCGAGAAGTTCGGAAGACTTGGCCTTGAGTTCGGCCACTTCCTTCTTGACCTCTTCGGCCTCGGCCTTCTTGCCATCTTTCATAAGTCCACCGATCTGCTTGGTGAGCTGATTCTGCTTGGCAACAATAGCGTCACTCTGTGTCTGAAGAGCCCTTCTGTTGGTGTCCAGTTCGAGGACTTTTTCCACGATGGCCCTCGCATCGAAATTCTTTACTGCCAGCTTCTCGATCACGTGCTGCGGATCGTCACGAAGCGTTTTGAGTGTAAGCATAATATTGCGAATAGTTTAATTACAATTAAAATGGAAGTCCCCGCTTGCCGCCGGGAATGTTCCCCGACACATTTCCAGGCTAGCAAGCCTGAAACGGGTTCCTTCAAAACAAAAAAGAGGACAGGCACGATAACTCGAAGCCAGCCCTCTTTCATTATCAATCCTCCGAGTCTTAGTTCTCAAAAGGGATAACCGAGACGTAGGATTTGTCCTCTCTCTTCCTTGTGAACTTAACAGTTCCGTCAACGAGTGCGTAGAGAGTGTGATCCTTGCCCATTCCGACGTTCTTGTCAGGATTGTGGACAGTACCTCTCTGCCTTACGATGATGTTGCCGGCCTTTACGACCTCACCGCCGAATTTCTTGAGTCCAAGCCTTTTGGAATGAGACTCACGACCGTTCTTTGAACTTGATTGTCCTTTCTTGTGTGCCATAATCTGTTACTCTTTAGAAATTAAGCGATTTCATCGATACGGATCTTGGAAAGCTTCTGGCGGTGGCCATTGAGCTTCTGGAATCCCTTACGACGGATCTTCTTGAACACGAGCACCTTGTCAGCCTTTGCCTCGTCATCGAGAACGGTGGCCTTTACGACTGCGCCCTTTACATAAGGATTACCGAGCTTGATCTGCCCTTCGGAGTCAACGAGCAGCACCTTGTCGAACTCGACTGAAGAATCCTTGGCCGCCGCGAGACGGTTAACAAAGATCTCTTTTCCAGCCTCAACCTTGAACTGCTGTCCTGCAATGTCAACAATTGCGTACATAAAAAAACAAAACTTTATTAAGTTTCAGCCGCAAGCGCCCGTAACCTCACGGGACTTCTGGAGCTCCACGGCCATCAAACAGACTGCAAATTTACGCAAAATCCATTAATCCGCAAAATATTTCGCAGAAGGTGAAAGACTGAAGACCATGACCCAGATGCTACCACGATGTAATCAATCAGTTACGGGAAGAATCATTTTTAATTCTTCCCGTAACAGTCTGTGTCAGCAGGAGTTTACCTGCATTATTCACCACACTCTTCGACTCTTACAAATGGAGGCAGAGAGTGAAGTGGAACCGTGGAACCGCCCTGAATGGCGACCATCGGTGGTTCACCACCAAGGAAAACGAAGATGATAACCGCACCGTCAGCAAGATATACCTTGTATTTCTTGCCAAGTTCAAAAATGAAATTTTGTGACATAATTATATTAATAACAAAAAGTTTTGTATCGTATCCTTGCGCAGGATTCTGAGTCTATACAAAGATGCATGTAAGTATCACGACTATAATAATGGTTAAGAGAATCACATCAGAACGAGACATTTCATGTTTAGGAGGAGTAGGAGTATGAACGTGAGGGATCTTCGCTTGTTCTTCTGGGACATAATCAGATTCAAATTTTCTAATCTTGGCTATTAGCTCACTAATCCAGTTGTATAGCTTATTTCCTACATCTAAGGATTTTTGATCATAATGCCATTCATTTAGAATACGTATCGCGCCTTTTACTATACCTTTCCATATTACGATATTATATGACTCGTCAATCTCGCTAACTTTATCGCAAATAAGCAAAAGTGATTCAAACATACTTTGAGACAGCCCCAACGGATATAGATCCGTCTCATTCAAGCTCATAAAAGCCGAATCTACAATAGTATGGATTGCTTTCATTTGTTCGTCCTTATCCTTAATTGTAGTCTTAATAAGGTTAAGCGATAATATCAGAGCAGGCCTTCCGGCATAACCTCCGTTCCCTGCGGCCGACTTATAAAACACTGATTCCCAATTATTTGGATTAATTTCCAATGCTCTTGCATACAAATCATACGCTTCTTCATTGAATCCGTTTTTGTATGCCCTTCTTGCTAGGATAATCAAGTTTTGCTCCTCCGTCATCTTATCAATCTTGACAGCCCCCTTTACGGAGACCGCCCCTTCAACAAGCATTTTCTTTGCTTCTTCCTGCGTGTATTTTGTACCACATGCCTCGCAGACATAAACACCGTCTTTCTTCACGAGTCCAGTGTTTCCGCACATTTCGCATCGTAAAACTTTCATATTAATTATTGTTTTGGATTAACTTTAAATATTGTCGCGGTTATCAAAGCCTCGATACCAAGGAGAACAACGAGAACAATTATGACCCAGTTGTTCCTTATTTGCGGTTTGGCGAACAGGCAAAGCACAAAAGCGACAAACCCTATCGCAGAAAACAGCATACTAAGGGAGATTTTGAATCCATCCCGAAGATCCGACGAGGCTATAATGAGAAGTAGAGTCGTCGTAAATATTACTATTCCGTTGTTTATCCACATATTCATACCGTGGTATGCGGATAGTAGAAGCCCGGCAAGCAAATTCGCGGTCAGAATAATACCGCCTGATGTCAGAATAAGTTTTCTCATTGTTGTAATCATTTAATTGGTGGAGGGGGTTGCGCAGAGACCTTTCCAATAAACTCCGGAATAAGGGATAATTTCGACCACGATGGCATTCCTGATGTCCACACAAGCGTCTCTCCATTGACTATACCTTGGTTGATATATGACAACACCTGTGATTCCGCAAGGCCACAAATCTGTTGTCCATTAAGATAAATGCAATATGTTTTCCCATCGGGAACAGGAGGCGGCACAGAGCCATAATTTAAGTTCATTGTTTGCCCGGTGATGCCGCTCATAGCAGTTCCAATACCCTGTCCAGCACCAATCCCTGTCTGCATAGCAAGGATCTGTCCTACTACACCATCATTTGACGCGGCTTTCTCAAGGATATCAAAACTTCTGTTCATCTGATAAACATCCTTGCCAGCGATTTTCAGCTGAGTCACCATCGCTTTCATCTCCTTGATCTTTATCACACTCGGATCTTCCTCAGGGACATTAATCGACATAAATGAAAACTCAACAACATCAAGTCCATAATTATTGAATACAATGTTCAGCCGTGAGTTACAATATTCAGACATTTCCATTAAATGCGAGGATAACTCAAGCACTGGAATTTTATCTTTAATTATCTTGTCGGAGATGATATTGCATAACAGGGAGACAAGCTTTCCTTTGAAATATCGGTCAATATCTTCCGATGTGAATCTTTCTCTGTTCCCGATAAGCCTTTCAAAGAACACTCTTGGCTTGCTGACTTTCAATCCATATTGTCCAAAAGCCCTCACCGGAACAATTATGCCATACTGCGGGTCTTCCAATTGTATGGCTTGAGAAGTTCCCCACATTATACCCAGTTTCGGAATGCTGCTGACAAACCAAATTTCAGCCCGAAAAGGACTGTCTCCACCAAATGGAATGTTGATGAGTGACTTTAGTAAAGGTATATTCTCTGATTTCAGCGTATATGAACCATTTGAAAATTCATCGCAGACATTTCCATCCTTGACAAAGAAAGCCGTTTGTCCTTGATATACGACCAACTGTGAGCCCAATCTCAAATCTTCAGAAGGAAACTTCTGACAAAAGGAGCTCCCGTCAGACACGCACTTAACAACGTCAATGATAGCCATAATGCTATAAACGGCCTTGGCTCCTGCGGCAATTCTAATGTCTATAATAAAAGAAAGTGTGGAGCCAACCTTCGCCTATCTTGTGGAAGGTTTTGCAGAACCTTGAAAGAAATAAACTACTGAATACTCCACACTCGGATTGATATGGAGTATCTGCCCCCAGAAAGGGGCATACAGCATAATCAATGCACGAGCAGAAAGAATATCCGTAATCCTTCTTTCATAAAAATCTGCAAATTTTCCACAAAGGACACGAAAACACTTTCGCTGATATGTACGTCAAGCCAAACGTGTTGGCTATGACGTTGCAAATATAGCGATTAAATTCGTAAAACGATATTAAAAAGTAGATTATTTGCGACAAGCACCGCAACTACCCATCACATCAAGCATTTCAGAGTCAAATCGTTGCAAAAAACATATAACCACGCATTCATACACATGCGGAGCTAGATAGTATGTCGCCTATGGATTCGGGAAGCATAGGCGGCATATCACAAGGAGCATAAATGGGCAATATTGCTTCAGGCAATGGCAAAAATGTCGCCCAAGGGCGCAGGGCAGCACTCTTAGGCGACAAATATGAGCGAGAACGTCGCCCAAGGGTGCAGGGTCGCACTCTGAGGCAACGAACAGGGGCGAGAACGCTACCCAAGGGTGCCGCCCGGCACTCACAGGCAACGGAAAGGGGCATAAACGTCGCCCAAGGGTGCCGCCCGGCACTCACAGGCAACAGAAAGGGGCATAAACGTCGCCCAAGGGCGCAGGGCTCCACTCTTAGGCGACAAATAGGGGCGAGAACGTCGCCCAAGGGCGCAGGGCGGCACTCTGAGGCAACGAATATGAAGGAATTCGTCGCCAGTGGGTGCAGAGCGAGCCACTCGGCACTTATTTCTTTGAATATATTCTGTCAAGCTCCGATTGCGAAAAGCGCCTAAACCTCGCCTGCCAGTAGGCGGATTTCTCATCATCGAACTCACCGCGGTCGATCTCCGACTCCTTGCCGGCCCGGTGCAGGATGGTGTTGTTGCCGTCCCCCATGTGCTCAGCCCAAGTGAGTTCCGCGAACGGCGAATCCTGCCGCTGCCCGATGTGATGCAGCTCGTACGGATCGCCATTCGAATCACGCGGAGGATAACCCTCCCCGATCAGATCGGCATTATTGTAGTCCTTCCACCTGTCCCAGTCCGCCAATCTGCTTTTCAGCCAATCCTTCCTACAATTGAACGCCGACCAGTCGATGTCCGACCGGATGAGCGCCGGCCGCCCTCCGACCACCGCCTCCCTAAGCCCCGCCCGGATGTAGATCCCAGCCTCCTCCCGAGAGCCAATGCTGGACAAAACCCTATCCGACCACCCGGTCCTCAGCCGAATGGCCAACTTCTCCGAAAAAGACAACATATTCCAAACCGTCTCCAGTGAATCGTGAATATTCCTACCTCCGCCGCTCCCAGGTCATCCCCTGGTTCCGCGAGGCGAAAAGCCCCTTGGACGTACCTGCCAGCAGCACCGCACCGTCCGTCGCCAGGGTCTGGAACTCCCCCACCGCCGAATTATTGTACCGCGTCACCCAAGTCGCCCCGCCGTTCCGGGACCAATAAAGTCCCTTTGAAGTGGCCGCAAACACGTCCGTTCCCACCACCAGCAGATCCCTGAAAGTTCCCACCGAACTCATACAGAACCTGTTCAGCCAAGTTCTGCCACCGTTCGATGAATATTCAATACTGTTCTTCTGCACGTTGATCCGCAGAAGTTCGCTTCCGTGGGGTACTAATTGTGGCATAGTGGAATATTAAAATGAGACAACACCATCAATGTTTTCCCATAACATCCAACGTGGTTTTTGCCACCAACGCAATCGCACCGATGGCAACTATCCCCACAGCACCTGCTTTTGCAGCCGTGCTAGATTTAGGATCCTTCATTATATCAAGTCCTTTCCCCAGCAAACCGCCGTTGTTAATTTTCTGAATATCGCTCATAATTAAAACATTATTTGTTATACAATCCTTTATAATCACCATCAAATATCATTTCTGCTTTTATTATCTTCAGGTTTGTCTATAATATCTTTAAAAGGACAAGGATCAATCAGTATCGTAGAACGAACGATTATATCAACTGTTTTTCTAATTCTACTTTTGATATCAAGTTTTCGCTTGTTTATAGATTTGTTACCCGTTGTTTACAATATAATTACACTATATTAACACTACCTATCGCCTTTTATGCACGGACGTTTCAACTATCTTCGCTTTGACTTCTTTTTTGAGAAATACTTTCGTTTCCTATTCTCATATTCCACATCTTCCTCAAGCCTATCGGAGAGCCTTTTGGCTATTTTTTCTTTACGGCGCTGCGTTTCTTCTTTCTTTAATTTATCAATCTGCTCTTTTTTCTTTGCCATCGCAGTCTTCAGGTCATCCAATGAAAATTGAGGGTAGCAATTTTCCTCTCCCGCCTTATCCAACAGCATAGTAAGTATCGCATTCTTGATTTCCCTTCCTGAAAAACCATCTATCATATCACTTACCTCCAAAAGCTCGTCATTTGTGGGACGAGGAGACATCGGCAATCTAGAGGGCAACATCTTATTTATTATGTCAGCCCTTGCTTCCCTATTCGGAAGTTCAAGTTTAATGTGATCCAATATCCTGGACTCAAACGCCTTGTCAAAATTAGTCACTAGATTTGTGGCGAAAATAACTATTCCTTCGTGTTCCTCTAGCAGAATTAACATCTGACTTCTTAAAGAATTCAATGCTTGATCTGAACCTTGAGTCACGTTTTCTATCCTTTTTCCCAAAAAAGAATCCGCCTCATCAAAAAACATAACGGCTTCTTTATCCCGAGCTGTATCAAATGCCTTTTTCAGATTTTTTGCAGCATCTCCTACATATTTGGATTCTATCTCGGAATAGTTAAGTGCCAATAGAGGCTTATTAAGCATATTTGAGATAGCGTGAGCGCACATAGTTTTCCCAGTGCCAGGCGGGCCATAGAAATTTAGGATAGACTTCGGCTTTGAATCCACCTCTGCAAACCCCCACTGATTATAAACCAAATCTTGATATTTGATTGCATTCAAATCATTCTGAATACGTTTACGGATATCATCCGGCAATATCATTTGGTCAAAGGAGAAACGTGGCTTTTGTGCGACAAAGTCTGGTAAACCGTCATTCAACACATTATTAGGCAAAGCCTTGTTCGCATCCTCATTTTGTATTATACGGTATGTCACCTTCAGCGATAAACTACACTCTGGGAAATCGACTTGTAATTTTTTATCAAGATATCCTTGAATTTTACTCTGAACAAACAAGCTATCTTTGATTGAAAAGTCAGCGTTAGTTTCAACATTTATAAAGTGGTCGCCTCTTTTTACTACGAACCACCTTAGCATAATGCCAAGCTGTTGATGAGAATTAATTTCTCCTGCAACAAACAAGTTCAGTTTATCCTCAAAGTTTTCCAGAAAGATTTGTATCTCACTTGGAATATTAATAGCATTGACTTGATACTCCATACAATACTAAAGCAATAGGTATAGTCACAAAATCCTCCCTACACATAGTTATCAGGCATATAATGCAAACGAAGGCGTTTCTTAACAATAAATCACCTGCCCTTCATAGATGGAGTCGCTTACCCCTTTCTCAGATTTCACAGTCATATCTCCGAGCCCACGCTCATCCACATCGAAAATACCCACTTTGACCGCATTCTTTTTCTTCTCTTTAATGAGAATTTTGAAAGAATCAGGGCATTCCTCTTTGATGCGCTTTTTCAGAAATCCGGCATCTATTATGCTTTTACAGACTAAATATGACAGTCCAGCCGCCGCAATTGCAGTTCCAACTATTTTAAGAACATTCCAAAGCATCCTTGCCAAGTCTTAATTCAGAACAACCATAGATTCGTCGCCCAAAACCTGTAATGTTTTTTCATCCAACTGATCCGACTCCAACAGCGTCAAGTGCGACAAAGCATTGCTCTTCTCATTATACACACCTAACACCAATCTAGCTTTCTTATCATTTGCATTAAGAGTATCGAAAGGGGATTCCGTTTTTTCAACATTCAAGTTGAATTTTTCCTTTATGAGATCTTGAAACTTGTCAGCAAGACAAATAAACGGAATATCTTTCCCGCGTTCCAAATTTAACCCTTTAAACCAAGACACGATGTCCTCAAAAGACAATGTCCCGTCAATAGATTTCCTATCTAATTTTAAATCATTGTTCGTTTTCGAGACATTGTTCTTAAATATGTAATACGCTCCGATACCAAGCACTACCACGGACAGTGCCCCTAACAAAATTTTCTCAGACATAATTTAATTTAAAACAACCAACGAGTCATCCCCTAATACCTGACGAGTCTTATCATCCAGTTCATCCGCATCAATAAGCCTGTTCGAAACGATTTCATCATTTTGTTCATCATACACTCCCTCAAAAATTCCGACGTTCTTCACAGGGGCTGTTTTTAAGATTTCCTTGAACTTTTCAGGGTCAGCGATGAATGGAATATCTTTCTCTTTCTCAAGGTTAAGGCTCTTAAACCATCCAACAATATGAGCGGCGAAATTAAGAATTCCCGACACAATCACCCTGATAACCTTTCTGATAAATGCGAATGCAGCCTTTATTGCATTAATAACAACTTCTGAGACCATCTCTTTCTTTATTTTAATATTACTAATTCAGACTCTTCAAACATACTCTGCAAGTCATCACTTAAGGAATCTGCCTGCAGTACTATAAACATATTATTTTCCTTTGCGATCAAATTCTGATCTTTACCATAGGAAATATAAAGGGACAGTTTATTCTCGATCTGTTTTTTCCAAACATAACATTCATTTGAACCTTCCACCTTATGCTCCTTTATAATAGCGATCAGAGCGGGAGAGTCTATCGTATCGAATTTCTCATAGATAATATTATCGCTTTCACGAGACACCTTCTCGACAATTGAATCGAAATTCTCGAGCTGTTCCAAGAAATCGGATTTGACACCCTCCTTGCAAACATTCCATTCGTCACGGATGACAGGAGATAACTCCTTGATGTAGTCTTTGAGCTCATTCAGCAATTGCTCTAGTTTCTGTTTTGTGTTTTGTTCTTCCATATTTACAATTATTAAAAATTCACAGGATGTACCATATTTAATTACAGCCCTTTATTTTTTTCCTTTGTTAGTCAAGATAACAATAACGTCAATAAGAAAGTCAACAGCTCTTTTAATTGTATCACCACCCTCGGGTGTCAAATTTTTAGTAGACTTCGTGACACCTTTCAGACTATCAGATTTTTTAATACCCATAATTTTAAAAAGTTGTTTTTGATATTAATGTAAAAAACTTATTAACAAAATCCTGAAGAAGACGAAATTACGATTGCATTTCAATGTTTCTTTCTGTTCCTAAACATACTAAACCTGTCGATAAGACCAACCGGATAGCTCTTGGTACCACAGCGGGGGCAGGGCATAGGAGCGGTGCGGACGGAGGCGTTGTCTTCGATGTCGGGGGCTTCGAAGATGTGGCCGCAGTTGGGACAACGGAATTTGGTGATACCACGTAACATAGTCGTTAAACTTTTCTTGGTCCGCCTTTTCTGTTCGGGTTGACTCCTGACGGAGTTAAATCCAGATAGAAGTAGACTACTATTTTCATTCGGCAAAATAAACGGTTTTCCGCGCCAAAATGTGGCAGGGTCCAAGCGTTCTTTTGTAACGTTGCAAATATATTCAAAGTTTCGGAGATTGTTTGGTCCAAATTTGGTCCAAATTAATTCTGAGTTTTTCATTTTTGTATACCTATAATTCCTGCTTCTCGACTTTGGCCTTG
>OIWT01000774.1_pt1 | contig 42961 bp, 27 predicted proteins | sample 1587701 | NCBI WGS metagenome assembly OIWT01 (sample SAMEA3888904, study PRJEB22519) | human gut metagenome | biome: human gut; feature: human-associated habitat; material: faeces | place: Denmark | collected 2009 | reverse complement strand
CATAAAAAATGACTTGAACAATTTGTATATCTTTATGGGCTATATTTCTTTTTTTCATAAATATGATGCAAATTTAGTTCGACTTGTTTTTTGACCCTTATTAAGTGATACTAAGAGAAATAATACTATTATAATGACTGACAGACGAGGTTTTTTGAAAACTGTAGCGGCGGCGGCTTCGGCGGCTGCCGTTTCGTCGGTTCTTCCGACGGCGTGCGGACGTGCGGACGAGAATGATGTGATTGCCGGAGCTGCAAGTGGCAGCAGCGGTCTCATAGTTCCTAAGGCTCAGGGGCTTCGTATTACGGGAACTTTTCTTGATGAAATCTCCCACGACATCCCACATCAGAATTGGGGTGAGAAAGAATGGGACAGGGATTTCCGTTATATGAAATCAATCGGTATCGACACTGTTATTTGTATCCGTTCCGGCTACCGTAAATTCATCACCTACCCGTCCCCATATCTCTTGAAAAAAGGGTGTTATATGCCGTCGGTAGACCTGATCGATATGTTCCTGCGTCTTGCGCAGAAGTACGGGATGAAGTTCTGGTTCGGACTGTACGATTCCGGGAAATACTGGGACACGGGTGATATGTCCACCGAGATAGAGGCGAACAAATATGTCATTGACGAGGTGTGGAAGATGTATGGCGAGAAGTACGACAGCTTCGGAGGCTGGTACATCAGATCGAAATCAGCCGCAAGACCAAGGGCGCGATAAATGCCTTCCACGAAATGGGACGCCAGTGCAAGGAGGTTTCCGGCGGGCTTCCGACATTCATCTCCCCATGGATTGACGGAAAGAAGGCCGTTATGGGGACCAATCTCAAGACTCGCGCGGACGCTGTTTCCGTGGAAGCCCATGAGAGGGAATGGAACGAGATTTTTGACGGAATCCACGATGTCGTCGATGCTGTCGCATTCCAGGACGGGCACATTGACTACGACGAGCTTGACGCCTTCTTCTCCGTGAACAAGAAGTTGGCGGACAAGTACGGGATGCAGTGCTGGACCAATGCCGAGACCTTCGACCGCGACATGCCTATCCAATTCCTGCCAATCAAGTTCGACAAACTGCGGATGAAACTGGAGGCGGCCGCACGCTGCGGATACGACAAGGCCATAACCTTTGAGTTCTCACATTTTATGTCCCCTCAGTCCGCGTATCTGCAGGCTGGACATTTGTATGACCGCTATAAAGAATATTTCGGAATATGAAAAAAGAAAATGTTGGATATGTGATATTCCTTTCGTTTGTTGCGGCAATCGGAGGGATTCTGTTCGGATATGATACGGCGGTGATTTCCGGAACGACGACGAAGGTTGCGGAGCAGTTCGGACTCGACACGATGCAACTGGGCTGGTATGTGGGCTGTGCCCTCATTGGTTCTATCATTGGAGTTGCCTCTGCCGGAATCATCAGCGACCGTTTCGGCCGCAAGAAGGCAATGCTGTTCTCCGCGTTTATGTTCAGCCTTTCCGCGATAGGCTGTGCCGTCTGCAACGGGTTCACCCAGCTTGTCGTCTACCGCATCATCGGAGGCGTGGGCATCGGAGTCGTCTCAATTGTCTCCCCGATGTACATTTCTGAAGTGGCGATGGCTCAGAGGCGCGGAACTCTCGTCTCGCTCTATCAGCTTGCCATCACGATGGGCTTCTTGTTCGCCTACCTGATTAACTGGTTGATTCTCGGAGTCGCTGAGAATGCTGCGACCGATCCTTCGTGCCGTCTGGCATCAGACTTCTCCAACAAGCTTTTCGTTGATGAATATTGGCGTGGCATGCTCGGTTCGGAGACCATTCCGGCCCTATTGTTCTTCTTCATCATTTTTCTGATTCCGGAAAGTCCAAGATGGCTCATCGTCCGTGGCAGGGGCGCAGAGGCTACCGCAGTCCTCCAGCGCATCTATGTGACCGCAGACGAGGCGGAGCGTCAGAAGGCCGTGACGGAAGAGTCCATCAGCGGCGAGGCAAAGTCCGAGTGGAAAGCACTGCTCTCGCCGGGCATCATGAAAGCTGTCCTAATCGGTTCGGCCATCGCCATACTCGGTCAGTTCATGGGCGTGAACGCCGTGCTCTACTATGGCCCGGAAATCTTCAAGGAAGCCGGTCTCGCATCTGGTGACGCGCTCTTTTCTCAGGTGCTTGTAGGTGTGGTGAATATGGTTACGACAGTCATTGCCCTTCTCATCATCGACAAGGTGGGTCGCAAGAATCTGGTCTACTGGGGCGTGTCCGGCATGATTCTCTCCCTGCTGATGATAGGCTTCTACTTCATATTCCCGCAGCAGCTCGGCAGCATCTTCATGCTTGTGTTCTTCTTGTTCTATGTGTTCTGCTGCGCGATTTCCATCAGTGCCGTCGTTTTCGTCCTCCTCTCGGAGATGTATCCGAACAATGTCCGCGGCATCGCGATGTCCATCGCCGGACTTGCCCTCTGGGTCGGCACCTACCTTATCGGTCAGCTCACTCCATGGCTTCTTGCCAATGTGCCTCCGTTCGCCCCTGCCGGCACCTTCTTCCTCTTTGCCCTGATGTGCATTCCATATCTTCTCATCATGTGGAAACTCGTCCCGGAGACGACCGGCAAGTCCCTTGAGGAAATCGAGCGTTGGTGGACAGGCAAGTAAGCCGTACTTTTCAAAAATGTGGGCGAACAATTGTCCTGCGGGATTGTTGAAAAATAAAAAACTTTATACATTTGTGCCGGGTTTCGCCCGGCATTTTCTTTTTCGTGCCGGAAAACAATGTGAACTTACAATCAATTTTGATGGGGGGGGGTATCGGACATACGCAGTTTGAGGCGGTGTACACGCAGTATTACGCGCGGTTCGTGATAATCGCGCGGAGGTATGTGCGTGATGTGGCCGTGGCGGAAGACATAGTGATGGAGAGCTTTGCCTCGTTTTGGGAAAACCGGGAGAGGATCGCCTTGGAGACAAATCTGCCGGCCTACGTCGCCACCTCAGTCCGTAACAACTGCCTAAACTGGCTGAACGCCCAGACACTCCACCTCGCGAAACTGCATGATATTCATAGCCTCCAAACCCGCAACATAGTGGCGAGCATCCGCTCACTCAATGCCTGCGACCCTCAGCGGCTCTTCACCGACGAGATACGCGCAATTGTTGAGTGCGAGATGCTCACCATGCCGCAGGTCACACGCCAGGTCTTCGAACTCAGCCGCTTCTACGGAAAGACCTATGCCGAAATCGCCGAGGCCCTCGGTATCTCACAGCGCCGCGTCACGTCCGAAATGCAGCGCGCTCTCGCCATCATGAGAAATGCCCTTAAGGATTATTTTCCGGTCTCTCTTATTCTATGGATGCTGAATGTCTCATAGCTCCTGTTCATTCTCTCTCACAAGTACTTGGGCCTTTCTCGGATATTAATCTCTGGATGCAGTCAAAAAATTTTTTCAAAATACTGTAAGCCCCCACCCTTTATTTGTTATATATAAGCACCTCGGAAATATTGTTCAGTATTTTCGAGGATAGGTTCCTTTTTGAAGAAGGATTGTACGTGACTGATGAAAAAAGGAACATGGTTCGAAAAGACAAACAATATATATGGACAAAAACTTACTTATAGACTATATGCTATGCCGGACGACACCAGAGCAAGAAAAGGCTGTTCTCGACTGGCTTGACGCGAGCCCTGAGAATCGCAGGGAGATGGACTCGCTGGACGAGACCTTCAACGCAATGGTCCTGCATGCTCCTGTGGCTGCGGCTCATGGAGCCTCCCGCGAATATGCATGGCAAGAAAAGGCCGGCGGACATGCCGGGGCGCACGCAGATGGGAACGGGAAGAAGAAGATCTGGAAGGTACGCCGTCTCGTGCTTCGCTATGCGGCCGTCGCCGCTGCCTGCGCGGCCCTTGTTTTCGGGGGCGGTTACCTTTACAGTTCCTGGAAGATTTCCCGGTTCGCGGAGCAGACCCTTGCGCTTAGTTCACCTGCCGGGCAGACGATAAGTGTCACTCTCCAGGACGGTACCAAGGTCTGGCTCGCTGGAGGTTCCACGCTCGAATATCCAGTGGTATTCGCCGGTGGGGAGCGCCGCGTAAGCGTCTCGGGCGAGGCAATGTTCGACGTCACGCACCGCGATGACGGCCAGCCGTTTGTTGTGAGTACCTTTGCCGGAGACGTGGAGGTGCTCGGGACCAAGTTCGATGTGCTTGCAGAAAAGGAAACAGGGACGTTCTCGACGGCCCTGCTCCTAGGGAAAGTGCGTATCTCGAACGAAACCGAGGAGGTCGTCCTTGCTCCGGGGCAGATTGCTGAACTCAGGGACGGACGGCTGCATACCGATGAAATGGCGAGCGCGGACGACTACCTGTGGATAGAGGGAATACTATCCCTCAACACCCCGTCTTTCACGAAACTCGCGGCGAGACTTGAACGGATATACGACGTGAGGATAATGACGGAGTCCTCCGAACCTGTTGTCAAGAACAGGGGAAAAATACGCACCGCTGACGGCCTTGAGCATGCCCTGCGCCTTATCCTCGCCGGCACAGGACATTCATTCGAGATAGACTACGAAACCAAACAAGTGCACATTCGATAGTCCATGACATACGTGTCCTGACGGCATTCATACGCATGGCAAACATAAGCATACCGCACCCTGTCTGGTGCCGAAACAAAAAATTCACATAATTAAAAAACAATGACAGTAACTAACTACTCGCGCGGAAGACGGATACAACTCTTCACCGCGCTTCTCTGCACACTGCTGCTCTTTTGCGGAACAGCTACGGCCCAGAGTGTCACCGTTTCCATCAATAGGAAGGAGACGACTCTCAAGAACTGCATGGACGACGTGGAGAGACAGACCAGCTACCTCTTTGTCTATGACGAGAGCTGCGACCTCTCTAGAAAGGTGACGGTCAAGGTCAAGTCAAAGCCGCTCCGCAGCGTGCTCGACCTGATTTTCGAGGGCTCGGGCATCAGCTACAACATCTCCGGGAGCAACATCGTTCTCGAAAGCCGGCAAGACACGGTGAAGGGGGAATCTCAAGCTTCGGCGACAGCCTCGCACATTCAGGGGCATATCACTGACTCCAAAGGCGAGCCTGTCGTGGGCGCCTTCGTCTTCATCAGCGGCACGCAGACCGGGACGAACACCGACATTGACGGCGCATATTCCCTGGACATTCCGCAGGACATCAAGTCCCCGGTGATTTCAGTCAGCTGCATCGGCTACAACACCGTCCAGATGAAAGTCGGCTCGTCGGAGAACATCGACATCACGCTCAAGGACTCGATTGAGTTCCTCGACCAGGCTGTCGTCATCGGCTACGGTACCCTCGACCGCAAGGAAGTCACCAGCTCAATCGCCTCCGTCTCTGCGGACGAGATGATGAAGGGTGTGGGCGGAGCGGACATCACCAAATCGCTTCAGGGCAAGATTGGTGGCCTCGTCATCGGCCAGACCAAGGGAGTGAACTCCTCTCCTAAGCTACAGCTCAGGGGTATGGCTTCAATTGTGGCTGGACAGGAGCCGCTTGTTGTTATCGACGGATTCCCCGGAGGCGACATCCGATCGCTCAACCCAGATGACATCAAGTCCATCGATGTCCTCAAGGACGCCTCCGCAGGAGCCATCTACGGAACCCGTGCTGCAGCCGGCGTGATTCTCATCACCACCAAGAGCGGCACCGACACCGAAGGTCGGCTAAGCCTCAGCTACAGCGCGGAACTCCTTCATCGTCAGGCATATGGCAAGCCGGACATCCTCTCCGCCGAGGAATATATAGCCAATGGTGTGGGCAAGGACTACGGCAGCCGCACCGACTGGTGGGACGAGGCCATAAACCGCAAGAACTTCTCGCAGAAGCACAATGTCTCCGTGAATTTCGGAACGCAGAAGGCCAATGTCTATTCCTCGTTCTTCTACGAGAAGCAGGACGGAATCGCCACCGGAGAGTGGAGAAAAGACTTTGGTGGAAGGCTCAACGCCAAATACACCATGTTCGAAGGCTGGTTTGAGATACGCACCAACGTCGATTATCGTCAGGCGAAGCGCAACAATCAGGGCGCATACTTCGGACAGGCTCTGCTCAACAACCCGACCCGCTCGCCGTACGACGAGAACTCACGCACAGGCTACAATGTCTGGACAGGCGAACAGAACGACTACAACATCATTGCCGACGCTGCCCTCTACGACAGCAACTCTATTGACAAGTGGTTCAAGCCGGAGGCCTCGTTCACTCTGAACATTCTACCGGTCGAGGGTCTTTCCTACCGCCAGAGCGTCGGATATTCCAACTACCAGAGCGAGCCTCACCGCTACAGGTCAATGTTCCACCGCGAAAGTGTCGCCAACAACATCAACGGAACGGCATCGCTCGGGTTCTCCAAGACTGAGAGAATCAACACCGAAGGATATTTCTCCTACGACCGCACTTTCGGCGACGCGCACAAGCTGAACGCCGTGCTCGGATACTCCTGGAATCGCTACGACGGAGAGTCATTCAGCATGTCAAACAGCAACTTCACCGTCGATGGCGTGAAGTACTGGGACATGGAGAAAGGCTCCTACCTCAACGATGGCCTCGCCTCCATGTCATCATCGAAAGAGGTTACCGAAAAGCTCATGGCCTATTTCGCCCGTGCGAATTATTCCTACAAAAACCGTTACATGATTTCCGCGACCTACCGCCGCGAGGGTTCGTCCAAGTTCGGAAAGAAGAACCGCTGGGGCAACTTCTGGGCGATTTCGGCCGGTTGGAGCATTGCCAACGAGCCTTTTATGGAGAACGTCGGCTGGATTGACGACTTGAAGATACGCACCGGATACGGAGTCACGGGAAACAACGACTTCAGCGCGACATATTCCGGAAATTTCATCGGCGCGGACGAAAACCGCTGGCTTCTCCCCAACGGGACATGGAAATACACCTATGGACGAAGCGAGGACGTGAACCCGAATCTCGGATGGGAATCCAAGAGCGAATGGAACGTGGGACTTGACTTTTCTTTCCTGGACGGGAGGGTTTACGGAAAGGTGGATTTCTTCAGGCGCAAGATTTCGGATATGCTCTTCTATGTGAGGGTTCCGCAGCCTCCGTACATCCGCGGATACCAGTGGCAGAACATCGGGTCTATGGAAAACAAGGGATGGGAGTTCGAACTCGGAGGCGACATCATCCGCACGAAGGATTTCAAGTGGAGCACATCCCTTAACCTCAGCCACTCTTCCAGCCGTGTCCTCACCATGGACGGCAGCAACACCCACTGGGACGGCGGCCAGATGCCAGGACCTAACTCTCCGGGCAAATCCATAATACTTGAGGAAGGGAGCGTCGTCGGGCAGTTCTACATCTATGAGTTCGCGGGATTCTCCTCCGACGGACAGTTCCTCATCAGCGACCGCAACGGCAGGACCATCCCGGCCTCGTCGAAGATCGCCGACGACCGCAAACTCCTCGGCAACTTCACCCCTAAGGTCATGTACGGCTGGAGCCACAGCCTCAGCTACAGGGACTTCGACCTAGGCGTGAGCATGCACGGATGGCTCGGCTTCGACGTCTATAACACCTACGCCATGTGTCTGGGAATCGCCCGGCGCAACGGCGAGTGCAACGTCCTGCGCGACGCCTACACCACCTTCGCCCACATCAAGGACGAGAAGCTCATGAGCAACTACTACCTCGAAGAGGGCTCGTTCCTCAAGATTGACGCGATAACGCTCGGATACACCCTGGACATAAAGAGATGGACGAAATATGTCGACAGCCTGCGTGTCTTCGCGACCTGCGGCAACGTCGCCACCTTCACCGGCTATACCGGTCTCGACCCGGAGGTGAACATCACCGGCTATGACGGGGGAATAGACTATTACACAAGTGCATACCCTATGACAAGGACATGGACTCTCGGCGTTCAGCTCAAATTCTGAGGGCGCCGTTCAGCCTGAACTCAGGAAAAAAGATGTTCATCATATAATCATGACAGAAATGAAACACAACATATTGAAAATTACGACCCTGCTGCTCGCGCTCGCCGCGCTCGCAGGATGTGACATAGAGCCGGTCTTCTACAAGCAGGTGGCTCCGGATACATTCTATGACTCGAAGGACGCGGTGTGGCAGCGCTACTACCGTTCCTTCACCCACGCCCGCTGGACCTTCGCCCAGGACGGCAGCCCGTTCACCCTTCAGGAACTTACCACAGACGAGTTCATAAGCCCGGTTCGCGGCGGTCAGAACGCTTCCCGTGGCGAGGAATACAAGATGCACTATCACGACTTTCCGATTTACTTCGGCGCAAGCTACCAGGTCTATGTGTCGAGGATGGTGGGCGTGGCAAGGTGCTGGGCGGCGATCGATGACCTTCGTGACGTGGATTTGGCAAGCTTCGGCTTCCCGAAAGGCACATTGAAGAACTGGACGGCGCAGCTCACGGCCCTCGCCGGACTCAACTACCTTGAGGGCCTCGACTGCTTCGGCGGTCTTCCGCTCTATGCCGAGAGCGCCGAGGAAGAACGCCCACGCTCGACCGCGAAGGAGACCTTCAACTTCATAGAGAAGCTCTTCAACGAAGCCCTTCCGAACCTTGAGGCCAAGACGGCTCTCGGCGCGGAGGAAAAGGGTGAAATACACAAGGCCATGGCGGCTCTCGGGCTTGCAAAGCTCTACTTCAACGCCGTCTCCTACATCGGCGAGGAGCGTTATGACGATGCCGCCCGGATATGTCAGGATTTGATCGACGGGAAATACGGGGCCTACGAACTCGACAAGGACTGGACGAAGATCTTCGGATTCGAGAACGCATGGTCAAATGAGATAATATGGTCAATCCCGAGCGAACGCGCACAGCTTGAGACCGACGCCTATTACGAGTGGGGGGGTCAGATGCCGACGAACATGAGCAACTATTTCGGAGGCATCCCGAACTCCAACGGCTCCAACCAGTGCTGCCTCACCCCGTCACTCGACGGAAATGGCCAGCCATACACCTACAAGCTCGGCTCCCCGTTCTCGAAGTTCGAGGACACGGACGTGCGCAAGAGGAAATACCGCTACCTCGGAAACGGGAAATATGAGGGAATGTTCCTTTTCTGCGAACTCGTGAATCCGGACAACTCCTCGTGGAAAGTCACGGGAACTCAGGAATATTCAGGCCAGACCCTCAGGCTTGTCGATCAGGTGGCACGGCTCTCTGAAGGCAAGACGGAATCATCCATGGAAACCGGCGAGGAGAACTCCGGAGTGCGTCTTGTCAAGTTCTCTCCGCGCCCCAACGCCAACGACGCCAATCTGCTCTTCAACCCTGACATTCCGATCATGCGCCTGACCGAGGCCTACTACATCCTCGCCGAGTGCAAGTGGCGCAGCGGGGACAGGAAAGGGGCGGCAGATCTCATCAACGAAGTCCGCAAGCGTTATTTTGAGAATGGAAACGACCCGAACAAGGCGACTGCCGAGAACCTCGACCAGTGGCGGCTGCTCGACGAATGGATGATTGAGTTCATCGGGGAGAACCGCCGCAGGACCGACCTCATCCGCTGGAACCAGTACATTACAGGAGAATGGTGGGATCACACTCCTGACGGCGCCACGAACGCTCACAAGAAACTCTTCCCGATTTCGACGCATATCCTCAATGTTTCTGATGTAATTAAGCAAAATCCGGGATATTCGGATAAATAGGAATCCTCGACGGAATAAGACATAATATCATTAAAACTATGTATATGAACAAGATACAGAAAATAATACTTCCGCTTCTGGCGCTCATTGCCCTCATCGGCTGCACCAGGAACTTCTACGGTGTCAAGCCGTCGGCGCCGGGTTCTGAAGAGCAGATAGTCAAGACGGTCTTCACCCGTGGCGTGAACCTGGCCACGTGCTTCGACGTCTCCGAGGGGAGCGACGCGGACAACATTTGGATGGGTTACATCAACGACGACACCTTCCAGCACCTGACCGAACTCGGAATCGATGTCGTGCGCGTTCCGATGACCTTCGGGCGTTTTGTCGAGCCGACGAGCGGCACGGCCTACAAGCTTCAGGACAAATTCCTAAGCCGTCTCGACGAGCTTCTTGACCTCGGAGAGAAATGGGGAATCACCGTCATCGTCGATAACCACCAGTGGGGATATGTGAAGCAATATCCCGACGACCACGCCGAAGGCTTCATGAAGTCCGTGTGGCGGCAGGTGGCCGAGCACTGCAAGAACCGCTCGGGCAAGGTGGTCTATGAGCTTCAGAACGAGCCTGACGGTGATTGGTGGAAGGATCACTGGCACGAACTTCAGGGCAAGCTGATTGAGGAAATACGCAAGATTGATGACAAACACGCCATCATCGTCTGCGCGAATCCCTACCATTCACTCTCCGAACTCCCTGAATATGAGGACGATAACCTCATCTACACCTTCCATTTCTACACTCCGATGGTTTTTACACATCAGGGCGGCACCTCCGGCAACTGGACCCACCTCTACGCCATCGGCGGGCAGGTACCATTCCCATGGAACGACAAGTTCGACGGCGACAAGCTCGCTTCCCAGATTACCAACGCAGGGTACAAGGAAGCTCTTCAGAACTATTCCTACCTCGGCACAGAGAACGCCATCTATCAGGCGATGGACAAGTCCATCGCCGAGGCGCGCCGCCGCGGAGTGCCTCTTTTCATGGGCGAGTTCGGCGCAATCGGAGCCTTCGCGAACAACAGGGGCTCTTCCAATGCCGACCGCTGCTATTGGCACGAGTGCGTGAGGAAATATGCCGAGTTCAACGGTGTCTCCTGGACTCTGTGGACCTACAGCAAGGAATTCGGGCTCTTTAACACCGACGGTCCCATCAAGTTTGACAGGGACCTGAACCTTGATTTGGTCAATGCCCTCGGGCTTACAGTGCCTCCGTCCTACAGGGATGACCCGGACGAGGACGAAAGCAGCTATGCGAAGGTCGTTCTCTATGATGACGACTGGGGCGAGTCGGTGACCCCGTTCGGAGCGGACGGCAAGGCCACGCATCTGACCATTCCAAGCTTTGACTCTCCGGCGGTAGGCTCCAACTGCATCAAGTGGGATGTCAAGGGAACATGGCAGTACCTGACCTTCCAGTTCAAGAGCAAGTGCGAGGACCTCACGAAGTTCAACCTCCGCAAAACTTCCATCCGCTTCCGCTTCAAGGCCGACCTGCGTACCGCCAAGTCCGTGGGCTGGAGCATCTGGTGCGTCAACAACAAGGACAGCTTCACCGACCCGGCCGAACAGCACAACTGGGTCATGAGATATGGGGTCACGGCGGCCAATGCCAAGCCTGACGGCGAGTGGCACGAGGTGAAGATTCCGCTGAAGGACTTCGACTACCGCAGCTGCGAGTGCGGAAAGCCATACACCCCGTCCGAAGGGCATTTCACATGGGCGAAGATGAAGGAAATCGAGTTCGGCACGTTCGACAGCGACGCTTCGGCGGGAGCGGTGTTCTACCTCGACGAGGTGGTCATCATGGGACCTCTCGACCCTAACTGGAAGCCGGGCGGCGAAGACCCGGACCCGAAGCCTGACCCTGAGCCGGATCCTGAGCCGGAGCCGACTCCAGGACAGAACAGCGGGATGATAAACGACCTGAACATATTGCCGTCGGTTGACTATTGACATAATATCGTTCGCCGTCATGGCGGTTTGTGTTTTATGGCGACGCAAAATAATAACAACTAATAACATAATGAACAAGACAATGAAAAACAAACAATTCTCAGAAAAAGGGGAGATCATGACAGCGTACAAGTCCCCCGAAGTCAATGTCTTCACGCTCAGCGTGGAGGCTGGATTCTGCCAGAGCAAGGACGGGCAGATTAGTGATGTTAAATATCTGGATGAGGTTCAGTGGTAACAGGTCTTTCGGCCTATATTACTCGGAAACACCTTACAAATTAACTTATAAAAACTTCAAATTGATTGATACAATGAAAACTACAAGAATAATGATTATGGTGGCAGCTGCAGTGGCGGCTATTGCCTGCAACAAGGAGAATATTGAACAGACAAATCCGGCTACGGCTCCGTCGAATGGTCTCGTGACTTTCACGGCCGGATTTGACGCGCTCGGAGAACCGAGAACAAGAACCAACCTCGCCCAGAACGAGGCTGGGGAATACACGAAGATGGTGTGGAACGCCGGCGACGTCATCGGCGTGGTTGACAAGAATGGCAAGGTTCAGCCTTTTACGACCGAAGTCGGCGGTGCAACTGCCATCTTCAAGGGTGCGGCCGAGGCTCCGGAGAACACCTGGTATGCCTTCTATCCGTACAATGAGAATGCAAAGGTCAGCTCCACGACACTGAACACCATAATTCCGGAAATCCAGTATGCGAAGAAGGACGGCATCTCAGATAATGTAACCTTGCTGAGGGCAAAATGCGATGTTTCAAGCAATTCATTCAACTTCGGCCATCTCTGCGGACTTGTCCGTATCAATGTCCCCGACGGATGCGTGGCAGTCACTTTAGAGTTCCCGGATGCTGCGCAAGCAAATGGACTTACGGGTGGCATCGCCGTGGCATTGAACTATGACTTTTCAACCTATCACACTAATATGTGGTATAAAAGCGTCACTCTTGTTTCTCCGGATGGTGGCGCCATGGAGGCGGGAAACTACTATCTTGCTGTTTGCCCTATGAACTACAGCGGCAAGGTGCTCCTTACGATGCGCCGCAATGACGGCAAGATTTCCATTAAGGAAGCAACAGGTCTTCAGGTCGGTGCCGGTGAAGTACGCCCGATAAATGTCATTCCTGTCTGGGAGGATGACCTCGGAACCGTGATTTACAACGGTGAGGCAAACGATAAGTTCTATTACCTTGGCAGCGAGAGCAACGGTACTCCGACAGTTTCGCTTGAAGAGGTCACAGATGAGAAAGTTGTTGGAGGCAAGTCAATCCGCTGGGAACTTACTGAAGAAAAGGCTTGGACCGGCTATCTGAAATTTCAGGGGTCAGCCAATCTTCCAATGGCAGATTACTACAACGACTATGCTTTGGAATACTATGTCAAGGCGAACAAGACTGCGATTGGCGCAAATACCGGTTGGGAAATTTACTGGCACAGCTTTATTGGAAAACCGCAGAAAGAAAATGTCGCTCCGATATACAGGGCCTCTGGACACAGCGTCTATAAGGGAATCAACGGGCTTGATGACACGGATTGGCATCGTGTTTCCATTCCGCTCAAGGACTATTTCGGCTCTGATGGTTATCTGAACAGGATAGAGATTCATATAAATCCGAAAACTGATGACAGGGCAAAGGCGGCCAAAGGCTCGGTATTCTATGTTAATGACGTCAGAATCATAAAAAAGACAGCGACGAGGTAATGAACATCAAGGCAACCATCTACCTTTTGACGGCAGTGCTGTTCTGTGCCGGATGCGCACAGGGCGGTACTCCTGTCTATCTCGACACCACCGCTGACATCGAGGATCGTGTCGAGGATGCCCTTTCGCGGCTCACGCTCGAAGAAAAGGTCGCTCTGCTCAGCGCCCAGTCCAAGTTCTCCTCTCCGGGAGTTCCTAGGCTCGGCATACCGGACGTGTGGATGAGTGACGGCCCGTTCGGCATCCGCGAAGACAACCTCTGGGACGAATGGAAAGGGGCGAAGCACACCAACGACTCCTGCACCGCGAACCCGAACCTGACCTGCCTTGCGGCTACATGGAACCGCGAGATGGCTCACCGCTACGGCATCAACATGGGCGAAGAAGCCCGTTTCCGCGGCAAGACTGTCCTGCTCGCTCCGGGAGTGAACATCTTCCGCACTCCTCTCTGCGGCCGCAATTTTGAGTATATGGGCGAAGACCCTTTCCTCGCGGCGCAGATGGCTGTGCCCTACATAAAGGGCATTCAGGAGAACGGTGTGGCTGCCTGCGTGAAGCACTTTGCGCTCAACAATCAGGAGGCGCACCGCCACAAGACGAACTCCGTCGTGGATGACCGTGCTCTGCGTGAAATCTACCTCCCGGCCTTCGAGGCTGCGGTGAAGGACGCCGGAGTGTGGGCAGTGATGGGCGCGTATAACCGCTACAAGGGCGAGTTCTGCTGCGAAAACCAGTATCTTCTGAACGACATACTCAAGAAGGAATGGGGATTCGACGGCGTGGTCGTCTCCGACTGGGGCGGCACCACCAACACCGCACAGGCCGTACTGAACGGACTTGACATGGAGTTCGGTACCGGCACCGACGGGCTTGCCGAGGACTGGGGCGATTCCTACGAGGCCTACTACCTTGCCGGTCCTTACCTTGCCGGTCTCCGCAGCGGGAAATATCCCCTGGAAGGTCTCGACGACAAGGCACGCCGCGTCCTCCGCCTGATTTTCCGCACGACCATGTCCGGAAACACCGACTTCGGCTCATTCGCCTCTCCGGAGCATTTCCGCACCTCACGCGAGATTGCGCAGGAGGGCGTGACCCTGCTCAAGAACGACGGGCATCTGCTGCCTCTTGACCTCGGTTCAGTAAAGAAGATTCTCGTCGTAGGAGACAACGCCACCACGAAGCACATCGGCGGAGGCGGCTCGATGTACCTCAAGACCAAGTACGAGGTCACCCCGCTTGAGGGCATTCGCGCTCTCGTGGGAGACCGCGCCGAGGTCAGCTATGTCCGCGGCTACCGTCCCGAGGGCAATTCCGGCCGCCCGGAGGACATGGACGAGCTCCGCACAGAGGCAGTTGAGGCCGCGAGGGACGCTGACGTGGTTCTGTTTTTCGGCGGGCACAACCGCTGGGGAACGCAGGACTGCGAGGGAGTTGACCGCATCGAATACGGGCTTCCGTATGGGCAGGAGGAACTGATTTCCGCCCTCGGCGAGGTTACTGACCGCCTTGTCGTGACCCTTGTCTCGGGTTCTGCGGCAGCGATGCCATGGCTCGACGCTCCTGAGGCCGTGCTCTACGGCTGGTACGGCGGAAGCGACACAGGCAACGTGATTGCGGACGTGCTTTTCGGCAATGTCTGCCCTTCCGGCAAGCTCCCGTTCACGATTGCGCAAAAGCTCTCCGACTATCCGCCTCATTACCTCAACATCTATGACCGCGACAACACCGGCGACGTCGTCTATGAGGAAAGCATCTTCGTGGGTTACCGCTGGTTCGACAAGATGGGTATCCGGCCGCTCTTCCCGTTCGGCTACGGCCTGAGCTACACCGACTTCGAGACCGGCCCGGTCAGGGCTTCGGGCAAGTCCCTCCGCGAGGGCGGCTCGCTGAAGTTCCGCGTCCCGGTGAGGAATGTCGGCAAAGTCCGCGGCGCGCAGACCGTCCAGCTCTATGTCCGCGACGTCGAGTCCTCGCTTCCGCGTCCTCTGAAGGAACTCAAGGATTTCGGGAAAATCTGGCTCGAACCGGGCGAGAGCGGCACGGTGGAACTCACGCTGACAGACGAAGACCTGCGTTTCTATGACGACACGAAGAAGGAATGGGTCGCTGAAAAGGGCGAGTTCGAGGCGATGTTCGGAACGTCGTCGGAGGACATATTCCAGACCGTCAAATTTACTTTGAAATAATTCGTATTTTCCGGGAATATCCTGAAATGACGGGATATTCCCGAAAATATAAAGAAATCTGAAAAATAATCCTCAATTCGAGACTATTTATTTTAATATATTTTGTTGATATATAATGAATTGTAAGAATATTTCCTTTGCCCGAACCGCATCCTCCAAGTCCACGTCGCTCGTAGCAATGACATTCATGAAGTATATCCCATTTGCTGTGGCTGTATTCGCGGTCGTTTCGTGCAATGATGCCGAGATTCCTCTTTATAAACAGCCTGACGCGCCGGTGGAAAAGCGCGTGGAGGATCTTCTGTCAAGGATGACGCTTGAGGAGAAGGTTCTCCAGATGAGCCAGATTACGCTCGGCAAGAATCTGAACGCCAATAACATAGGTAACGAGACTGCAGAGCCTGTGCTCGGAAGCTACATCACATACGTCGCCACGGACGCGACCGAAATCAACGCCATGCAGCGCCGCGCGCTTGAGGAGACGCGCCTCGGAATCCCTGTCCTGTTCGGCTACGACGCTATCCACGGCTTCCGTACAGTCTATCCGATACCTCTCGCCCAGGCCTGCTCGTGGAACCCCGAACTCGTCGAGAGCGCCTGCGCCATTTCCGCCCGCGAGACACGTCTGACCGGCATCCACTGGACATTCTCGCCGATGGTTGACATTGCCCGTGACGGACGCTGGGGACGCTGCGCGGAAGGCTACGGCGAAGACCCTTATGCTGCCTCCGTGTTCTGCGCCGCCTCCGTGCGTGGCTATCAGGGCGACGACATCTCCGACACCACGAAAGTCGCCGCCTGCGTCAAACACTACGTCGGCTATGGCGCGTCGGAGGGTGGACGTGACTATGTCCCGACCGAAATCTCGCGCCAGACCCTCTGGGATACCTACATGCCTCCATATCAGGCCGGCATCGAGGCTGGTGCGGCTACTGTGATGAGTTCTTTCAACTCCATAAACGGTCTTCCTGTGAACAGCAGCCGATACCTCCTTACCGATGTGCTCAAGAAGCAGTTCGGCTGGGACGGAATGATTGTCTCGGACTACGACGCCGTGAAGCAGCTTGTCTATCAAGGTGCCGCAGCCGACCATAAGCAGTGCGCAGAGATAGCCGCCAACGCGGGACTCGACATGGACATGGCCGACCTTTGCTATTATCATAGTCTCGCTACCCTTGTCGCCGAGGGCAAGGTCAGCGAAAGCACAATAGACGATGCCGTGCGCAGGATTCTGCGGCTCAAGTTCCGCCTCGGACTCTTCGAGCACCCATACGCGCCCGTGACTTCACCTGCAGAGCGCTTTACCCTTCCGGGCGACCGCGAGACCGTGATGCGACTTGCCGAGGAGTCAACCGTGCTGCTCAAGAATGACGGAGTGCTGCCTCTGGGGCAGAAGCCCGGCAAGATTGCGCTGATAGGCCCGATGGCGAAGGATCTCTGGGGACAGATTGGCTCTTGGGGCGGCCATCCGCTCGCGGAGGACATAATCACTCTCTACAAGGCTATGACCGACGAGTTCGGCTCAGCTAATGTCCTCTACGCCAAGGGCTGCGGCTTTGAAGGCGATGATCGCAGCGGCTTCGCCGAGGCTCTCTCCGCGGCAAGGCACGCGGATGTCGTGGTGCTCTGCCTCGGTGAACTCACGAAATGGAGCGGAGAGAACGGCATCCGCTCGACGCTTGCCCTTCCGGCAATTCAGGAACAGCTTGCGGCCGAACTTAAGAAGACCGGAAAGCCTCTTGTCCTGCTGCTGAACAACGGTCGTCCTCTGGAGCTCTGCCGACTCGAACCTCTCACCGATGCGATAGTGGAACTGTGGCAGCCGGGCATCTCGGGAGGAAAGCCTGCCGCGGGCATACTCTCAGGCCGCGTGAACCCTTCGGGCAGGCTCTCCATAACCTTCCCATACTCCACCGGACAGATTCCGATTTACTACAACCGCCGCCGCACAAGCCGTCCGTTCATGGGCTTCTATCAGGACATTCCGCGCGAGCCGATGTACTGGTTCGGCCATGGCCTGAGCTACTCGCACTTTACCTACGGCGACATACGCAAGGTCTCTGACTCTCCGCTCGTCTTTGAGGTCGATGTCACTAACGACAGCTCCCGCGACGGTAAGGAAACAGTCTTCTGGTACATCAGCGACCCTGTCAGCACCGTCACCCGCCCCTACAAGGAACTCAAGTTCTTCGAAAAGCGCCTGATTTCGGCCGGAGCCACCGAGACCTTCTGCTTTGAGGCAGACCGTCTCCGCGACCTTGGTTATGTGAACGAGAGGGGCGAGCGCTGGTTCGAACCCGGCAAATTTGAAATCCTCACCGCCGACAAAAAACTCGAAATCGAGGTCGAATAAAAATCTGTCATATTTCGTCATACAGAATAAAAAGCACTCTAACGTATAAATATAAAGTACCATCGCATATAAATGAAACGACTTTCGCATATATTCCTGTTAATCATATTCCTGTTCGTACTTGCTCCGCTTTGTTTCGGTTCGGAACAGTCCGTTCTCCGCTCGTTCATAGACCGTGTCTGTGGGGAGGGAATGTCGGGACGAATACTCATCGGCACGGACAGTTCCATTGAAAGCGATGGGCGTGATGTCTTTGTCATATCCTCGAGGGATGGGAAACCGGAAATTGTCGGCAGCGGTGTCTCCGCGGCGACGGCGGGATTGGGATGGTATCTGAACCATTATGTTCATGTCAACATATCGTGGAACGGCCTCACCGCCGACCTCCGCGACACGGTTCTTCCTCTGCCGGAGATCCCGGAGCGCAGGGAATGCCGGGCGGAATGGCGTTACTACCTGAATTACTGCACCTATTCATACACCTGCGCCTTCTGGACGGAGGAACGTTGGATGAAGGAAGTCGATTGGATGGCTCTGCACGGGATAAACATGCCGCTGATGGCGCTCGGAACGGATGTCGTCTGGCGCAATGTGCTCCGTGACCTCGGCTGCGACGAGACTGAAATATCCTCTTTCATCGCCGGCCCTGGATTTCAGGCGTGGTGGATGATGGGCAACATCGAAGGCTGGGGCGGGCCGCTTCCGCAGGGGTGGTATGACCGTCAGGAAAGGCTCTGCCGGAGGGTTCTCGCAAGGATGCGCTCACTCGGAATGGAGCCTGTCCTGCCCGGCTACTGTGGGATGCTCCCGCGTTCTTTCATCGGAAAGCCAGGCTATGACGCGTCCGACACGGGACTTTGGGCGGCATTCCCTCGACCGGCATTTCTTCAGCCGTCATCGGACAAATTCGCCTCAGTTGCCGACCTCTACTATGAGGAGCAGGCGAAAATTATGGGGCGCTCGCGTTTCTACAGCATGGATCCGTTCCATGAGGGAGGCAGCGTTGAGGGCACGGACATCCCCGAGGCCTATAGAACCATACTTGCCCGGCTGCGCCGTCACAATCCGGATGCGGTGTGGGTGCTTCAGGGCTGGAACGAGAATCCTCGACGTGAGGCTCTTGAAGCTCTCGGGCAAGGGGACTGCATTGTCTTTGACCTTTTTTCCGAGGCGAGGCCGAAATGGCGCGACGGCTATTGCGGGCATGACATGATCTGGTGCATGCTGCCTAATTTCGGAGGCCGCGTCGGCCTGCACGGACACCTGTCCAAGTTGCTGAACGGCTGGTTCGATGCGGTCGAGGCCTTCCCGGAGACTATGGTCGGCATCGGCGCGGCTCCCGAGGGAATAGAGACCAATCCGGTTCTTTATGACCTGCTGTTTGAACTCCCGTGGAGAACGGGGCAGCGGCCGGCAACTCGGCCAACTTCCGCGGAGAATGTGGCGACGAACGGCAACTCTGACTGTGGCAGGGACAGGAGCTGCCGCGAATGGCTTGACGGCTATGTCCTTGCCCGCTACGGAACATCCGACCCGTCCCTCATCCGTGCATGGCACAAGATTGCCGCCTCTGCGCTGGACTGCCCAACGGATCAGGAAGGCACAAGCGAGCCGATAGTCTGCGCACGTCCGGGCTGGGGACTGAAGTCCGTCTCCAAGTGGAGCACTGCGGAGATTTACTATGATGTGGCGGAACTCCGCGACGCCGCAGGCCTGTTTCTTGACGCGAAGACTCAGCTCTCCGGCAATGCCAACTATCGTCACAATCTGATTGACCTTGTGCGTCAGACTCTTACGGACTCCACGCTCTTTCTGCTGCGGAATGTCGAGGCAGCGTATAAATCCGGAGACACGGCTGCGTTCCGCTCAGGCTACAAGGCGTTCCTCGGAATGATTGATGACATTGACGCGCTTCTTTCCACCGACCCGTTCTTTCATCTTGACCGTTGGCTGGACTCGGCGGAGGAAGTCTGCGGCGAGATTACGGGTGCGACTGATGCTGACAGGGCGCTGATGGAACGTAACGCGAGGACGCTCATCACGGTCTGGGGTGACCGCCCCTCTGCCCGCAGACTGCACGACTATTCCAACCGCGAGTGGGGAGGGATGCTTTCCTCCTTCTATCTTCCGCGCTGGAAACGCTTCTTTGAGACTGTGGAACGCGGCGAGGCGCTTCCTGACGACGACGGCTGGTATGAAATAGAAAGTGAGTGGATTCTCCGGCGTGAGCGATATGCTCTGTCGGATGAACCGGCGCTTGACTGTGCCGAAAGGCTGTTTCGGAAATATTTTGGAGGCTGCTTTGAACTTACCGCATCATCCGATGTTACAGCGCTTTCCGATGAGGCTGGTGATTATGTCGCCTATCTGAAGGAGTTTCTGGCAGGAACGGAGAAGCCGTCGGCCGACGCGATTAAAGAAAGCCGGATTGTCCTTGACATAGACGGCGGCCTTGAGTGCGGGCCGGAGGGCTTCGAGTTCGCTGTCCGTCCCGGAGAACTTCGCATAACCGGGCGCGACCGTGCCGGGGTGTTCTACGGCATCCAGCACCTTCTTCGCCAGCTTCCGCCGTCGGTATATGCCAAACAAGGGCTTTCCGAACCGGTACAGTTGCCGCTTGGAGTCAGTCTTGATGCCCCGGAGAGTACCTACAGGGGGCTGATGATTGACGTGGCGCGGGCTTTCGTGGATGCTGAAGGACTGAAGCGGCAGATAGACCTTATGGGAATGCACAACCTCAATGTCCTGCATCTGCATCTGACGGACAACGAGGGTTGGCGGCTCGAAATCAAGTCGCATCCCGAACTCTCCGAGGCCGGAGGATTCCGTGGCGGCGACTCTTCCGTGGGGGCGCAGTACGGTCTTTGGGACAGACGCTACGGCGGCTACTACACTCAGGAACAGATGCGCGAAATCATCGACTACGCTAAGTTCCGCAACATAACCATAATCCCCGAGATAGACCTTCCCGGGCACAGCCAGGCCATCGCACGGGTGCTTCCGGAGATCCTTTGCGACTATGCTCCCGACACCGTCCGGACGGCTGGCTATGACACCCGCGGAGTCTGGTGCGTCTCCCGCGCGGAAAACTACCGTCTTTTGGACGACATAATCTCGGAAGTCGCGGCTCTCTTCCCGTCGGAGTACATCCACGTCGGCGGCGACGAGGTCGGGATGAAGGGCTGGCTGTCCTGTCCGCGCTGCACCGCTCTTATGAAGGCGAGGGGATTCACCGACCCGAAGCAGCTTGAGGACCTGTTCATGAAGCGGGTCACCGACATCGTAAAGGCCAAGGGCAAGACACCGGTAGCGTGGTGGGACAAGGATGTGATTACCGATACATTCACCAAGGAAAGCCTCGTTTGTGCATGGCAGGACATCCCTGCCTGCCGCAACGCCATGGCTAAGGGCTACAGGACAGTCTTCATGTCGGCGTGGCATCTCTACTTCGACATGAAGCAGGGCCCGCACGACCCGGGGCAGGACTGGGGCGGACTGATTGACTGGTGCAGGGTCTATGAACTCGACCTCGGGAGGCTCGGAGTGACTGACGCGGAAAAATCTGTTGTCATCGGCTACGAAGGAGCGTTCTGGGCGGAGACCCATCTCCAGAACGCTCCGGAATCCCCGGACTACCTCGATTTCATGCTCTGGCCCCGCGCCGCCGCGCTCGGAGCGATGGCTTGGGGAAAGAAACTGTCGACAGACTGTTTTATGGAATATATGAGGACACGGCACTATCCCCGTCTCTCCGCGATGGGTGTCACGTTCCGCCTGCCGGAGCCGTTCGTAAATTGGGAAAATGGGCTTCTCACAGCTTCGGCTGAAACAGGCGCGACCATTCTTTACAGAAAGGACGGAGACCGTGCGAAAGTCTATGACAGGCCGCTCAAGACCGCGCATCCCGAGCGTTACTCCTTCGCTGCCTGTTTCGGAAGCGGCCGAAGCATTCCGGTCAAGGCGGGGCAGTGCTATGACACCATAACCCCGGCATTCCGTCTAAGCTCCTCTCTGCCCGAAGACGGCTGGAAACCATTCTCCGGAGTGGAGGCATACAGGGACAAGGCTCATTTCTCCTCCACGCCGCACGATGGTGACTGGATTCTGATTGACTTCTCCAATCCGGTAAAGTGCCGTGAAATCGCTCTCAAGACCGGCGAGGCTCATTTCGCCAGCGGTGGCTTCCCCTACGGCTATACGGAGGTTTCATACGACGGAAAACATTTCCACCGGGTCGGCGAACTCATCGATGGCGGCGTCTCTATATTCCCGAAACGCCCCGTCCGCTCCGTGAGACTCGTGTGCACTTTCACCGGTAACAACCGCGACCTGACGATACTCCAGCCCATAAGGGTATATCCCGTTTTGACGGAATAATGAAATATATGTTCCCGAATAATTCTGGATATTGATAATATGTAAATGTATATAGATAAGACGATTCTATCATGAAGCACAATTTTTTAAAAGCGACTGCGGTTCTTGCAGCGACGACTTTTTCTGCGATTTCCTCAGAAACAATATCCTCAAAAAAAATCATATTTCGATGAAAAAATATATCCTCACCCTCGCTTCAATTCTTTTTTCGCTCATTTTCGGAGTTTCGCTCTCCGCACAGGAATTTTTCCGCGTCGCGGCCCACGACTCTTCGGAGGAGTCAAAGAAGTCTGCGGACATAGTCTGCACCGGAGAGCACGACGAACTCACGATTCAGGCGGTTCTGGACAAGTTTGACGGCACGATGACACGCGGATGCCACATCCTTTTCTACGACGGAAACTACAATATCGACGGGTTTTACACAGACCCGCGTTTTCCGATGCCGACCGCGCTCAGGGTCCGCAAGACGGCCGGAGTGGTGCTCCGCGGAATCGACGAGAGCAGCCTGCGCAAGAATTCCGGCGTGCTCTTCAACGTGCGTCCGCAGGCTTACGAGGGGATTGCCCCGTCTGTTCAAATGAATGTGATTGCGTGCTCGAATGACAATATGTATAACACGAATCACTTGACAATAAGGAATTTGTCTATAACACTTCCGGATATAAACCATAAGGTGATATGCATCAACACCTTCTATGCGGGAGCGGCGATACTGGAGAACATACGCCTGTCCTCAATCGGCTGCGGCCCCGGAAAGATGCCGGTGGAGGGTTCCGTGGGCGTGCGCGGGTCGAACATAAACCCTAACGGCGTGGGGCATCACTGGAACGATGTTATCGCTGACGGGTTTTATGAGGCGTTTCAGATTGGTGGCGAGCATCTCGTGGCAACGAGTCTTCTGGGCTACAGGAGCTATTACGGCTATACTTTCGGGAACTATGACGTGGTGGAGCAGTCGAAGGCCTCCGGCTGGTACGGAGTGTGGGAGCACCCGATTACACTGATAAACTGCAGCGAGGAAGGCTGCGCGTCGCTTCCACTGTTCAATGTCTGCGGCGGTTCCCGCAGGCCGCATTCTCGTGGTTATCAGGTGGTTGACCTCATCTCGCACACGGTCGAGTTCAGAGAGAAGGAGAACCCTACTCTCGCTCCTGTGCTTCCGGCCCGGGAGACTGTTCCGGGTTCATGGTGCGGAAACATCACTTTCTGCGGGAACAAATTTGCCGAGAGTATGGAGAACGCAGTTGATGTGCCGTTCTGGGAAAAGGGCTCGGGGGAGCGCTTCTTCACGCGCAACTCCGCGCATTCCCTTTCGGGTACTTCCGCGGAGAGGGAGAGCTACATGCCGATGTATATGCAGCAGTACTACGACACCGGCCTCGAAAAGCTCCTGATTTACAACGGTTCCGACTGGGTGGATACTATGGGCAATGCAGCGGAGCCTCTGAAGCCCTCGTTTGACCGTGCGCTCATCCCGCAGCCGGTGTTCGATGCCGAGCCGGGCTATGTGGAACTCTACTGGAAGGCTTGGGAGCAGGCTTATGCTCACGTGAAATGGCAGAAGGGGCTCGTGCAGCCGCTCTATATGGACGAGGGGCTCTGGGACGACACCATCTGGATCTGGGACTCGGAGTTCATGGTGATGTTCTGCAAGTATGCCCCGAAACTTTTCCCGGGCATCCAGACGCTCGACAACTTCTATTACACTATGCTTGAAGACAGCGGCTCGTCCCTGCGCATCCAGCATCCTGACAACCCTCCTTTCTTCGCATGGGTGGAGAACGACTACTACAAGATAACCGGGGACAGGGATCACATCCGCGAACTGCTTCTCGACAAGAAGTTTCCACAACGCTACTGGGACCTTTTCCCGACTCTCTCTCCAGAGCGTAAGCTTCAGTTTGACCACTATCCCATAGCGCTGAAGTACAAGGGCATAGGATATGAATGGAACGGGATTTCGAGCGGAATGGACAACACTCCGCGCACCCGTGCAGGCAAAGGGATGCTCTGGGTCGATGCCATCTCACAGCAGGCCCTTTCCGCGCTCTACATCTCGCGCCTTGCCAAGGTGGCTGGTGACGGAGCCACGGCCCGCGAGTTCGAGAAGAAATGGAAAGAGCTGCGGAGGATTGTGAACAAGTACTATTGGGACGATTCAGACGGATGTTACTACGACATCGTGCCAGCACCTTCCGGCGAGACTGCTTCGGTGGCGGATGTCCAGGCTTCCCCGTCCGCGTGGCGCACGACGGGCATCCTGACTCCGGCGTCATTTTGGCCGATGCTCGCGGAAATCCCTTCGGAGGCTCAGGCAAGGCGCATGACCGAATTTGCCCTGCGTCCCGACAAACTCGGAGGAGAGGTCCCTTGGGTGACCGTCTCGCGTGACGACCCGGACTTCGACGCGAATGACGGCTTGTACTGGCGCGGCTCCATGTGGCTCCCGACCGCCTATATGGGTATCAAGGCATTGGAGAAATATGGTTTTCAGGAGGCCGCAGACACCACGGCCGAGAAGGTTCTCTCGTGGATGCTCCGCACCTACTGCGACTATGAACCGCACACAATCTGGGAATGCTATTCCCCGACCGCACCGACCCCGAGCAGCAACCACGGCAAGCGCGTCCGTCCCGACTTCTGCGGCTGGTCCGCCCTCGGTCCAATATCCCTCTTCATCGAGAACGTCCTCGGCTTCCACGACATTGACGCCTCCTCCCGCACCGTCCGCTGGGACATCCGTCACGACTGCCGCTTAGGACTGAACAACCTCACTTTCGGCGACACGACCACCGATCTCCTCTACGACCCGGCAGCCTCCACCGTTACCATTCGCAGCAACAAGCCCTACTGCCTCATCCTCAACGGCAAGTCCCACCGCATCCGAGCCGGAGTAACAACGATTTCTATCTGAACAATTCAGAATGAGACTCGAATCTTATTAACCTTATCAGGTTCTCATTTTCATCAATCCATATAAGCAGAGTGTCATTTTCAATATGACACTCCATATATCCTTTATACTCACCGCTCAACATATGTGGTTTGTAGTGTTCAGGAAGGCTCTCTCCCTGCAACAATATCTTTACGACATTGTACAGTTTCTTCAATGTCTCAGGTCTGCTTTTGAACCTTTTGATGTCTTTCTTGAATCTGCTTGATGCTACAATCTCTTTCATTCAAGTGATTTTAAGAACGATTCGTAATTTGACATATCAACCTTGGTGAGGTTATCGGCTTCTTTCATAGCGGCCAAAGTTTCGTCATTTGGTTCATCAAAGACCGCATCCAATCTGTCAAGTAAATCCGACCGCAGCCTGAATGCCGTTTGTCTTCTGTTCGATGCCTGACTGGCAAACATCAGATTTTCATCGTTATAAGTAGAGCAGTTCCGATTTTTTTCGTAGATTTGGGGATTCGTTGGTAAACTTAGAAGATCGATAATCGTTACAAATGAAAACCAGAAACATTCTTATCCTATGCACGGCATTTCTCTTGAGCATGCCAAGTGCTGATGCCCAGTCATTTAAAGACGGTCTCAAAAGCCTCGGAGACAAAATCGGCAAACAAATCGTAAAGACGAGCCTGTCTGTCAAGAACCAGACGACCGGCAGCAAGCCGACTACCAGCATCCCGACCAGCGACAACCGCCTCCTCCGCGGCTTCATCGGTGGAAGTTCGTTTTAGAATCCCCAACTGTCACGCCAGTGAATCTTGAAACGGTCACCGTCAAATTCAATCGGTAGCCAAACGTAGCGCCCGTCAATGGCATTCTTCGGATTCCATCTATCACCCATATAGATGAAGGTGTTCGCCTTGCCGGCAACCGGCAGTATGAAGGTGCTCTGGGAATTGAAGGTCAGATGAGAGCCTTCTCCCTCGCACGGGTTTCCGAGCTCAGTCCATGGTCCCCAGATTGACGGTGCGGACGCACTACGGGCCGCATTGGGAGCCCAACCTGTGCATCCCGACCCCATAAAATAGTAGGTTCCGTCTTTTTTGAATATAGCAGGAGCCTCCATGAGACGATCCGGGAACACGCGCACATATTTTCCGGTGTAGTCCAAATAGTCATCCGTCAGTTCAGCTATATGCAGCGTCCAGTTGTCCTCCGAGGCGGACAGCTGATATGCCTTGCCGTCGTCATCGACAAATAGGGTCATATCACGGGACATTTGCCCAGACTCGAAATCTCTGGCAAGAAAGCCCTTTTCATCAGGGAACTCGTCCTTGTTGAACGGCCATTTGCCGGGAACAGCTCTGGTGCTGCGTACAAAGGGAAAAGGGCCTTCCGGCCTATCCGCTACCGCAATTCCACTGCGCGCACTTGAATAACCGCTTCCCTTCAACTCCAGATGGAACCACATCACGAACTTGCCCGTAAGGGCATTATAGATGACCTTCGGACGTTCAAGAATGCAGCCCCGTTCAATGTCGGAACCAGGTTCATCGCTTACGGCCAATGCTATGCCCTCATTCTTCCAATTGTAAAGATCATCAGAAGAATAACAACTGACTCCCACTTGAGCCAGATTGCCGGCCTCCCCCTCCGTCTTGTACTCGCCGTACCACCAATACTTTCCACCATGGAACATGATTCCGCCTCCATGCGCGTTTATTGCCACGCCATCAGTATCTTTCCACAACTCTCCGGGCCTGAACTCCGTAATCCTAGCGGAGGGACGATGGTCGCCATCCGTCGCCATTGAAATCACATTGTCATTAGCAGAATAGAGAAATGCGGAGAATAGGGCCGTCGCGCAAAATAGGATGTGTCTAATTTTCATTTGAAGGAAATCTAGCAGCAATTACTCTGCATGAAGCGATGCAATCCACTCGAACATCGAAGCCGGAAAATCCTGCCATTGGCCCCAATGATGACCACCTGTCTCATGCGGTATCTCCTTGACGGGAACGCCTGCTTTCCTCAGAGCCTCGCAATATGCGTGGCTATTTTCGTTCGGCTTCACGACATCATCATCGATAGAATATGCGACGTACGCCGGAGGTGTGGCCGAAGTCACGCGCTTTTCAACTGAATATGTGTCAATCAGTTCCTGCGAAGGAGACGCTGTTCCGAGAAACATTGTCATCGAACCGGTGTGCGTCTTGCCCGGATCCATTGATATGACTGGGTAGCAATCAATCTGAAAATCTATTTTCTTTGGATGCATAGCCGACATGAGTGCAGCCAGATAGCCTCCCGCAGACTCGCCCATCACCCCGAGCTTCGAATATCCGCCGAGCATGGCCTTTCCCGTAAGCATCATTTCGATGGCGTTCTCACAGTCGGTCACTGTTCTCCGGCGGTCGCGGTTCGGCAAGCGGTACATGACAATCGCAAGAGTAATACCCTTTCCTTTGCAGTAATCGACAATCTGGCTTATACAGCCGGGAGTATGATTAGCGAATCCGCCTCCAGGAAAATAGACAATGCAGTCGGTGTTGTCCTTAGCATCGGAATAGTAGATGTCGGCATATCCATCGGCCGATGGAAGCACAGCCCTCACACATTCATCCGAACCGCCCAAGGCCGGAACGACTACATAGGTATAGTCCCGTAACTTCATCGCCGGGTTGTTCGACTCGAGTTTTAGAGGAAGGAGAAAAGCCTTTGCGGAAGACAGTTTGCGCAGCTTTTTATGGTCAATGCGGACAACTATCTCTCCGGAAGTCTCCATTTTCCTGACCACTACCGTCCCTATGCTGTAGCAATCTTCCGGCATCATCACGACGGACGCGCCATTTTCATTCTCGTATGCCGCAAGTGCCTTAGGATAAGCCTTGGCAGTGAATGCCACATCCTCAAGAACCGATGCTTGGGAATATTTGCCGTCAAGAACCTTGAACGTCAAAGTCACCTCGTCCGCCAGCGTAAGTATCTTACGGGCAGTTATCACAGCAGTCCTCTCACCGTTATCCTCCACTGCCGCATGACTACAGCAAACAGTCAAGGCCAGCAGAATCACTGCCGGGCAAACAAACAATCTTTTCATTTTCAATTTTTCTTGGAGGTGTGAGAAACCGTCAGGCAGTCCAAGGCCACCTTCGATGATGTCACGCCTGATATGCGAACATCATTCTCCCCCTTGAGGAACTCCACCTCGAACGGAATCTCCACGAATGCGGAATCCGTCGTGGCAACCGATGCGTGATGCGCCTTTCCGTTCACAACCAAATCAAAATCAACCGCTTCCGGCGAGGAAAACCGAACGGAGATTCTGTATTTCCCGCCCTTGAGGCTGAAGACGTCTGCCCATTCGAGATAATTCGTCGGGGAGTCTCCGAGGTTCGTCGCCACGGCGCGTCCGGAAGCCCCCTCGACAGGGATGTACTTCACGCCCGTCCCGCGTATTGCGGTAAAGTCTGGACAATAGCCCCACTCCGCCTCATAGAGGACAGGTTCAATCCGCTCACCCTCCACCTTAAGAATCTTCGCTGTGTGAGGCTGAAGTGTCATCTCTATGACTCTGCACGACGCAAGGTCGGATCGCAGGTTGAGGTCGCGCAACTTCATCTCCCCGGCGAACTCCAGCACGTCGGCCGGCACGCTGAACGAGGCAGCCGAGTCCGAAGGGTTATAGAGCGCGACGGCCCTCGCACCTCCGTGGCGACGCAGGATATCCTTCGCGAAGACATATGTCTCACCTTCGTGCTGAACCACATGGGCCTGAAGCCCGAGCTGGTCCTGATTCACGGCAATCAACTCCGGGTTGGTGATTATCCGCATAGTCTCCTCCGGAATGTACTCTATGTCACAGCCCAGAAGCAGCGGTGAGCTCATTATGCACCACATCCCGAAATGCGCCTCCTCCTCGGCATAGCTAAGTCCGAGCCCATCCTCCCAGAACGGAGAAGGCTTGATGTTGTAGCCTACCGCGAGCATATCCATGTCGTTGTAGTGCCCGTCATGCGCATAAGCTGACAGATAGAGATTTTTCTCCACGATGTGCCGGACCGAAGACCAGACGGGACGTATGTCCTCCGAAATCCGCCACGAGTCTGCAATCTTCTCAACCCATGTCCCCGGATAATCCCAGCGGCATACATTGATGTCGATGTGCCTGCCAGCCACACTGTCAATCACCTGACGGATTTCCTCATAGCGGTTCCTTTCCTCAAGACGGCGATGAATGCCACCGCAGTAGTCAATCTTGATGAAGTCGAAGTTCCAGTTGTTGAAATACTGGTCAGCGTCCTGAACATCGTGCATCCAGAGACCCGCACCAATTCCGTTCAGGTCCTTGTTGTAGCTCGACCCGCAGGTGTTGTCTCCGGCGTCGGAATAGATTCCGGCCTTCAGGCCAAGAGAGTGAATGTGGTCGGAGATGGAGCGCATCTGCGCTGAGCCACCCGGAAACCTCTGCGGATGCGGAATCATATAACCACGCTGGTCGCGGTAGCCGAAAAATCCGTCATCGATGTTGACGTTTCCGTAACCGGCGTCCTTAAGTCCACGTTTGACGATAAGGTTGGCCTGATGCATGATTATGGAGTCGGAAATATCGACCATATAGGCATTCCACGAGCTCCAGCCCATAAGAGGAGGCTTCACTGCCTGCGGCTGACGAGAGGTGCATGACACGATGAGTGCGAAGACGAGGAAAATGGGATATATTTTCTTCATATATTCTTGATATTCAGCTCATTCTCAACAATCGAGATGATTCGATTTACTACTTATAGCTTTTTTCGATGTTCCGGTAAGTTTCCTCATCGACATGGACGATGCAGCCGTGGCGGCCGTCTTTCGGAGGATAGAAGCTGGTCACATCCTTCCACGGTGCGCCCTGAATCGCCGAGGCCTCACGCATCTCATAGACATGCTCGCCATAATTCTCGTAGTAGAGCCTAAATTTGCCCTCCGGAGTGCGGATTATAATCGGGGCTTCGCGCCAGTTCGGACTTACGGAAGGCCCGGGGTTGGAGTAAGGGCCGAGCAGATTGTCCGACGAGGCAATCCTTATGGACTTGTGGGTTTTAGGAGCCTTGTCCTCCCAGCGTTCGTCCTTCATAATGGCATAATACTTACCGTTGAACTTTCTGATTATCACATCAATGAGTGCGATATCGGAATCAGCACCGGTAAAATAAATCGGGGCAAGGTCACCGCCATCCTGGGCCGCGAAGAGGCGTTTCGGCCTCGTAAAATTCACGAAATCCTCGGTCAGAATATAGCAGGTCTTCATGGTCTCCCAATTTTTTCTACCGTACATGTCACGCTCTTCATTGGTCTTACCCTCCTGGATTTTCCTGAAATACTCGCCGGCATGCCAAGTGATGATGAACTGGTGACTGTCCTCATCATAGAACATTTTCGGCGCTCCCACGAACGGGATCTCATTATATACGCCGAGATGATCCACGACGAACTTCTCACCGTCGAGAACTTTATTCTTCCATACGACGAGGTCTGTCGTGTGCCAGAGCACCAACGACTCTTTCGACGATCCACGCACCACTCCTATCATATACCACCTTCTGTCAGCCTTCCCGAACACGTCCGGTCCCTCGCAGATGTCAGGATGGCCATAATAGCTCTCAAGAATAACCTTACCACCATTCAGCGTCTTCCAACTGAGCCCGTCACGGGAAATCGAGTAGAACAGCGAGCCGTAGTTCGCGTTCGTCATGTGCGCGAAGAGATAGCCACCCTGCCCTTCCTCTACGGAAGGCTTGTCCTCCGGTTTGGTATTGCCGGAGCCATCATTTTCTCTCGTGCAGCCGGCAAGAAGAACCGTTCCTCCAGCGGCAATAGCAAGGTGCAGTGCCACTGAGCACAAGAGTACCTTACCTAAAAATGTTCTTATGATCTTCATTGTATGTTTACTTTTTTCGCATTATTCCACGTTAGCGGTATTCCCTTGCACAATGCCATCGACATAAATCTCAGCGATTTCGCAAGGAGTGTTGCCGCGGTAGCCCCCAGTCGGGCGAATCTTCAGATAGCGTCCTGTCCTATCGGCCTTGCTTACAGTCTCCGGAACGTCGTACCAGAATATTCCGTTTTCCTTAGGAATCTCAGTCGCTGTCAGGACAAGCTTCCAGTCATTGTCATCGTTAGCTGTGTTGTAGTTCGCAAGATTTCCTCCGCCCGGCCAATTAGGTTTCTTGTTTCCATCAAAGCTCTTGAAATTCCATACAGTTCCGACATAAAACTCACAGTTACGGAGATCTTGGTTGTGAGGCCAGTCAAGAGGAGACTTTCCGATGCCGACACGCCCGATTTCAATATCTTTCTTGAAATCAAACACAAAAACAATATTAGGGATGTAGCGATGCCTGTCCTCGCCGATAAAAACAGTCCAATCAATATTGCTCCACTGATAATTAAAATCATCCTCTTCCGCACCGACAAGAGGCTTATCCCACGGATTAACCCATTCGGAGGACAAGTCACCGTCATACATTGTCTCCGGACGACAGCCCCACGAATAGTAACTGTTCACGAACTTCACCAACCAGTCCTTCCTGTCAACAGTCTCCATCACAACCCGTGTAGCCTTCGCAAGATTGAGGCCGAGAGGATATATCCGATTGCGATCAAATGTCCTTGCCTCAGACAAATTGAACACATAATAGGCCTTGTCCGTCCTAACCTTCACCTTTCCGGTGTATGTTCCAGGAGCCACGACCATCCTCACAGAGCCGGAATTGTCCTTGTCCGCGCCCACAACGGCGTCAGACTCCGTCCTCGCCACATTTGTCAGAGGTGCGGATAAATAGCCTTCATCCCTCGCGGAGGTGAGATCAATGGCAAGCGTTTTCTCATCATCTGGGTTGACATTCTGCACATTTATTTTGAATTCGCCGACGATGTTCTTGTCCGCCTCGAAAATCACATCCCGGACAATCTCGTTCTGATATTTTCCATCTGTCGAAAATACCCGGAAATCAAGCAGTGCACCGAGATTGAGGAACTTCACCTCTTGGAGCTGATTGTCTTTCCCCACAAGCATATCCTTTGAAAAAGTGAAAGGCACGCTCACCATCGGCATCGCAACTCCGTCAAACTTGCCTCCCTTATGGGTCTGCACAAGTGGAATTGTTATGCTCTGCATCGGATCAGCATTGACAGGTTCCCGCCGGTCATTGAATTTTCCGTTATCTATAGGGAGTACACGCGGAGATACCACGCATATACGGTCACCGGCCTTCATCTCAAGATTTGTAGTAAACCCGAAAATCGGACGAGGCTCGGTTGTCTGTATGGATGTCCTCTGGGTAAAGGCAACCTGCCCATCTTTTTCCAGCGAAAATCCGAGATAGTCACCTTTTTCAAAAACGAGATGGTCATTGCTCATATCTGACTTGACGGACGGAAGTTCCTCGTTCACTACCGCAAATCTGTATGTATATGACGGTTTTTCCTCAATTCCCGCAACCTTCGAGCATGAAACAGCAGTCATGGCTACAATCATTGCAGTGGCGGCAAAAATTATGTTTTTCATGGCTATTTTCTCCTTCAACTATAGTTCATAATACGGGTCCGTATAGAAGATTTCGGTTCCGTTAGTCTCATCAAAACGGCGTTCCGATGCTGCAAATCCTGATTCTGTAAAGACGTACTCCACAACAAGTGTCGGAGGGCAATAATCCTTCCCACAGAGGTTAAATTTTTCTGATTTCATACTCATTTGTTTAGATGTTATTATGTGTTATTCTTCTCAATCAAAGGCACTTTAGTTATTCGGTTTTTTCATTTTACCGGATAGCCATCGATGGCCACAAGCTCGCTGACATAGAACTCTGCGATGTTCACGGCCTTCGGATCAAGATCCGGAAACAGTTCAATCGGACGTATCTTCACATAGCGCCCCTTCACAGCTGTCTGCACATGCGAGCAATATTCCTTGACCGGCCGGTCCAGCTCGATGGTAGTGAAAAACTTCCAATCATTTCCTTCATCGAGAGTGTTATAATTGGCGATGGTGCCACCTTCCCGCACGGTCTTAAATTCGAAGGCCGACTCCGCATAAACCTCGCATCTCTTAACCTTCTGCTCCTGAGGTTTGGTCGATTGCAGGATTCCTGCGCCGCCGAGATTGTATTCGCGTCCCAGATCAATCACCATAATGATATTAGGGACCTCACGACTTCCCTGGAACAGAGTAGGAACAATCGAATGCAGGTTCTTGTCGGCAGGGTCATACTCATAGTCATCCCATGACGGATTGGAGTTGTCCCCATTCCATTGCGTTCCCCATGTGGTCTCCGGTCTTCCGTCAAAGGCATAAGTGGCAAACCACTGCAAATCAAGCGTTGCCCCATACCAGTGTTCCTGTGAATTGGCATAGAGGAGTTTCCAGTCCTTGCGGTCAACTGGACGGTAAACATACTTCGGATTGGTAACAACAAGATAGCGGACCTCCTCTGAAACTCCGACCGGGAATGAGGCGGCGTCAAACTTTAGCGGAAGAAGATAGGTCTCGTCAGAGTTCAGACCTTCACGGCTCAGATGCAGCCTGCCTTTCACTATCTCCTTTTTGGCTTCGACGTCAACACCGTCAAAAGACCACGAAGACTCAGGAAGCAGTTTGTAGGAAGTGGAATTCTTGCTGTTGTACTCATCCACCAGCGTCTCAAGCCCTCCCCTAACAATCTTTCCGACAAAGGGGGAGAGATTGCTTTCGCTGTACTCGACCTTGGCCTCTATGTCACAATCTATCTCCCTCAGAGAAATCTCCTCGCTGATGTCGGAGAGGTCCGGCCAGACGACCTTCGGCCCGTTGATGTCAAACTTCCAGAGAATCGTGCTGCTTGAGGTGTTCACAGTGTCAGTTTCACTGCGGAGAACCACCGGAAGCACAAGTGTCTTGCCCTTAGCTTTCAGGGCCTGATGATAAATGTTTTCGGGAGAGAAAGTTATTGGGATATAGCGGCTGCGCGTACTGCCTTCGAGGGCAATGTCGTCCCCGCCTCTTATCGAATATGACTCCGAAGCAATTATCTCAATGCTCCCGCTCTCATACCCGAAAGTCTCACACGCCTTTCCGAGTTCCATGACCTCAATCCTCGCGAATGCGTCGTTGTCGGGGTTGCCACCGCCCTTGAGGACAAGAATCGAGTCCTTATATTCCTTGACGGTGTTTCCGCTGCGCAACTCCCTCACACCGCTGTTCTTGAGCGAAAGGATGCGGTTGTACTTGTCGGGGAAGAGCTTGTAGTCCTCATTGCAGGAGAGGAGGAGCAGTGCGCATAATGTGGTGATTACTAATAATACTCTTTTCATTGCTGTTATTCGTTTCAATGTTCTCTCATCAATATCCAGGAGCCTGGACCATGTTAGGATTGGAATAGACCTCATTGTTTGAGACCGGCAGCAGGTACATCCTGTCGTTCCAGTTGAACGGCTGGCTTATATCAACCACTTCGTTGAATGAGGCGAAGGACGGGGAGGTCTGAACTGCATTGAGTCCTTTCCAATTGCCGGAGGAAAGCCTCTCGCGTCCCTGAAGATAACGACGCAGGTCGTAGTAACGGTATCCCTCAAGGTAGCACTCGACAAAGCGCTCGTCCATCACGGCTTGAAGCACGGTCTTGCCCTTCTCCGCAAGCAGAGCCTCAGTCCACGGGGTTATGCCAGCGCGTTTGCGTACCTTGTTCATATAAACTATGGCCTCAGCATCGTTGCCGCATTGCGCTTCGCACTCAGCAAGCGAAAGATACATCTCCGCAAGGCGGATAATCGGGAAAGGAGTTTTACAGGAGGCGTAGTTGTTGCTCCAGCCCGTACCGGTATACTGGAAGTTCGGATGAACCCACTTCTTGTTGAGCCAGCCCGTCACGACATAGTTTCTCGTGCCCCAAATGGCAGCGTCATAACCGGTCTTCGTGTTGTTCCTCATTTCACAATAGAGCGGATTTCCAGCCGCAATCTTCGTCGAATATTCGTCTCCGTCAAATGATATTGCGGCATAATAGCGCGGCTCGCGGTGGACATTGATCTTCGTTATGTCAGGATTCGTGAGCCCAGCGGAGGTGTGGTACTCCGATTCTGGCCAGAAAGACGGATCGTCTTCGGGAAGGAAGCCGTTCTGAGTGAAGAAATGCTCCACGGTGTAGAGTGTCGGCGAGAGTCCGCCCCAGCCACCTACATTAGCACCAGTATCGTTTCTGAGCACCCAATGAGGAAGAGAGGACATAAAGGTACTATTGACATCGGTGCCGCCCTGCACTACAAATCCCCAGACAGTCTCTTTGTTACCATCATTCGGAGAGGAGCACATCACATATCTCATGAGTACTACCTGCTTCCGAAAAGCCTCCGCCTCAGCGTCCGAACCAAGCCCCGGAATCACCGGAAGACCGATTTTCTGGTTCTCGCGCAGAGTCTCGGAATCCTCAAGCGAGAACAACTCCGCTCCAGCGGCCTCCGCAGCCTTGACTGCCTCCGCCATGGCGTCGCGTGCCTTTTCCCATTTCTTCCTATCAAACTCATGACTCACGAGTTCCTTTCCGTAGCCCGGAGTCTCATACGAGATATTCTTCCATGCCCTATCCGGAAAACTTCCGTTCCACAGAGGAGATGCCGCAAGTACGAGTGCCCTCGCCTTCAAAGCCTTACACGCGACAGATGTGGCGCGACCGTAAAACGATGAGTTTGCATAACTTATAGGCAGCCCTTCCGCAGCCTCGTCAAACAGGTCACAAATATACTTCACGCAGTAGTCAAAATGCGAACGTCCCGGAAATTCTGACTTAGGCGCATTCGAATCGATGAACTTATCAACAATCGGAATCGGCCCGAAGAGCGAAAGAAGTCGCAGATGGTAGTAGGCCTTGAGGAACTTGACCTCACAGATGAACTGCTCGCGCATGTTCGGATTGAGCTGTGGATTGTGTTCGTCAATCAGTTTGAGGAAAAGGTTGCAGTAGCCGATTCCGTCATACCATATTTTCCAAACATATCCGTTGTCCCCGTTTATGGAAGACGGAGTTATGGCACCCCACTGTACCCTTGAACCGTAGTTTTCCCATTCCTGAGGGGTTACGTATTCATTGGCACGCATATCGAGGTTTGACGAAAGCTGCATGCTCGCATTATTCTGCGCATAGGAGTAGCAGGAATAGAGCATCTTTGTCGTGGTCGCTTCATCGACCATCATGTCATCGAGATCCGGCTGCTCCGGAGGAACGACATCAAGGTAACGGCAGGAAGCCACGGCAATTACCGCAAACGCGGACAATATTCTTCTTATATTGATTTTCATGACTATGATTTTACAAATTGAACTGCAGGCCGATGTTAAATGTCCGCTGGAGCGGGTAGGAATTGAAGCTGAGCTCAGGATCCCAATACTTGAACTTCGACCACACGGCAAGATTATCTGCACTGAAATAAAGTCTAAACCACTTTAGCCTGTAGCCTATCTCCAGAGTCTTGAAGCGGAGGAAACTACCATTCCTCATCCACCAACTGCTCGGCTGGTTATTGTTGGAAATTTGAGTAGAAAGCGTTCCGAGACGAGGATAGAGGACATTTGAGTTGTCAGCGCCCTCACTCCAGTGACTGTCCGCAATCCACTTCATCAGGTTGTTGTCATTGGAATCGTTCGCGCAGAATGGATACATCCCTGTGAGCATTATGTTTCTCTTCGCGGAACCGTTGAAGAATACATTCACGTCGAGATCCTTCCACTGCACGCTGATTCCGAAGCCGTACTGGATTCTCGGCATATTTCCGTAAGGCGAGAGCATGACCTGATCCTCGGCAGTAATCTTGTTATCACCATTGATGTCTCGGTAGCGGATGTCACCAGGCATGATGGTGCTGCCGAAGATGCTCTGGTCCGGGCTCGCGTCAATCTCCGCCTGGCTTTCGAAGAGCCCGTCAGCGATATATCCCCTCATCGCGTCAAGCGGCTTTCCAGTCTGTGTCTGCCAAACGTAAGGATAGTCCGGTTCATCTACATAGACATACTTGTTTCTTGAATATGTCCAATTAACCCTCGCGTCTATAAACCAGTCCTTGTTTATCTGTTTGGTCCAATTTGCGCTGAACTCGAAGCCCATATTATCGACCTTTCCGACGTTCGCCCAAGGAATCGCGTTCTGATAGCCGAGCACCGACGGGAACGATGCCCTCTTCATAAGAATACGGTCGCGCTTGCTACTGAACCAGTCGAATGTGAAGTTGAACTGCTTGAAAAGCTGAAGGTCCACGCCGATGTCAAACTCGGTCGCCCTCTCCCAGCTGGCATTGGAAACCGGATACGAGTTCACCATAGGGCCCTGCTGACTTAAGCCTCCGGTGACACCCGACTCGAAGTTTCCTCCACCATACATGTTGACATTACTGAGATAGAGATAATGAGGCGCGCCGGCGTAGAGCCCGGTCTCGTCGCTTCCGACAAGTCCATATGACGACCTCAGCTTGAAATAGTTCACGACATCGATTATAGGAGTCCAGAATTTCTCGTTGCTCGCCACCCATCCGAGCGACATCGCCGGAAAGAATTCATAGCGCTTACCAGCCTCCAGACGCTCCGTACCATTGTAGCCGAAGTTAAACTCGGCGAGGTAACGATTGTCATAGTCGTAGGTCGCACGGCCGGAAAATCCCTGATTGCGCTGCGGAAGCACGGAGCTGATGTACTGACGCATCATGTACATCGCCATGGCCGTCACATTGTGTTTTCCGAACGAGCGCGCATAGTTGAGCCTCGCATCAAGGTAGAATACATTATCACTATAGCGAGTCACGTCCGATTGCGAGATGTACTCCGTTCCCTCCTGAAGCTTTGTCGTACTATACTGTTCAGGAAACTCCTCCGAGACGCTAGCCATATCGACGGCATAGAAGTACGGGGTGAGGCTCCGGGTGAAATAGTTCTGCGAGTAGTTGTTGAAGTTCACGAGAGCCGTGAGCGAGAGTCCCTCGGTGATGAAGTCGAACTTCTGGTCGAGGTTAAGGGAAACGTTCAGCTTGTTGGCCCTATTTTCCCTATAGGTATTGAGCATATGCGCATACGGGTTCGTGTAGTAGCGTCCCGCAGACATTATCGCTGAGCCGAAACGGATATGCTTGTCTCCCTCCTCGGCAGGGAAAGTCGCGGGGAAAGACACTGGGTTATTCTTGAAAATCTGGTAGAAAATGTCACTGGAGTTGACGTTCGGAGACTTCATGTTTGAAATCTGCGCGTTCATCCTCAGGTCAATCTTCGTATATTGCGTAATCTTGTAGCCGATATTGTTCTGGAATGTGTATGCCCATCGGTTGTAGTTGTTGTCATAGGAATATGCCTTCGGCGTGTTGAGTAGTCCACCGTCATGGTTCATCTGAAGGCTCATGTAATATGTCAGCGCTGAACCGCCGCCCGAAATGTTGACATTCGCCCTCTGGCTCATCGTGAACTTCTTGAACATCAGGTCATACCAGTCGACATTCGGATAGACATACGGGTTTATTCCGCTTGCGGTGTTGGCAATCTGCGCCTCGCTGTAACGAGGCGTAGCCGACTGATTCCGGCTCAAGAGCGCCTCATTGTAGGTTTTCATGTAAGTCGGTCCATCGGCATATTCTACCACTCGCACAGGTTGGAGGAAAGATTGCTCGACGGAAGCGTTAACCTTCGCCTTTGTGTTTTCCTTTCCAGACTTTGTCGTGATTATCATGACTCCATTCGCTCCCCTCGCGCCGTAAATCGCCGTGGCCGAAGCATCCTTGAGAATGGAGAAGTTCTCAATCGACTCGGCCGGCAGGTTGTCGAGGTCTGCGGCCGAGATTTCCACGCCGTCGAGAAGGATTAGCGGCGTGGAGCGACCTCCGAATGTGCTTATGCCACGTATGTAGAACTGCGAGGAAGAACCAGGTTCACCACTATTGGTGACGGCTATGACTCCTGAGAGTTTCCCCGCGAGGTTGTTGGTCAAGGAGGAGGACGGTGCCTTGAGAGCATCACCCTTTATAGCGACGATTGAACCTGTCACGGAGACCTTCTTCTGCGTTCCGGCGCCAACGACTACGACTCCTTCAAGTTCATTGGCTGAAGTAAGAGTAATCTCAAGCTCTCCGAGGTTTCCGACACGGAATTCGCGTGGCTGATAACCGACATACGAAACGTCAAGGACCGTGCTGTTGTCACAGCCGTCAATAGTGAACTTTCCGTCAATGTCCGTGATTGCGACATTTTCGGAGCCCTTGACAAGAACCGTTGCCCCGATGAGCGGAGTCCTGTCCACTTCATCAATAACAATTCCCTTCACCGAGCGTTTGTCATCGTCTTTCTTCTGCTCGCCGAAATTTTTCTTGAGCACGATTTCCTTGTCCTGGACACGCCATGTGATTGATGTTCCAGTAAAGAGACTTTCAAGAACCGTCTCTATCGCTCCGGAGACATTAATATTCCGGCTTCCAATTCCTGTAAGGTCAGTAGAATTGTAAAAGAAAGAATAGTCAGTCTCCTTCTGAATCTGTAAGATTGCCTGTTCCACCGTCATTTGTCCTCGCAGACTTACCTGTGCCGCTGTCACAAGGCACGAGGCAAACGATAGAATGGCAACAGCCAGCGCCCTGAGGACGCGGATGTGGTTTGATTTTACTGTCATAATTTTGAGGTTATCAGTAATAATATATTGGATTATTTATGAATCAGGTAGTTATCCCCGCTCTTGTCATAATCAAGATCGAGCATGAAACAGAGTTTGTCCAGCACACTTCCCGGTGTCTCTGAGTGCATTATTTTGCCGTTCACCCGCTGCCCGTTCCCGATTGATGGTTCCGTTGTGACATTAATTGACCAGTTCCAGCAGATAAATTCGACAATGTCTCCAAGCGATGCGTTCTCTATGATATAGTTTCCGTCTTTCCATGAAATTCCATTGAAAAACGGTGCCATGCTGATTGTAGAAGCCGCCGGACTGAAGGCAAGACGGTTTGACGGAGTGAGAGAGACTTTCTGCCCAGTTGTCTCCGCGACGAAATCAACGGCACCAGAATAAAGCGTAACATAAACGATGTCGTCCCCACTCCAGTTCACGGAGAATGAGGTGCCCTTCACTTCGATGTAAGAATCGTACAACTTGACGATGAAGTTCTGTCCACTTTCCTTCTTAGTCACATCAAATACAGCATTTCCGGAGAGTGAGACAACGCGAGAATTCGTCATATCCTCCGGATAGGTGACCGAACTGCCGGCATCAAGCCAGACACGTGAGCCGTCAGGAAGCTCCAGACAGTCGTTCGCCTCAGCCAAATAGACAATCTGCTGTGGGACAAGTTCTTTCCGCGCGGCATCTCTGTCCGACCAGAGGAACATTCCAAAGGCAGTGAGACAGGCTGCCGTCGCCATAGCACCGGCAAGCCATTTCCATATTGTCCGGTAACGGAACAGACGCCTGTCAATACTCTTCCACACCCGCTTGCCGATAGCCTCGTCAGCAGAGTTTTCCACAGTAGCGGAGTTCCATTGCTTTCTTGTGTATTCGTCGAAATCCATATTATGTCTATCAAGAAGTTGATACAAAACAGACATAAATACACAAAAAGAAAGTGCTGCACCACATCGGAACAGCAGTTTTCAAGAAAAAAAATTAAAGATTTATGAATATGAGGAAGAGAGGCAAGTTGGTCTTAAGAAACTTTAGGGCGAGGTTTATATTGCGTTGCACGCCCTTCTCTGTTATTCCCATAACTCCGGCAATCTCCCTTATGGACATTCCGTCACGCCGGCTTAGAACAAAGGCCTCTCTCTGCCTCGGCGGCAATTCCGTGACAAGTCGATCAACGGCCTCACGAAGAAATCCGGCATCAATACCTCCCTCTATGTCATGATAAAACTCCGGGCCGGCTCCGTCGATGAAGTCAGCAAGCGATTCGGCAGTAAAGGAATGCCGCGCACGGTTGAATATGAGATTGCGTGTGACAATGAAAAGGAATCCGTCAAAGTCTTTGCCAGCATCGACCTTTGTCCGGTTCTCCCATAGTCTGATGAACACCTGCTGCACGACTTCTTCTTGTTCATAAGAGTCCTTGATGTACAGTCGCGTGAAAGAAAGCACTTTACGCCAATACCTCTGGTAAAGCGCCTCAAAGGCCACTCGATCCCCATCTCGGAAACGGACTATCTCGTTCTTCTGCACATCAGCCATTGCATTCTTTCTTGATACGGCCGCTAATATAGGCAAAATATTGCATTATAGTATAATGGCTCGTGGAATAAAAAAGAGCCCATACTGTTTTCAGAATCTCTTTCATTCAAGTGATTTTAAGAACGATTCGTAATTTGACATATCAACCTTGGTGAGGTTATCGGCTTCTTTCATAGCGGCCAAAGTTTCGTCATTTGGTTCATCAAAGACCGCATCCAATCTGTCAAGTAAATCCGACCGCAGCCTGAATGCCGTTTGTCTTCTGTTCGATGCCTGACTGGCAAACATCAGATTTTCATCGTTATAAGTAGAGCAGTTCCGATTTTTTTCGTAGATTTGGGGATTCGTTGGTAAACTTAGAAGATCGATAATCGTTACAAATGAAAACCAGAAACATTCTTATCCTATGCACGGCATTTCTCTTGAGCATGCCAAGTGCTGATGCCCAGTCATTTAAAGACGGTCTCAAAAGCCTCGGAGACAAAATCGGCAAACAAATCGTAAAGACGACCCAGTCTGTCAAGAACCAGACAACCACCAGCAAACCGACTACCAGCAAGCCGACCACACAAAAGCCTGCCGCAAGCAAGACTTCCGACAAGGACAAGGCACTTCAGAAGCAGTACGATGCAATGATGGGAAATGTTCCTGAAATGGAAGATGAGGCACCTACAGTAAAACTTCCAAATGAGCACACGGCACTTTTCGCTCCGCTCGGATATCCCGTAGAGGCAGCATACGGAACACTTACGGTAAAACCAAGCATGCCGCCTCAGAGCCCTGATGCCCAGGTGAACTGGTCCGGAAAACAGCCGAACATCTTCAACTTGAACAATAAGAGTCTGGTGGATGAGTTCCTCCTGCTGGATGACTGCTTCAAAAACGGATATTTCAAGACTCTTACTCCGGCACATGCGCGATATGAAAATGTAGAAGGAGAACTCTATGCACGTGCCAACGAGTTGAACAAACTTGTAGAATTGATGGCAGAAGCCAGAAGCGAGTACGGCAGCGAGTCTCCTCAATGGGTAATAAACGGATTGCACGACAAGATCGCGTCCATTCTCGAGGGCGATAAGTATAAGACTCTCATAAAGAGCTCAATATCACCGTTTTTCACTATCAAAGGGCTCATCAATGACGAGACGAAGGAGTATTTCCAGAAACATGGCGGATATGAGAACGCGACCAAGGTGACCATGACCAAATGGGATCCGAAACCTGTAAAACAAAGCATCTCCACTTCAGGAACAAGCCAGAGCGGAACCATCGTAAGCGAGAACGCTTCCGGAGCAACCGTTGACATCGGCGGCATCATCTACATAGTCCACGCAAGCAAGGGTTTTGCCTTCGCTTCCGAGGCCGTGAACACCGCTGTCGCAGGCAAGGACATCGTCATGCCCGACTATATCAATTACAAAGGCAAGAGAATCCCTGTCACGGAAATGCGCGGTGATATTTTCTGGGGCAAACCTATAAAATCCATCAAACTGCCGTCAACATTGACAGAAATATCGAACGCCGCACTCAGGGAGACCGACATCAGCGAGATTGTGATTCCGGCATCGGTGAAAATCATTCAGGGTTCAGCCTTTTATGGTTGCAAGA
>OIWT01000772.1_pt1 | contig 43055 bp, 36 predicted proteins | sample 1587701 | NCBI WGS metagenome assembly OIWT01 (sample SAMEA3888904, study PRJEB22519) | human gut metagenome | biome: human gut; feature: human-associated habitat; material: faeces | place: Denmark | collected 2009 | reverse complement strand
TGCAGGCAGATGTCCTGTATGACCGGGAATTGAAACAACGCTTCGGCCCGTGGAACCGCATGCTGGAGCAGGCAGGCACAAGACCTGTCGCACAGTCTTACTTAGATAAGAAACGCAGACGAAAAGAAAAACGCGAGCGGCATAAGGAATACCGCAGGCAGATGCGCGAGCAGGAGGCGGCAGAATAGCAAGACCACTACACAAATAGAGTGTTTACATAGATAATCGCAGGGGAGCGTGAGGCAATCGGGCTGAGCCATCTCAAAGCGAAATACGAGTGAAAGGAACGAAAGAAAAAGAATGAGAAAAACAAACAAAAATCTGACGAAACAAATCCTAACCCTCATGCTTGCCTTTGTCATGGTGTTTACCGGCATGGGCATCGGAAGCTGGGGCGTGGATGAGGCTTGGGCGGATGGCACATACAATGATAAATATCTGCGGATTATACTATCCAAAGACGATAAGACTTACGAATTTGTAGACCAATTCGAAATCGATATGTCTGCAACCGCAATTTGTAAGGTTAAGACTATGCCAGAAGACCTATCTGACGCGACTATCGCATTAGCAAATTCGCAGTATGGAGAAAAATTAATAACAACGACAATTGATGAGTGGAAAACAAGTGTAAGCAAAACAAAAGAAATTCAAATAGATATAGAGGGCAACCCCACAACATATAAACTTATACTTGAAAGTAGCAGCAGATATTTTAAGACACTTTTATATAACTATGGCCAATGGACGAGATTTTCCTACCAGGAGGGAGTGGATGAATATAAGGATACTGGTGGAACTGGATTGACTGTGAAGGAAAACGTGGCGAAAGCTTCGGAACTGAAGCTTGAGGGCTGCACAGGTAGAATCCTAAAGATTGAGTCCGACTATTGTGAACCAAAAGACAGTTGTGCGACGATCAATTCAGATGGCGTCAGCGCAGTGGTAAATTGGTATAAGGCAAACGGCGAAATCCGGATTACCATCAGCAATTCTGGTAACGATACGACCGGCAAGACTTTTACGGTAAAGAGTCGGAGACGGCACGATGTTACAACCGGAGCAAGTGAGCATGGAACGATCAAAAAAATTAAGACAAACCCGAGTGCGATTGCTACCGATGACTGGTCCTGCTATGCGTATCCGGAAGAGGGATATAAGGTCACGAATGCCTATATCATGGCAACTTTACCGGACGAGACTGAAGAAGTACGCTATTCGGTCAAGGAAGTTCATGCAGAGACGAACCTGCTGACTTTCCGTGCGCCATATGCAGACGGAACCGTCTATGCGGAATTTGTGCCGCTTGCGGACGGAGAACAGTCCTCTGCGGTTCAGGTCAAATCCTTTGCCATTGCCGGAGTGCAGGGCGTGATAGATGAATCCTATGGTGACTATATCCGTGTAACCGGCTTACCAAAGAGCGTTGACTTATCACAGGTTCAGCCGAAAGTAACCTTGAGTAAAGGAGCTCAGGCACAGGCAGAGCCTTTGGATTTAAGGGGCGGTAAAATGGCAGCATATAAGATTACCGCGGAAAACGGTCAGGCAACAAGAACCTACTGGGTGACAGCGACTCAAGAGCCGTTTTACGGCAGCGGTACCGCAGAAGACCCGTACCGGATCGAGACAGCGGATGATCTGGTCGCGTTAGCAAAAAACAGCCAGAAAGAGCCATATCGAAGCGCATATTATAAACAGACCGAAGATTTGGATATGACCGGAAAATCGATGAACAGCATTGGTGGAGCAAATACGACTTATGGTTTTGCCGGTATCTATGACGGAAACGGAAAGACGATCTCCAATCTGAATGTTCCGTATCTGTTTAATGCTGTAACCGGTGAAATCCGAGATTTGACCTTGGCTGAAAGCTGCACCTTTAAGAACGCGTCGGTTGCACGCTGGCTGGTCGGCGGCAAAGTGATTAACTGCAAAAACTATGGCAGTATTTTGCCAACCTTTAACGGAACCGATTGGTCAAATAACGCAAACGCAGGCGGCATCGTGCAGATCGCAGAACGCGGCGCAGAAATTCTGGGCTGCAAAAACTACGGGAAGATTGAAATTCAATCAGACAAAACGAATTTCTCACGTATTGGCGGTATCGCAGCATCCATTTCGAATGTTACCATTCGGAATTGTCACAATTACGGCTCACTGAATGCCGGAAAACCGGCAGAGGGTTACCATGGCAGCACCGGTAACTATGCAGGCGGCATTGTCGGTGAAGTAAGAACCAGCAGTACATATAAAGGCAGCACGCAAATCATTGGCTGCAGCAACCGCGGCAGCGTGACAGCGGGCGGCTATGTCGGCGGCATTTTGGCTGAGATTCCGAATAACTCTGCCTGCAATGTTCTGATCGAGTCCTGCTTCAACACCGGAACATTGACTGCAACCAACCAGACAGAAGACCAGCATATCGGCGGTATCGTCGGAATGGGATTTGATCGCATTCTCAACTGCTATCATGCCGGAACTTTGGAAGCCGGGTCTACCACCGGCAGAAGCTATCGCGGCGGCATCCTCGGCTATGTGGCAAAGGGAACGGGAGCTGCTACGCTGGCGCATAACTACAGCGTGCAGAGCGCATCGCTGTCCGTCGGCGGTCATGCGGAAGATGCGGTACTTGCAGACGATACGACTTTGATGCTTGCATCCTCCATGCAGGAAGAAAGCTTCATAGACACTTTAAACCGCTATGAAAAACCGGTATCTCTGTATCAAGTAACTTTTGCCATGGACAGCAAGGCAGAAAATGACGGCTATCCGGTGATCGGCAAACTCAAGAAGATTAAAAACTACAACGCAGCAATCACGGCATTTTCTCTGAACGGCAGATTGGGCGTGATTGATCAGGAAGCCGGAACCATCACCGTGATGCTTCCATATAACACCGATCTTACAGCACTGACCCCGACGATCGTTATGACTGACGGTGCGAGCGTAACGCCGGAGGGCGCAAAGGATTTCACCGAGCCGGTGAAATATACCGTAACCTCCGAGGATGGAAGCTACGCCAAGGTCTATACTGTAAAGGTTCAGACTGCGGCAAATGCGGAGGGATTCTCGTTCTTCCGTGTACGCTTTAACGTTAGCAACGAGGAGCTTGTGCTTGATAAAAATGACACCATTACGGTTTCGGACCTTGATTTTGAAAGTCATTCGTTCAGCATTGACTATCTGACCGCGGACGGCAGCGAAGCCAAAGCCTTCCTCAGCGGCAGCAATACCGGAGACGGTCTTGATAACAAGGAGATCACAAAGAGTTGGGACAGCGGTGCGTATGATATATTCCGGATTAGCAACTGGATGACCGGCAGCATCGGAGGCGGCTATACTAGTGGTGAGAAAACAATTAAGATCCTTTACGGAGAGAATTTCAGCAGAGAAAGAACCATCACCATCAAAGTCATACCATCCTTAAAGACGGAAAACTTCAGCATAAAGTCAGGTGAAACCGTGCTGAATATCAAAGAGACCGCGGATGGATACCGTGTGGATCTTCCGGACGGAACGGAGAATATCACAGTTAACGCAGAGGCAAACAACAGCAAGGTAACGGTCTCCATCAACGGAGAAACGGCAACATCGAAAGAACTGACCGTTTCCGAGCTGAAGGAAAAAGCTTTTGACATCGTACTGGCAGACCCGGATAAGCCGGAAATCAATCGGACTTACCATATCACGCTGAATCCGGTTAAATCCTGCAAGGTCTCCTTTGACCTGACGCCGAAGAACGCAGCCATCACGCTGCTGGATCAGGACGGCAGCCTTGTAGAACCGGATGCGAATGGTGAATATACCTTGCTCAGCGGAAGCGGCTACAGCTATACTTACCGTATTTCCTGCGCAGGCTATGTGACCCGCGAGGGAACACTGGACGAAAACAGACTGAACAAGAGCGAAAAGACCTTTGACATCGAGCTGACCAAGGTCGGAAGCGGCTCGCAGGGCAGCGAACTTGAAGACCTGACCGGTGACTGGACGAGCTTCCGCGGCAGCAGCACCAATATGGGCCTGACCTCTGCTAAAACGCCGAAAATCGATAAGACCGCGAAACTGCTCTGGCAGGTATCCAGCGGCAGCGGCTGGTCAGCATCCCCGACACCGCAGCTTCTGGTAGACGGCTACCTGTATTTCCACAGCGGCCGCAAAATCGTCAAGATTAATCCGAAGAACGGAGAAGTGGCAGCAAGTGCTGAAATTGCAGGCAGCAACCAATATACCACCAATCCGCTGGCTTACGGCGAGGGCATGATTTTCGTCCTGCTGGATGACGGAAAGGTACAGGCACTGAATGCCAAGACTTTGGAAAGCCTGTGGATCAGTGAAGAACTCGGCGGCCAGAATATCAGCCCGCTGATTTATCATAACGGATATATCTATACCGGAACATGGAAGGCTGAAGATAAAGACGGTGTCTACTACTGCCTGTCCGTAACAGACGAAGATGCGTCCAAGACGGATGAAATCAAGCACCCGATGTGGCAGATAAAGCACAAGGGCGGATTCTACTGGGCAGGCGCTTATGCGACGGACAACTATGTTGTTTTCGGCTCTGATGACGGAACGAGTGGATATAACTCACCGACGGCGACCCTTTACAGCGTTAACCCGACCACCGGCAAGGTGATCGATACCATAACCGGCATTATCGGCGATATTCGTTCGACGATTGCTTACGCAGACGGCTATGTTTTCTTTACTACGAAAGCAGGCTATCTGTACCGCGTCAGCGTAGATGCGAACGGAAACTTAAGCGAAGCGAAATATTTCCAAATGAGCGGCATGAGCACCGGAACTCCGGTCGTTTCTGACGGCACTGTTTTTGCGACCTGCTCCGGAAAGGATCAGTTCAATTCCCCGGGTACGATCTACGCGGTGGACGTCGATACCATGCAGAAAATCACTGAAGCCGAAACACCGGGTTATGTACAGTCGAGCATGCTGCTTTCCACGGCCTACAAAGAAAGTGAGAAGGCACTCTATTTGTACGCAACCTATAACAAAGAACCGGGCGGCCTTTATGCCCTGAAATATGATTTAGGAAGCAAAACCTTTACAGGCAAGGAAATCTTCACTCCATCCGGAAGTGCGGTGCAGTACAACATCTGCAGCCCGATTGCGGATGCAGACGGCGTAATCTATTTCAAGAATGACTCAGGACATATTTTTGCACTCAAGGAGCGCGGAGAAGATGAAATCGCCATCGCAAATGTAATATTCAGACTGAACGGCGGCAGCGCAGCCGGCATTCAGGATGGCGACAGAATCGAATACTATGCAGGCGATGAGGGCAAGACCCTGCCGATTCCATCAAAGAGCGGCTATACCTTTAAGGGCTGGTTCAGCGAAAACAATACAAGTTCCCAGCAGTACACACAGGTTTCCGCAAAGCTTCCGCAGACGCTTTATGCAATCTGGGAAAAGACCGCAGCACCGACTCCATCCGAAGACGGTAAGATTACAGTAAAGTTCCGCCTGATCGGTGCCGAAGTGGCAAAACGGGATGTAGATTTGAGCAAGAATACTTATCTTCCAAACTATGTAACATGGATTTCGACCAAGACTTACAGAGTTCCGGTAGGAACGACGGTCGGCGAAGTATTCAAGATGGCAACGGCGGCAGCGGGCATTGAGTATGTAGGCTACGAAAACAACTATATCAGCACAATGAAAGCACCGGCATCCCTCGGCGGAAAATGGCTCGGTGAATTTACGAACGGTCCGAAATCCGGCTGGATGTATACTGTCAACGGTTCGCATCCGAACAAAGGTCTGGTGGACTGGGTGCTCTCAAACAATGATTTTGTCGTATGGCACTATGTCAACGATTACAGCTATGAGGTAGAAGACTGGTTTGATGACCCGAATTATCCATCGCTTGCAAAGAAGGATAAGATAACTAAATATTACAACGGCTGGCTGAAAGCAGCGGATGTCGTAGGTTCTGCCGGCGGCGGTATTGCAGCAGGCGTGATTGAGGAAGAAGTCAAAGATGTCACCACCGACACCAAGACAGGCACGACGACCGCACCAACCGAAGTCAAGGTAAGCGAAAAGACAAACGCTGACGGCACGAAGACGAAGGTTGCCGATGTCAAAGTCTCTGCTGACAATCAGAAAGAAATCTTAAAGCAGGCAAAAGCAAGCAAGTCGAAGGAAATCATCTTAAATGTTTCCAAAGCAGCAGTCGGCGATGCGGCGAAAGCAGATGTAACGCTCGATAAGAGTTTCATCGACTCCATCGTAAAAGATACGAATGCGAAACTGACCATTAAGACACCGTTTGGTGACAAGACTTACACGCAGGACGAGCTGAAAGCGATGTCCGAAGCAGCAACCGGATCCACAGTAACCGTTGCAATCGAAAAGGCAGCAGAGCCGACAGACGATGTTGCAGCGAAAATTGCAAAAGCGAAGTCCATCGTTAAGGATATGAAGCTCGTAGCACGCTCCGGCAAGACCGCGAAGAAGAACATCAAAGCAGTCCTTAAGAGCGACGCGAAGGTTAAGGCTTCCATCAAGGAACTGAAAGACCTCGGCTTCACCGTGAAGTACCGCTTCTATCGCTCAACGAAGAAAGCAGCTTCCTATAAGTCCACCGTGACGAAGAAAACTGCAACTTACATGAACACAAGCGGCAAGAAGGGAACGAAATACTTCTATAAAGTTCAGGTTAGAGTTTACGATGAAAACGGTAAGCTCGTTGCGAAGACGGCATTGAAACAGTGCAAGTATGCAAGTCGCACATGGACTAAATGAAAATCTTGTATGTATAAACACGAAGGCTCACTGAGAAATCCTCAGCGGGCTTTCGCGTTTTTTGTTGTTTCTTTAGAAAAGGAAAACGGCTATATCGAAGCGAAAACAGCCGCAGGCGGTCTGCCGCGCAGTCTATGGGAAACTTACTCAGCGTTTGCGAATACAAACGGAGGGATTATTTTGCTTGGCGTGAAGGAAGAGGAAGGCTCGAAAAAGTTGATGCCGGCAGGTGTGGAAAACCCTGAGAAATTGATTTCGGAAATTTGGAATATTTTGAATAATCCGCAAAAAATAAGCGAAAATATTTTGCTTAATGAGGATATTTATTCGCTGGATTATGCCGGACGAACCTTGATTGTCCTTGAAGTTCCTCGTGCGGCAAGGCAAAGCCGTCCGGTATACAGTGGGCGGGATATTTTTTCGGGAACCTTTCGCCGAAACGGAGAAGGGGATTACCGCTGCAAGCGCGAAGAGATTCTGGCAATGCTGCGCGATCAAGCAGAAGAAAGCGCCGACGGCAGAATTATAGAAGAACTTTTGCTTTCCGATTTGAACAGCGAATCGCTGCGCAGCTATCGTATGATGTTTTCCAACCGAAAACCAAATCATATCTGGACAAAACTCAGCGATGAACAATTTCTCGTAAAAATAGGTGCGGCGAAGAAAGGGTCAGACGGGGAATTACATCCGACACTTGCCGGACTGATCTTTTTCGGAGATTTTGTTAGCATAATGAACGAACTTTTAATATGTTTTCACTGATTAATGTGGGAGAGCGTTCCGGATGTGGGCTATGCGATATTTACAGCACTTGGGAAGAAAACGGATTTATTCGACCTCGCATTGATGAACTCTCGGAGCCGTCAAGGGTGGTTTTGACATTAGAAGTTGAATCTATGTCAAATGAAGCAAGAAATGAAGCAAGAAATGAAGCAAGAAATGAAGCAAGAAACGGGGTTTTAACGGTAAGAGAATCAGAAATTCTTTACATGATTGAAGATAGTCCATCCATTTCTGCGGCGGCTCTAAGTGAAGAACTGGAAACTTCAAGGTCAACCATTGACAGAACAATAAAGGGCTTGAAAGAAAAAGGCTATCTTATACATGAAGGATCAACGAAAAAAGGAAGATGGAAAATACTGAAATGAAGCAAGAAAGCTGCCACTTTAACGGATTTCGTTAAGATGGCAGCTTATCTTTTGGGTGCGCCCGGTGGCGCGTTTTGACTGTCAGTAGTTATTATTTTGCAATCTTATAAGTTACATTCGACCACGGCGAGTAAATCTTCTGACCGCCGATTTCTCTGTAAGCGCGCACCTTGTAGTAGTAACGGGTGCCTTTTTTGATATTGGAAGTGTTCTTGAACTTCTTTCCGGTCGTGCTCTTCAGAAGCTGCCAGCCGCTGCTCTTGGAAGTGGATTTCCAAAGCTCGTAGCCATCAATTTGAACGCTGTCGATATCAAGAACCGAGGAACTGCTGCTCCAAGTCAGGTTCATGGCGCCTTTGGAAGCGGTGGAAGAAGTCTTAACCGTGAGCTGATTCATCTGTTCCGTTGCTTCCGCACGCTGAACTTTCATTGCTTCATAATTCACAAGAATTTGTGAATATTCATAATCGGAAACCATGCTCTTTGCCGAGTCGCTGAAGAGGGCAGACCATGTTTGCTGTCCGACATTTCCGGTGTTTGAAATATCATGCATTACCTGGAATTTGATAACTGCGGAAACGAGTTCGTCCGTGTAGGAAGTTTCTTCGCCCACTGCGGTTTGGCCATACCAATATCCGTACGAATTGCCGTTCGGGTTGTAGTAACCCAGTTCGTTCAGGCGTTTTGCCGCCGCGCGGATATAAGGAAGGCGCGAAGATCTTGATTCGCCCGGAGCCAAATAATATTTGTAGCTGTCCGGATTCAGCACGAAACGAATGCTGTAGCCGGATGCTTTCGGTGTGAAATGGCAGGTTGTTTTCGTCGAAATCCTGCTTCCGGTCGAGGCACTGTAAACACCGCCGAGCTTGTAGCCGATGTCCGGTTTGGAATACAGCGACAGGCTGCTGTTTGTATAACGGGTATCCAGCGTAAAATAGAAAGTCCCGTTATCGCCGGCTGTGAATGTACGATTCTGACCGTTCACATAAAGCGTGAGATTTTTCATCGGGTTGTACTGCGCCCGGACATAGCTGAGCTTATAGCAGCTGCTTAAATCAACGCTCGTCAGTTTGTTGTTTTGCAGATAAACGCTCTTCAATGCAGGCGAGTTCGACAAATTTGCTGTCTCATATTTATTTCCGTGTGAGGAAAAGACTGACATCTTTGTAAAACCCGGCAGATTGAGATCTCCCGTGAAACCTTTGTTGCTCCACTGAATCTGCGTTGTTTTGCCGCGGCCGTTGGTCATGAAGTGGGACTTGGTTCCGTCTCCCCATGTAGCGGTATCATAAGCGGAATACGACGAGTTCATCACGGTTCCACGTGTCTTATAGGAATTGCCGACAGGCTGTTCGAAGAAGTCGCGCAGCATTCCCATTTCATATTCGTCATCGATATATTTGCCGGCTCTGTAGTCCGGGTAAATATTCATGTATACATGGCTGGTCGCAACCTGTTCGTCCGACGCGTCGAAGTATGTGTAGTTTGTCAGCCCTGTGTAAGTCCACGCGCCGGTAGATTTGTTGTATTTATTGGTGGTTCCCACGGTCGGGTCGACAAAAATCCATTTGCCGTTTACATAGGATTCCGTCCACCAGTGGTCGCGCACATCAATATTGTCCTCCGTGAGCCAGTCGTTGGAAGGCACAGCAAGTCTGTGCCCGTAAACGAATCTGGTCGGAATGTTCTGCGCACGGGCAAGTGCAAGATAGATTGCAGAGAAGCCCTGACAGGTGGTGTGAACACGCCCGGAAACGCTGTTTGCGCTGCTCAGGCCGTTTTCATAATTGTAAATATTGTCATAAGGATCCGCGTACTGATACGAGTGCGTGGAAAATGCCACGGAGTCATAGTAAAAGTTTTTCGCGGTATACTCATATATTTTTAGAAGTTTGTCATAGTCCGTATAAGCACCCTGTGTTACACGGTCAGAAATTCTTTGGATGTAGGAAATTTTGCTCGGCGTCATTTCCGCATAGACATTCGTTGCGGGATTTCGCAGTACGAAGCGGATATCCTCCAGCGTGTTGTCCAGATAGCGGTCGGTGCTGTAGAGTGCGCCGATATCCTTGACATAATCGTTGTATTCGATGACGTCTTTGTAGCGCAGGATTTTCACCTTGCCGCCTGTCACCTTGATTTCCATGTTTTTATAGAGAACGCCGCTGGACTTGTAGTTCAGGGTTTCGGCGTCGGCTGCCGTCGCGCAGCGGCGGAGATAGAGGTTGTAATATCCGTTCGGAACCTCAAAACGCTTCATATCCAGATAGTAGGTGAAGCCGTAGAGCGTGGTACCGTCAGATGCGGTGCTCTGCTTTGCATCCACGAAAATATCGAGGTCGATATCGCCTTTGTTTTCACCTACGCGATAAAGCGAAACACGAAAAAGTGTCGTTTCCAGAGGGGTCTTATAATTAACCTTCAAAACCGTGTCGTCCGTGATATAGGCTCTGACATATTCCTTTTCAAAATCCGTCGTGGACTTGAAGGTCGTTACCTGTGCCGGGGATTTTACCTCGGAAAGCGCCGCAAAAGCGCTGTCTATCGGTACGGCGGATACCATAAGTGCCGCGGCAAGCGCGGTCGATACAAATCTCAAAATCCTTTTTTTCATGTTTTTTCTCCTGTGATAATTACTATTTTTTGTAAATGCTGTCTGCCGCCGCCCGTGCGGACGAGTAGGCGAACTGAAGATTGTAGCCGCCGGTGTCGCCGTCGATATCGAGGACTTCCCCTATGAAATAAAGTCCCGGATATTTTTTGCTCTGCATTTCGGAAATCGCGATTTCATCGAGTGAAACGCCGCCTGCAGTTGCCATCGCGATGCTGAAGCCTCCGGTCCCTGAGACTGTAAAGCGCATCCCGGCAAAAGCTTCGGCAATCCGCTTGATTTCGCCGCCGCTGAGCTTGGCCGCCGGTTTGTCAGACACATTTATCCTGTCTAAAACTGCTGAAATAAATTTTTTAGGCAGTAGATAGTTTTCCCCGATACAGCCGGAAATCATTCTGCGGTTTCCCGGGAAAATTTCCTTCAGATAGGAAAGCATATCATTTACAGTATAGGGGAAAATGAAGTTAATTTCAAGCCCGCATCCGGCAAAAATATCTCTGGAATTATTTAAAATCACCGGGCCGGAAAAGTTTTTATGCGTCAAAAGCAAGTCACCGCAAGGGTGGGCAAGCTTTAATGCTTTTTTCGATTTCGGCTCGAAAATTTTTATTTCAACATCGTGAAAACCGATACCGGAAAGTGTGCCGAACGGATAGTTTTCGACGAAAATCGGAACCAGCGACGGCTTCGGCTCGCATACCGTAATCTCCGGCAAGTCCCGTTCAAACACTTTAAGAAGCGAGCCGTCGGAGCCGCTGGCCGGGTAGGAGCTTCCGCCTGCTGCAATGACGAGACTGCGGCAGGTATAGGTTTTGCCGCCTGCGGTTTCGATTTGAAACCGCGCCGCGCAGGAGGCCGGTGCAGAAGCACCGACGAAATCAGGCTCGCCGCAGTCCGTGCTGCCTGCATTTTCGAGCGGTACAATCCGCACAACTTCTGAATTTTTTTTGATTTCGACGCCGTTTCTTTCGCATCTGCGGATAAGTGCGCCTTGCACATCTTTTGCACGCAGGGAAGCGGGGAAGATTTTGCCGTCCTCACGCTCTATGGTCGGTATGCCGAGATCCTGCATGAAATCCTGCATCTCTATATTATTATGCCTGTAAAGCACAGTTCGGATTCGTTTTCCGTTTTGCCCGTAGCATGACAAAAACTCCTTAATCGAGCCGCCGTGCGTCAGATTGCACTGCCCGGACCCTGACATAAGAAGTTTCGTGCCGATTCTGTTTGTTTTTTCCAAAATCAAAGTGCGACCGGCATCGCCGCCGGAAACGGGACAGGCGGCCCCGAAGAAGAGACCGCCTGCGCCTGCACCGATTACAATCGTTTCATAATATCTTTCTCTCTCCATACCTTCTATATTACACCGATTTCGTGCAGGCATGCAAGTGTGTTTTTGTCCACACTCATAACCGTAAAAGAAAGACTTCCTGACTCATAAATGCTCATTCCTATTTTTTCTTTGATATCCTTTTTCAGGATGCTTACGGTAATGTTCACATCGTACACGCGAGTATTGCCGGAAAGATTAATGCGTTTGAGAATATCCATATAGCTTCTGCCGCTGATATCGGCGTCCTTTGCGGCAATTAACTTTTCAAGCTGCTTGCGGCTGATGGAGAAACTGTCTTCTCCGTTCTCCTCGTAATCTTTGGAATTATCCGAGTAAATGCTGAGCATTGCGCTGTCGAAGCCGGACAAATCAAGTTTATCGGACAGCGTATAGTAGGATTTCCAGTCATCCGTACAAACAACTCTGTTGAGAAGATCAACCGTGGTATCATCAAGCTTAACGAAATATCTGCGGCTGAACGAAGTGCCGTTTTTCATTTTATATAGGAAAGAAATGTTTTCTACCCCGTATTTTATGTTTTCCCCTTCGTGTACAGAAGAAATGTCATATACAGTGGCTTCGTGCTCATAACGCTTGTTTTCCACAATATATTTTTCAAGTTCATACATCGCTGAAATCACATTTGCGTCATCGGACATTACCGGCTTGCGTTCTTTGTTTTTCAAGAGTAAATTGTCGCAGTAGCTCGAAATATCGTAGCCCACGCGGAAAGTCGCATCCGAAAGCTGCACAGACTGTATCTTATCCTCCTTTGGCAGACGTTTCGAAAATCCGCTGATATCAAAGACCGTCATACCTGTGAACAGTGCCGCAATGACCAGATAAATGCAGAGGGAAATCAGGTTGTGTTTCTTGAAAACCTTGACGGATCTATCGATGATGATCTTTACAACGAAGAATGTAATCAGTGCGCCGACCGCCATACCGAATACGAGCATGCCTTTCGTGCTTGCTGCCATATTGTAAAAAATCCATCCGAAGGCGGTCATTCCCACGAACACAATCAAATAAGTTATGATTTCTTCCGTAACCCTGAAAATCATGGAGTCGCCGACTTTCTCAAGCTTGGCTCTGCCGTACGCAAAGCGCGCGAGCGCGAGCATCAGCACCCCTGCAAGCAGGTAAGTCAGCTCCAGATGAAGTCCCGCGTTTTCTCCCCAGCCGAAAACAAGGCGGATCAGCGGATTCGCGTCCGTCATGAGACTTTCCATGAAATCGCTCATGCCGAAATATCCGAGAAGGAAGCTGTCGCAAAACGCATTGATAATAAAAATCATCAGCGGAAGAATGACGAACATCACTCCCGAAAGCAGAACCTGCATGATGACGGTTCCGACCAAAGTTCCCGCAAGCACAAACATTCCGTAGAAGAACGTCATGATAACCAAGGAATCACCAAACCAGCCGAACACGGCGGACGCTGTGTATACATTGTCTTCCGACGTGTACGGAATCGCCGAAGAAGTCACATCCGGAGCGACTTCCTTCATAAAGCACAGATACAGCAGTGCCATTACCAAAAGCGGAAGAATACACATGAGCCAGCCTGATGCCACCTGCGAGTTGAAAAGTCTCGACTTGCTGTACGGCTGTGCGTGCATTGCGAGTGCGCGGTTTTCCCTATGGAAAAAGCTCATCGCGATACATGCCGCGGTCAGAGGCACGATAATCAGAAGCGGTATGAATACCGGACTTAGATTATTGAAATTGTTTTGAATCAGGTAATTGATACTGTAAAGATTATCATAATTTGTGATAATCGGGAAAATCCCGCCGAAAAAGTAAAGAATCAGCGAAACCACCGGAAGATACCAGTACATTTTGAAATTTTCCAATAGCAAGGCAGGGGACAAAGCAAACAGATTCTTATTTTTCATAGCTGTCACCTCCCAGTTTTTCAATAAAGATTTCTTCGATGGAAGCCGGCATAAGTTCCAGAAGGTCGCCTTCGAAAACCATTTTGCCGCCCGCGATGATGCCGATGTAATTGCAGACATCTTCCATCTCTTTTGCGTTGTGCGACGAAACCAGAACCGTCATCTCTCTGTCCGCAACGTCTTCCATGATGTAGTGCCAAAGCTTGTGACGCACAATCGGATCGAGCCCGTCAACCGGTTCGTCGAGTATGAGATAGTCGGGCATAGCCGCCATTGCGAGGCAGAACGCCGCCTGTTTTTTCATTCCTTTTGAGAAGTTTGCGAGGTTGGCTTTTTGATTAAGCCCGAAATCGTCGATCATTGCCTGAAAACGCTCTTCATTCCAGTTCGGATAAATGTGCTTGTGGTATTTCCCCATTTCCTTAAGCGAATATCCTCTGAAAAAGAAGAGATCGTCCGGAATCAGCGCGATTCGTTTTTTGATATTTTCGTTGTTCAAAACCTCTTCGTCGTCGATGGTTACAAGACCTTCATCCTGCACCAGATACCCCGCAAGGTGCTTGATGATCGTCGTTTTGCCCGCGCCGTTGAGGCCCATCAGTCCGTAAACGGAGCCTTTCGGAACCGTGAGGCTGAAATCGTCAAGCGCTTTGTAATCCCCGAAACGCTTGGTGACATGTTGAAGTTTAATCATTTGCCGGTCTCCTTTCGTCTATAATCCCCAAAGCCACTTGTCTTGCTTCCTCGAAACTAAGCCCCAGATAGAGAAGCTGACGGAAATCGTCGTCAAGATTGGCTTTCGCAAGTTCCAGTTCTTTCGTGTCCGGACGGACGCCGCCGATGTCTGCCACAAAGGTCCCCACTCCGCTTGTGGTGTAGACATAGCCCTGCCGCTCAAGTTCGCGGTAAGCCTTCTGCACGGTGTTCGGATTGACGGTTATCTCCTTGGAAAGCTCTCTGACGGACGGCAGCTTTTCGTCTGTGGAAAGCACCCGCGTCATAATGAGCTCTTTGAGATTGTCAATTACCTGCTCATAGATGGATTTTCGGCTTTTTAAATCAAGCTGAAACATAAAGCATGAACCCCTTTCTTTATTTTTATAATAATCCCTTTTGCGAGTTAAGTGTACCATGATACATAGTACACTGTCAACGCTTTTTGCAAAATATAATCTGCTGAAATTTTACGGTTTTTTTTCGGAGGGTGCTGTGTTATACTTGTTACAGCGAAAAAGATTGCAATAACAAAGGAGGTAACGATTTTGGATAATTTTGAGAATAACGAAAACAAGACAAACGGCAGTGAGCCCGGCAAATCCGAAGCAAAGAAAACGGATGGCATACAATATTACAGTGATGGCGTATTTAGTGACGAACGCCCAAGCCGCGCAAATGCAGGCGCGGGGCAGGCATCTGCTGCAAACGGTTCAGTGCAGGAATCTGAGGCAAAGTCTGCGAGCGGACAAGGTGCTCCTGTGCCGCCGAATGCTCCGAAGCGCGGACGCGGCTGGTCGGGACTGCCGGGCTGGGGCAAAGCACTCATTATCATCGCGGCGGTTATCGTGGTAATCGCGCTTTTGACAACCGGCTGCAACAAGGCGATTGACGGTATTGCAGGCGCATTTTCCGATTCTTTTGTCAGCGGTGTTGACAATACGGTAACAACCGACTTCGGCCATGACTATATCGGCGTTGTTGATGTCGTTGGAACGATAAGCGAGGACAGCAGCGATATATACAATCATCAGTACATATTAAACGCAATCGATGCAATGATTGACGACAACGAGAACAAAGGCATGATTCTTTATCTTGACACGCCGGGCGGCTCCGTATTCGCATCCGACGAGCTGTACTTTAAAATCAAAGAATATCAAAAGAAGACAAAACGCCCGGTTTACGCATCCATGCAGTCCATGGCGGCATCCGGCGGTTACTATATTTCGGCTCCATGCGATAAAATCTTTGCGAACCGCAACTGCTGGACCGGTTCTATTGGCGTAACACTCGGAACGATGTACGATGTCAGCGGGCTTCTGGACAAAATCGGTGTGAAGACAAACACGATTACTTCCGGCGCAAACAAAGCAATGGGAAGCAGTGTGGAGAAGATGAGCCGCGAGCAGCGCGAAATCTTCCAGTCCCTTGTTGATGAAGCTTATGAGCAGTTCGTGGGAATTGTCGCAAAGGGACGCGATATGAAAACTTCCGAGGTGAAGAAACTTGCGGACGGCAGAATCTACACCGCAAAACAAGCACTCGCCAACAGTCTGATTGACGAAATCGGAACTTTTGAAGAGGCGGCTGCCGATATGAAGGCAGAGTATAAACTCGGTGAATGCGAACTTGAATATTTCGAGAGTCCGGTATCATCCGACTGGACATCACTGCTCGGTTCTGCTGCAGACGCCCTTGCGGAAAGTGCAGGCACCGGGGCAGTGAGCGCTGACGCACTTCAAAGCCTCATCAATATGAACGGCAAGTTCGAGTTCAGCTACATCTGCCCGATTCAGAAATAGTCGGAAATCAACTCAATGACATTCATGACGGCGTCCATGTCGAGGCGCCCTTCGGGAGTATCTGTGGTCAAGAAAAGATTGCTGCCTATGTGATACCCTGCCGCGTGATAAAGCTTCAGCTTTTCCGCAAACGCCGACAGGTAAGAATCATCCGACAGCATACCCAGATGCTCCCATATTATTTTTTTGCCGTCTGGCAGATGAATCACAAAATCCGGATGCAGAGTGACTTCGCCACGCCCGGGAATCGAAATCTCCAACACTTCCTCATATACAAAAGGAATATTTCTTTCCGTCAGCGTATTTGTAATGAGAGCTTCCGATTTGCTCCGTACATTGAATCCTGCCAGTGTAGGCTGCGTGAGGTTTTCGGGATGAATTACATGCGAGGAGGTTTCCACTTGAAGTTTACGGACACTTGCCCTAGGATCTTCGGAGAGGCATGCAGAATTTTGATAAGCCTTTCCCAAGGTCGCTTTGATGGTGAAAAAGTCATAGGGCTGATACGAAGTCAGTAGTTTTTCCTGCAGTTCAAGGTTTTGCTTGATGGCTCTTGACGCTGCAGCAGCATAAGCTTTTTCGGCGTACTGCCCGATTAAATGCATTTCATCCGGCTTAAGGTTGCGTTGAATCAGGCAGGAAAATCCACTGATTTCATCTGTTTCATACGTAGACAATTTGTAATACTTCTTGTTGTGGCTGAAATATTCGGAAATGCAGCCGGAGGGTGCTGACTTCAGGCACTTTTCATAGCGTTTTAGCAAACGCTTTTGCTCGCTGATATCCTCTGAAAGAATTTTTTTAAATCTGTTCATGGCTCGAATCTCCCTTCTAAAAACATCAAGGGTTGCTTTGTGGAATATAATACCATAAAATATATTAAATGTAAATACAAACCGTGTATTTTAACTCAAAAAAAGCAATTTAGATGTGGAGGCCGGCTTTCGAGTTTTAATTCTAAGCTCCAGAGATTTTTTTTAGAACAAAAAGACGGAATTCGAGTTTGCATTCTAAAAAACAAGCGAAATAAATGCTAATTTGTTAATAAGATGCAATGCAGAAGCGCACAACACGCCATGTATACAAGGATACTTGTATACATGAATAAGAACAAATACAATTTAACGAGTTTGGAGCAAATCGAACTGTTTGTTTTAGAATGCGAGATTAAAATTGGATATCGACTTCTAAAGGAAGACGAAAATATTTAGAATGTGTATTTGATTTTGTTTCGCATGTTCTAAAATCCGTTTCTGAGGGAATAAGCTCATAACATTCAAGCAAAAATGCTTGACACCACCCCAAAACTATGTTATAGTAGGCAAGGTGTCAAGCTGCAGACTTGACACGCATGGTGATTGCAAGCAGAAGGAGGCGCGTACTTTTATGAAAATTGAAAGCATTGCGGAGAACAGCCTCCTGCACGACTTTTACGGACAGCTTCTCAGCAAAAGGCAGCAGGAAGTCATGGCACTGTACCACGAAGAGAATCTTTCACTTTCGGAGATTGCCGAAGAGTTTGGGATTTCAAGGCAGGCGGTGCATGACACATTGAAGAAAGCGGAGCAGGCACTCAGCGAGTACGAAGCGAAGCTTGGACTGATGGCGCGCCTGATGAAATCAAAGGAAGCGGTCGCCGATATTGACGCGAGAATCGACCTCCTGATTTCGGAGCTGACGCAAGGTCACGAAGCGCAGGGCGCAGAGTCAGGCATGCAGCAAGGTCACAAATCGCAGGGTGCAGCTGCACAGCACAGCCGCAAAGCACAAGGCACGGCGGATACATCAGAAATCGTTTTGAAGCTGGAAGAAATCAAGGCAATTATAAACGAATTGGAATAGAGAACCCGGGACAGAGCCGGACGAAGCGGCAGAACCAACAGAGCCGCACCGGGCAGGTGCCGGCGTTAAGACCGGAGGCGGGTTAAGGAGATAAAATGGCATTTGAGAATTTATCCGAAAAACTGCAAGGAACCTTTAAGAAGCTCAAAGGCAAGGGCGTTTTGACGGAGGCAGACATCAATGATGCGATGCGCGAAGTCAAACTGGCTTTGCTGGAGGCGGATGTCAACTTCAAAGTTGTCAAAGAGTTCGTTGCAGAGGTAAAAGAGAAAGCACTGGGGCAAGGCGTGCTTGAAAGTCTGACCCCGGGGCAGCAGGTAATTAAAATCGTAAACGACACGCTGGTTGACCTCATGGGCGGTACGAACAGCAAGCTGACTTTTTCGCCGAGTGGATTTACCGTTCTGCTGATGGTCGGTCTGCAGGGTACCGGTAAGACGACGACCTGCGGCAAGCTCGCTGCATACCTGAAGAAACACGGCAAGAAGCCGATGCTCGCAGCGTGCGACATATACAGACCGGCGGCGATTGACCAGCTCGAAGTTGTCGGCAAATCCGTGGATGTTCCGGTATTTACCGACCGCGGCAACAACAAGGCCGAAGACATCGCACTCAAGGCGAGAAAAGAAGCCGAAAGACGTGGATACGATGTTCTGATTGTCGATACGGCAGGCCGTCTGCAGATTGACAGCGAACTGATGGATGAACTTGTGAGAGTCAAGAAGGCGGTTAAACCGCATGAGATTTTGCTTGTTGTGGACGCACTGACCGGTCAGGATGCGGTCAATGCAGCCGAAGGCTTTAATGACGCGCTCGGAATCGACGGCATCATCATGACGAAGATGGACGGCGACTCCAGAGGCGGTGCGGCACTTTCTGCGAAGAAAGTCACGGGCAAGCCGGTTAAGTTCATCGGTGTCGGCGAAAAGACCGACGCACTCGAACCTTTCCATCCGGAAAGAATGGCAAGCAGAATCCTCGGGATGGGCGATATGCTTTCGCTTATCGAAAAGGCACAGGAAACCTTTGACGAAGAAAAAGCAGCCAAACTCGAGAAAAAGATAAAGAAAAACGAATTTACACTTGAGGACTTTCTGGACCAGATGGGACAGATAACCCAGATGGGAGGTCTAGGCAAGATGATTGGCATGCTGCCGGGTCTTGGAGCCAACAAAGTGAGCGACGAAGACATCGAAAAAGGAGAACAGGAATTCAAACAGATGGAAGCCATCATTTATTCCATGACCATCGAAGAACGCCGCAACCCATCGCTGCTTAACGCCAGCAGGCGTAAGAGAATTGCCGCAGGCTCAGGACAGCCTGTCAGCAAAATAAATAACTTGATCAAAAAGTACGAGGATACTAAAAAGTTGATGAAACAATTCAGCAATCCGGGCTTTATGAAAAAGAATAAAAGATTTAAAGGATTATTTTAAGGAGGATTTTAAAAATGGTAAAGATCAGATTAAAGAGAATGGGTGCACACAAACAGCCTTTTTACAGAGTAGTTGTAGCAGATTCAAGAGCACCGAGAGACGGTAAGTTCATCGAAGAAATCGGTTACTACAACCCTATGACAGAACCGAAGGAAATCAAAATTGACGCAGAAAAAGCTAAGAAGTGGTTAGGAAACGGTGCGCAGCCGACAGAAACTGTAAAGACTTTATTTAAAAAATCAGGAATTATTGAATAATAAGGAAACGGTGAAAGCTAATGACTAAATTGGTTGAAGCAATTGCAAAGTCACTCGTGGACAACCCGGAAGGCGTTGTCGTGACTGAGAGCGAAGGCCGCCAAGGAACGGTAATCGAGCTTAGAGTCGCTCCTGAAGACATGGGTAAAGTGATAGGTAAGCAAGGAAGAATTGCGAAAGCTTTGCGTACCGTTGTTAAGGCTGCGGCCACAAGAAATAATCAAAAAGTGACAGTAGAAATCGTAAAAGAGTAACGGTTTAATTGCGAAATTTCGGGCACATACTTTAGACAAGATTAAAATGTTTAGGTATGTGCCTGTTGTATAAGCAGGAGAAAAATGGAAAAAATTAAGATCGGAAAGATAGTAAACGCAGTTGCACTGCGCGGAGAAGTGAAAGTTTATCACTACTCAGATTACAAAGAAAGATTCGAAGAGCTCGATAGGATTTTGGTCGAGCGCAGAGGAAAATACGAAGAATATGAAATCGAAGGCGTGAGGTACCAGAAAGAAATGGTAATCCTCAAGCTCAAAGGAATAAATGACAGAAACGAAGCAGAAGCACTCAAAGAACGCGACCTGTACATCACGGAGGAAGACCTTCGCGAGCTGCCGGAAGATACTTTTTATGTGAAGGATCTAATCGGCTGCAGGGTCATAAACGAAGAAAACGGAGATGAAATCGGCAGAATCAAGGATGTTTTGCAGAATTCCGCACAGGATATTTATCAAATAGAACTCAAAAATGGCAAAGAGGCACTGATTCCGGTTGTCGGAGAGTTTGTCAGGGAAGTCAGTATCGAGGAAAAGTCTGTGAAAATCCACCTGATTCCGGGCTTTATAGACGAAGAGGCAGTAAAGGTAGAATAGAATGAAAATAAATATTTTGACGCTTTTTCCGGAAATGTTCACAGCAGTAACCGAAAGCAGCATCCTGGGCAGGGCCGGAGAAAAGGGAATACTTGACATTAATTTGATAAACATACGGGATTTCAGTACAGATAAGCACAACAAGGCAGACGACTATCCGTTCGGTGGCGGCGTGGGAATGGTGATGCTGCCGCAGCCTGTTTTTGACGCGCTTAAATCACTTGAACCCGGAGAATCCGAGAAGGAACCCGAAACGCCAAAGAAAAAGATGATTTACATGTCTCCGAGGGGCAGAATTCTTGACCGCGAAAAGATTGAAGAACTTGCGGAAGTTGAGGAAATGACGATTCTCTGCGGGCATTACGAAGGCGTTGACCAGCGAATCATAGATGAATGGGATATGGAAGAAATCTCTATCGGCGATTACATTCTGACCGGAGGCGAACTTGCTGCAATGGTGCTCATTGACAGTGTTTCGCGTTTTATTCCGGAGGTTTTGGGGACGAAAGAATCGGCAACCGAAGAATCGGTGTATTCCGGGCTGCTGGAATACGACCAGTACACAAAACCGCGGGAATACGAGGGTCTGACGGTACCGGAAGTTCTTCTGAACGGAAATCACAAGCTGATCCACCTGTGGCAGTATGAAAACTCGCTCAAACTCACAAAGGAACGCAGACCGGATCTTTTTGCGGCATATGTCGAAAAAGCAAAAGACCTGACAAAAGACGAGAAAAAAATACTGGAAGAGATTGTGTCAAAAGCGTAGATATTAGGTTGTATTGCACAAGCTGTTGTGGTAAAATAAAGTGATGAGTAATAACACAAAAAAGAGCAATTCGAAAGCAAAAATATACATATTGGGATTTGTCCTGCTTTTTGTGGCACTGTACCTGTACATATATGTCGTGCCGAGGGTTTCGGATATTTTCGTGGAGACGTACATTGCGGAATACGGAACGCTTGAATCGGGGGTTGAAGCGGACTGCCTTTTCGTAAGGGATGAGACCGTTTACAGTGCCGGCAGTACCGGAAAAATCGAGAGAGTACTTTCTCAGGGGAAGCTTGTCAGAAAGGGAAGCAAGGTTGTTACGCTTGCGGGAACGGGTTGCTATACCGAGGAGAGAGGAGTCATAAGTTATTATTATGACGGTATGGAGAAACTTCTGACATCTGAGAATCTTGATAAGATAACTCTTTCGGACATGGAAAAGACGAGGACGGATGAATTTAAGGTACACGACTGCAAGAAAAACAGTGTCGAAGCAGGAGACAAGATTTTTAAGGTTGTCGACAATAAGGAGTGGTTTCTTGCAGCATGGCTTTCAAGCGATGACGCCGAAGGATTTGAGGCAGGAAACAATGTGAAAGTCGACTTCCATGACGGAGTGCGCCTCAAGATGAAAGTAAAATCCGTGACGGAAGAAAACGGCAGGCAGAAAGTGATCCTTTCCTGTAACAGGTATTATGAATATTTTGATAAATACAGGACCCGGAAATGCAAACTCATAAGATCGAGCAGGACGGGAATTTTGCTTGAATCTTCGAGCATAGTCGAAGAGGACGGACAAAAAGGCGTATATGTCAAAGACAAATTCGGAAATTACAATTTTACGCCTGTAAGCATACTCGCTTCGGACAAGGGCGTAACCGTTGTCGAAAAAAATTATTACTACGATGACGAGGGCAAAACTGTCGCCACCGTTAAGAACTATGATGAGATATTAAAGGGAGAGTGATACGATGTCAATTAAGGAAAATATTGCGCACATAAACAGTCTGAAAGAAGAGGCCGCAAAACGCTCCGGCAGAAGCGGTGACGATGTGCTTTTGGTAGCCGTGACCAAACTCCATGATGTGGACGAGATAAATGAAGCAATCGACTGCGGAATTACAGACATCGGCGAAAACAAAGTGCAGGAAATCATGAACAAATATGACGGTGTCAAACCGGTAAGATGGCATCTCATCGGACACCTTCAGACAAACAAGGTGAAATACATCATCGACAAGGTATGCATGATTCATTCGGTTGACTCACTCAAACTTGCCGAGGAGATAGACAAACGTGCCGCTCAGCACGGACTTACAATGGATATATTGATTCAGGTTAATTCTGCAATGGAAGAGAGCAAGTTCGGGATTACGACAGAAGAAACGGGTGCGATGATTGAAAGCATTTTGGAAAACTGTCCGAATATCAGGATAAGAGGACTGATGTGCATTGCTCCTTTTGAGGACAACCCTGACGATGCAAGAGAATATTTTGCCGAAGTAAAGAAACTTTACGACAAATACGGCAGACTCGACAACCCGAGAATCGATTTTAAATATCTTTCCATGGGAATGTCAAACGACTTTGAGGTTGCGATTGAAGAAGGCTCCACGCTAATCAGAGTAGGAACATCTATATTTGGGGTCAGAGATTATTCTAAGAAAATGGGAGGAAACTGATATGGGATTTTCAGAAACTTTTAAGAAGCTGGTAGGAATCGACGAAGTAACCGAAGATGAATTCACGGAAGAAGAGATTGAGGCAGCAAAAGAGCAGGTTCTCAGAGAAGAAAACCTCAGAAAGCCGATAAGCGGATCGTTCCAGCCAAAAACTTCAATGCCGGACAACCAAAAAGCAATTCCGCTTGAAAAGAAGCTTTCAATCGCAGGAACAAACACGTTTACACTTGTAGTGATTGAACCGAAGAGTTTTGATGAGTGTCCGAAGCTTGTTGACAGTCTCAAGGGCAGACGTCCGGTTGTGATTAATCTCGAAAAAATCGAAACCGAAACAGCAAAGAAAATCTTTGATTTCCTCAGCGGTGCAACTTATGCGCTGAACGGAAACGTGCAGAAGGTTGCAAACAACATCTTTATTTTTGCGCCTGAAAAGGTTGATATTACAACCAACCAAGAGGAACGAAACGGATTTGACTTCGGCACGAACAAAAGCCCATGGGCGGGAAGATAAGGAGGAGAACGGATGATTACACCTTCAGATATTGAAAACAAACAGTTTGCACGCGTTAAGAAAGGCTATGACCCGGACGAGGTCGATGATTTTTTGGATCTTGTGATTCTCGATATGGAGAAGCTTATCAGGGAAAACAAGCAGTTAAAAGAGGAATTGGGTAAGGCACATGTGCAGGTGGACAAGCACATGAATACGGAAACAACGGTGTATGAAACCCTCGAAGCGGCAAAGTCTCTTATGAACGATATCGCGGCGAGCGCGGAGAGAAGGGCGGAGATTCTGCTTAAAAACGCAGAGATGGAAGCCGGAATCATAACGAAAGAGGCCAAAGAATCCATTTCGAAGCTTACCGAAGAAGCAAACCGCATGCGGACGAAGGTTGAAATGCTGAGAGGAAGATACAAGAACTTACTGGAAACCGAACTCGAACGCCTTGAATTCATGGGAAATGATTTGTTTGAGGACTTCGAAAAAGACTTTCTCCCGGCTTCCATGACGGATTTGGACGGTAAAGAGGAAAAGACAGCTGAGCGAACCGAAAGCCCGGAAGAGGATGTCAAAACCGCAAAAGACGAAATGAAGAAGACAATGGTGAACATCAGATGAGAAAATTCCGTTATCTGATTATAGCATTGATTATCTTGGCGGATCAGGCAGCCAAGCTCGCAGTCAGATGCAATATGCAGGTAGGGGAATCGATCCCCGTTATAAAGAATTTCTTCTCAATAACGCATATTTCAAATTCGGGCGGAGCTCTCAGCATATTTGAGGGAAGCACACTCCTGCTGATTGCGGTTCCGGTGCTGGCAATGGCTGCTGCGGTTTGGTATATGGAGAAACATCAAACCGCCCATTGGTCACTGATCCTGGCAATTGAGCTGATTGTCGGCGGCGGCATAGGAAACCTGATAGACCGGGTGTGGCAGGGATATGTAACGGATTTTCTGGATTTTACATCTTTGCCCCTGTGGAATTGGGTATTCAACATTGCGGACATAGCCGTATGCGTCGGATGTTTTCTTTTCGTTCTGTATATCTTCAAATTTGACGGAAGCGAAGGAACCAAAACGGAGGGAAAAAATGGATCAGCCGAATAGCTACACATTTACAATAGACAAAGAAAACCAAAGCACTCGAATTGATTCAGTGCTTTCTTTGCTTTTACCGGAAACATCGAGGAGTTTCATACAAAAGCTTATAGAAGGAGGGAATCTGCTTCTGAATGGACAGGTTATGACCTCCAAAAAATACAAAACATGCGAAGGCGACCGGATTGAAATTATCGTTCCGGAACCTGAGAAGCTCTCTGTGGAACCGGAGAACATCCCGCTTGACATCGTATATGAGGATGATGATGTGCTGGTTGTGAATAAGCCGAAGGGAATGGTTGTGCATCCTGCGGTCGGAAATTATACGGGGACGCTTGTGAATGCGATCATGTATCACTGCGGGGACAGACTTTCCTCCATAAACGGCGTTATCAGACCGGGGATTGTTCACAGGATAGATAAAGATACGAGCGGACTTTTGATGATTGCCAAGAACAACAAGGCACATGAGTCGCTCTCCAAGCAGCTTGCGGAGCACAGCATTACGAGAAGATACAAGGCTCTTGTGTACAACAACTTTACCGAGGACAGCGGAACGGTCGATGCACCGATCGGAAGAGACCCCAGAAATCGCCTCAAGCAGGCGGTTACGGAACAAAATTCAAAACGTGCAGTCACGCATTGGACGGTTGCCGAGCGTTTCGGAAGATATACACTGATAGAGGCAAGGCTGGAAACGGGAAGAACGCATCAGATCAGGGTGCATATGGCATATATCAAGCATCCGCTTGTCGGAGATTCCGTTTACGGACCGGCAAAGCAAGCACTTGCGTCAAACGGGCAGATGCTGCATGCCGAGGTGCTGGGGTTTGTGCATCCGACAAGTGGCGAATACATGGAATTCCGTCAGCCTTTACCTTTGGAATTCCAAAATTTACTTGAGAGGTTACGAAATGGCAGATAAGAAGAAAACTTTTAAACCCGGTGCGGTGCTCAGTCCCGTGCCTGCCGTTATGGTTTCCTGCGGCGACGGGTCTATAAAAAACATTATCACAATCGCATGGACGGGAATCGTAAATTCAGACCCGCCTATGACTTATATTTCCGTGCGAAAATCCAGATATTCACATGATATTATCAAGCAGAGCGGCGAATTTGTAATTAATCTCGTAAATGAGCCGCTCGCATTTGCTGCGGACTACTGCGGCGTGAAATCGGGACGCGATGTTGACAAATTCAAAGAGATGAATCTTACGGCAATTCCGGGGGAGGCGGTAGGCTGCCCCATGATTGTCGAAGCTCCGGTGAACCTTGAATGCAAAGTCAAACAGGTATATGAATATCCTTCGCACGACATGTTCATCGCCGAGATCGTGAGTATGCATGTAAGCGAGGAGCTTGTTGATGCGAAGGGGAAAATTGACTTTGCAGCGGCGGGACTTGTGGCTTATGTGCACGGTGAATATTACGGAATCAAGAAGTCCCCGCTGGGCAGATTCGGATATTCCGTTATGAAGCCGAAGACTCGCAGAAGGCTGAACAAACAAAAGCATATGGAGCGTGTCGAGAAGAACAGAATCGGACGCTCCGCAAAGAACAAATAGGAGTGAAAGGAGAGTGCCGCACCGCTCACGCGCAAAAGACGGTGCGGCTCTCGGAACAGCTGCATTCATGTCTCAGATATAATGGGATTTAGGGCCGCTTGCGGCCTCCAAAAGGGGATTTCACTCAAATGTCTCTGAATTGAATTACATCTCAGTCACCCGACTTAATATAATCAATGCAGCTCTCACATACGTAGCCTCTGTGGAAGGCAACGATATGGCATTCATTCCCGCATAGCGAGCAATTACACATTTTTCTCATTTCTATACCTCCTTAATTTTGATTAATTAAGTCCTTTCTAAGATGTAGGAATATCATACAATACCACCAAGGAAAAATAAAGCAAAAAAAGAAAAAAATGTAAAATACAGTCATGTAAAGTAATAATTTGTACCTTTAGCGTTTTGCTACTTGCATTTGCTTTTTATATATAATAAAATACGAATGTATGTACTAACACTCATGCAAAAAACTAAATAAGGAAGGGGTAACTTATGGAGAAAAAAGATTCCGGAGGAAGACCCATTATTCAAGTCAGAAACCTGAGTAAGGTTTATGTAATGGGCGAGGAACATGTGATTGCCTTGAAGAATGTAAATCTTTCCATCAACAAAGGGGAGATATGCTGCATTTTCGGTACATCCGGTTCCGGCAAAAGTACTCTGCTGAATCAGCTTGCAGGTCTTGAGAAACCGACAAGGGGTGAAGTCCTGATTAACGGAAGGTCCATTCCGAGGATGAACGAGAATGAACTTGCGGCATTCCGGCAAGAGCACATAGGTTTTGTTTTTCAGTCATACAATTTACTGAAAGAACTGACTTGCGTGGAAAATGTGGCGATGCCTCTGATGTTTCACGGTGTTCCGAAGGATGTGCGCGAACTTGAGGCAAAGAAGATGCTTCACAGAGTGGGTCTTTTGAACAGAATGAATCATTTCCCGGGACAAATGTCAGGAGGACAGCAGCAGCGTGCGGGCATTGCAAGAGCTTTTATCAGCAGACCCGAAATCGTGTTCGCTGACGAACCGACGGGAAACCTTGATTCAAAGACAACCAAAGAGGTTATGGAAATGATTCGCAGGTTTGCGAGGACTTTTCATCAGACAATCGTTTTGGTATCACACGATCCGGAAATGACTACTTACGCAGACCGAATTGTGACGCTGATAGACGGACAGATTGTAAGCGACGAAAGGACCGATAACGGGCTTCAGGCAGCTGAATCAGACAACAATAAGCAATAAGAATGGGGAAAAAAATGAGAAAAATTTTAAAAAAGGGTTTAATTTTATGTATGGCACTTGCAATAACCCTCACAGGGATGAGTGCATTTGCTTTCGCAGCTACGGAGGGTCCTGACACGACAGGCGGCTCCGCAGAATTTGAAGTGACAGGATATGCCGTTACAAGTCTGAATGGGAAAGACATAAGCAACACTTCAAGAATTTACACGATCACCAAAGGCGATGTCGTAGATATCGTTGTAACAATAAAATATAATTCAACCGTTTCAAATCCGGGAGATAATTTGGGGGTATCGCGTCGTGTCGACAGCTTCAGTGGCGGCAAGGCTTCGATAGAAAAAATCGATGGCAAACAAGGCGATTATATAATCAAAGCCACCGGTCTGAAATACAAAGGTGTTGATCAGAAACTCGTACTAATGGTTCAGAACGGGAACAAATACGATGATATTGTGGTGCCGATTTCCGAAGCAAAGGTTTACACAGAGCCGGACTATACACCGTCCGAGCCATCCACACCGGATCCAATCCCGGCACCGAAAGCAATCATCAGCAGAAATCAGCTTTCCCACGACATCAAACCGGGAGAAACCATGACGCTCAACATCACGATCAAGAATGTAGGAAAGGCGGTTATGCAGAACCCGATTATCACATTGACGCCGTCGGATGCACTGACCGTTGTGGGCGGAACGACTGCATTCCAATTGAATAACATTAACATCGGCAAGGATGTGACGATTGCCGTTCAGGTGAGAGCACTCAAGACGATTCAGAGCGCGACGCAGTACATAGATGCAGAAGTAGAATATGATTACTATAACAGAGTAAGTACAACAAGCGGAAGCGCAAAGGGCAGAATCACCATTCCGGCAAAACTCAGCGGTGCTGCGGGCGAGCAGGATGACGAGACCACAAGCCCTATCCCAAACATTATCGTTACTAAGTTCAACTATGGCGGTCAGTCAGTCGCTGCGGGCAGCAATTTCAACTTCTCGTTTAAATTCAAAAACACGAGCAGCGAACTTAACATTGACAATATCGTAGTGACGGTGGACGGAGGAGAAAACCTTTTGCTGAACGGAACGTCCAACTCTTTCTTCTTTGATAAAATCAAAGCGGGACATTCCCAGGTCGTAAAGGTGCCGATGAAAGCACTCAAAACAGTTACAGGCAATGCTCAGCCGGTGTCCATAAACTTCAAATACGAATATGTAGACCACAAAAAGAGAACGCAGGCAACTTCAGACATTAAGCTTTCCGTGCCGGTTTATCAGCCGGATAGATTCGAAATTTCAAAGCCGGTTGTTCCGGAGTACATAACCGAAGGTGATGAAATCAGCATTACCCTTAACTATGTAAACAAGAGCAAAACCGATATTGCGAATGTGGAAGCAAGCCTCGAAGGTAACGTGCAGTCATCCAGCCCGCTGCAGACGGTCGGAAATCTTGAACCCGGCAAGAGCGGAACAATCGCATTTGCGGTAACCGCAGCGGCGGCCGGAGAAAGCACTTTTGACATAAAGGTAAGCTATGAAGACGGAAACGGAGATTCCAAAGAAAGAATTTTCCCGGTTACGATGGATGTTCAGGCGATGCAGCCGAGTGACCCGGGTATGGACGATCCGGGAATGGACAATCCGGATGCGGAAGAAGGCGGATTCAACTGGTGGATTGTTGTTGCAATCGTGGCTGTTTTGGGAATCGCAGCTGTCGTAATTCTCAAAAAGAGAAAGAAAGCAAAAGCAGCAAAGAAAGAGCAGGAGCTTTGGGACAGCTGGGACGATGAATTAAACGGAACCGGCGATGCAGACAGCAAGGCAAATACAGCAGACGCAGGAAACGAAAACAAAGGGGATAGATAATGAGATTTTCAGATATTTGGCATATGTGCGTCGAGAATCTCAAAAGAAGAAAAGGTCGGACATTCCTGACAGTTTTGGGCGTTTTTATAGGCTGCTGTTCCATCATCGTAATGGTGTCAATCGGCATCGGGATGACGGAATCTCAGAACCAAATGCTTGAAAACATGGGGGATTTGACTATAATTGAGGTTTCACAAGGCACATCACAGGACGGAAAAACAATGAATCTCGACGATGATGCGATTAAAAGCTTTTCGCAGATTGAAGGCGTGCAGGCGATTCTTCCGAAATATGAAGCCTATGATTATACAGTTGGGGCATATGCAGGAGCCAATCAGAGATATGCGAATACGGACTGGCTGCCACTCATAGGCGTGGATACGGAAGCACTCGAGTCCATGGGATATGAATTCGTCGAAGGCGAAACGGCGGGAAAAGGCAAGGACGAAGCGGTTGCCGGGCAGTTTTTTGCCTATGCGTTCAAAGATACTCTTCTGCCGGACGGCCGCAACACGGTTGATTACTGGTCGGCAAAGTACGATGAACAGGGCAGGGAGATCAAAGATCCCGTTTATCCGGATCCGTATTTCAATCTGATGAACGCGCCGATAACGCTTAAATTCACGGATTCCAACCAAAACTCATATGAAAGAGAGATTCAAATAACCGGAAGAGTAAAAGAAGATTACGGCAAAGGATATGAAACTTCTCAGGGGCTGATGATCAGCATTGATACCTTAAAAGATATTATATCTAAAATTACAGGTCTTCCGCCGGGAAAGACGGAATACACAAGCATGAGTGTCAAGGCAACGGATATCAATACCGTTGGCGATGTGGAGTCTGAGATTAAGGCAATGGGGTACAATACCTATTCCATGGCAAGCATGCGTGAGGAAATGCAGAAGAGTGCCCGCCAGATGCAGCTGATGCTCGGCGGATTGGGCGCGATTTCCCTCTTTGTAGCGGCAATCGGCATTACCAACACGATGATTATGTCTATTTCCGAGCGAACCAAGGAAATCGGCATTATGAAATCGCTCGGCTGTTATGTAAGAGATATACGTGCGCTTTTCCTGATGGAAGCCGGTACAATCGGACTTTTGGGCGGAATTGTCGGCAGTGTTTTCAGTTTCCTGATATCGTGGGGAATCAACATTGTCTCTATCGGCATGGGCTTTACGAAAGAAGCTCTGCTGCAGGCAATCTTTGGTGGCGAAGGTGTCAGCCGAATTTCGGTAATTCCGGTATGGCTGGTAGCGTTTGCAATCGTATTTTCAATTTTTATCGGCCTCGCTTCGGGTTATTATCCGGCAAATAAGGCGGTTAAAATTTCAGCACTGGAAGCGATTAAAAGTGAATAAGCATAGGGAGTGAATGCCATGAAAAAAATCACATTGCAAGAACTTTGGGAGGATTATCTTCCGTATATTGTTTCCTTTACTATGGATACAGACATAAGCAAAAATACTGATCAAGAAAGACCACCGGAAGAATCCTGTCTAAAAGAAATTCTTTCAAACGATGTGGAAATACAGTATGCGGTCCTGTCGGAGCTTGCGGAACAAGCAGCGGTGCATAGGCACGATCCGACGACTGTGTGCAGTTTTGCGTCCAATATCTTTGCCGGCAGTCAAACGGATAAAGCGGATTACGAAAAGAAACTGAGAGGGATCTTTAAGGTCGTTTCGCGTCTGTATGATGCTGCAAAAGACGAAATGGTCGGTTGGTGCGTTTTACACACAAATCCGCAAGCGGTTTCGCAGATGCTCGAGCTGCAAAGAGACGGGAAACTGGACTGGTCTGCCGCGCATTTTCTTCCGCCGGATGCTGAGCCTCTGCAATATACGGAATCGGCGGCATATATTGCCGAATATAAGGGGAAAACAGACGCCAACTTGCTTCGGCAGATGCAGGAGAGCGCGTTTTATCGCTCGATAAAAAAGGCGATTTCAAAGCAAAAGGCGGCGTTCTTTATGGTAAATGGCTTTTTGCCGGAGGAACTAGAGGATGATCCGTATATTCAGACCTTATTCGCACTTGGTCATAAAGTGTATATTCCGGTATATAAAGAGGACAACAACTTGATAGTTGTTGTCGCATAGGGGAAACATAATAAAGACTTTTACGGCAGCCCGACGAAGGCTGCCGATTTTGCTTATTTCGGAACTGCGGGATTCACATAAACCGTGCGGTTGTTTGTGAAGATTACCATGCCGGGTTTTGCGCCGACGGGCTTTTTGACGTACTTTATCTGTACATAATCGACCGGGACATTTTCCGAAGTGCGCGCCTTGCTGTGGTAAGCGGCAATCGCCGCAGCTTCCCAGACCGCTTCCTCGTCAAGCTCGACGCCGCCACTCTGGACGATGACATGCGAGCCCGGAATATCTTTGGTGTGAAGCCACAGGTCTTTATTTCCTGCGGTCTTAAAGGTCAAAATATCATTTTCCTTGTTGTTTCTGCCGACCAGAACGCTCATGCCGTTGGAAAGCGTGTAGCGGTAAGGGGCAGGCTTGTATTTCTTTTCCTTGAAGCCGCCTGCCTGCCTGCGTCTGCGGATATAACCCGTCTCGACCAGCTCTGCGCGGATGCTTTCGATTTCGACTACATCATCCGTATTTTCAAGGAAAGAAAGCACGGATTCCAGATACTTGATTTCGGCTTCGTTTTCGTCAAGCTGAATCTGTTTTTCTTTGATTGCGGTCTTTGATTTGCCGTATTTCTTGAAATAGTGCTGGGCGTTTTTCGATGGACTGAGCTTGACATCCAGCGGAATCGAGAGCGTCGAGCCGTCATAATAGTTTGTGACTTCCACGGATTTCATGCCGGGCTGAATCAGGTGGATGTTTGCAGTCAAAAGCTCCCCGTAAAGCCTCAAATCTTCCGAGTTTTCGGCCTTCAAAAGATCCTCGGAAAGCCGCTTTTTCTTGAGGTACATTTTGTCAAGCAGAGCGTTTACCGCCCTTATGAGATCGTGGGATTTCTGGCGGCCTTGATTGGAAGATTCTTTCTTTCCAAAGTAAAACTCCATCGCACTGCTGAGGTCACCAAAGCGCTCCACACGGCAGTTTTCTTCAAGCTCCGAGAGGGCTACAGGATAAAAGTCAATCGGCGCGCCGCTCTCATCGAGGTACACGCGAGCATCGGCATGATTTGGCGATTCAATCGCTGCCAAAACATCCGACAGATAGCCGCTGCGCTGCACACCTGCGCGAAGTGCCAGTTCCTCTGCGAAGGCAGGTGCGATTCCGCCGACGCTTCTGAGAATGGCTTTTCCGTCTGCGGGAAGAGCCTCAAGCTGCTCCGCCGAAATTTCCAGGAACGGGATTTTGTCCTGTGCCGGCGGGTACTGATAAATCATGCCGGGCAGAATCTGCCGCACGCGGTTCACATCGAAGCTGACGCGCTTAATCGAGTCGATAATCTTGCCGCTTGCGATGTCCATGAGTACGATGTTGCTGTGCTTGCCCATGATTTCAAATATGAGCTTCTTTGACATCGTGAAGCCCAGTTCATTGAGCGTTTCAAGTGAAATTTCGATGATGCGCTCCGAGTCCTTTTGGGTAATTTCCGTAATGCGTCCGCCTTGCAGGTGCTTGCGAAGGAGCATACAGAATGCGAGCGGTGCCGGCGGATTGACCGGATTTTCCGTGATAAAGCAGACTCTCGCGTGTGCCGAGCCTACTGAAGCTAAAAGCTTCACATTGCCATTCTTTGTGTGTATGTGAAAAACAAGTTCATCCGCCTCGGGCTGATAAACCTTTTCGATTTTTCCAAGTAAAATTCTATCCTGAAGTTCGCGGACCATTGCCCGCGTGACGATTCCGTCAAATGCCATAATTGCCTCCTGTATTGAGTTTCCCTAAATAGTCCCCAAAATATTATAAACGCAATTAAGATACATTGTAAAGCAAAAACCGCATCTTGCAACCCGCGCGTTTTTCCTGTACAATGGAAAATAGAATCATACAAAAATACGAAAAGAAACGAGGTAAAACAGGTATGATCAAAAGCATGACAGGCTTCGGAAGAAGCGAATACACGGACGGAAAGCGGAATATCACAGTGGAAATCAAATCGGTAAACCACAGATATTCCGACATTTCCATCAAAATGCCGCGTCGCTACGGCTTCGCGGAGGATAAGGTAAAGAATGCGGTTAAGGAGCGCATCCGGCGCGGTAAAGTGGATGTCTCCATCATGGTAGAGAACATAACCGAAAACGATGTGAATATCAAGCTCAACACGATGATTGCCAAGCAGTACTACGAAAATCTGCTTGAACTGCGAAAAGAGTTCGGCGTGGAAGGCGATATCACCCTGCAGTTCCTTGCAGGGCTTCCGGATGTAATGAAAGCAATCCCGGATGTCGAGGATGAAGAGGAAATCACGAAAGCGATTCTGATTCCGGTAGCGGAAGCGGCGGCAAACCTCGAAAAGATGCGCGCGGTTGAAGGTGAAAAGCTTGCGGAAGACTTAATCGCAAAAGGACGCAGCATCCGCAGCATTCTCGACAAGATTGCGGAAAGAGCACCGCAGGTTTCCATCGACTACACCGCAAGACTTCGCGAACGCATTACAGAGCTCATCGGAGGCAGCATCGAAGTGCCGGAGGACCGGATTCTTGTGGAAGCGGCGATTTTTGCGGATAAATGTGCGATTGATGAAGAAATTACGAGACTTGGAAGCCATCTGATTCAGCTTGAAAACATCGTAACGAAGAGCACGCAGCCGGATGGCAAGAAGCTCGACTTCCTCGTTCAGGAAATGAACCGTGAGGCAAACACCATCGGCTCCAAGGCGAACGACATCACGATTACCGGCTATATGCTTGAAATCAAGAGCGAGATTGAAAAAATAAGAGAACAAGTACAGAACATCGAGTAATTAAAGCTTGAAAAAAATGCAAAACTGTGATAGAATATCTTTTCAGAGTTAACGAAACCAATGACAAAATGCAGGAGAAGAGCTTTTGATGAATTTAAACACGAAACATGCCGGAAAACTTTTTATTCTTTCAGGACCATCCGGAGCAGGCAAAGGAACCATCTGCAAGGAGCTTTTGGCGCAGACGGATCTGCAGCTTTCCGTGTCGATGACGACCAGAGCACCGCGCGAAGGAGAAATTCACGGGGTACACTACTATTTTGTGGACGAAGAGGAATTCCTGGACAGAATAAGCAGAGACGGTTTTCTGGAACATGCCGAAGTTTACGGCAGGCGCTACGGAACGCCGAAAGAACCGGTCATCCAAAAGCTTGAGCAAGGCATTGATGTCATATTGGAAATTGACATCCAGGGCGCTCTTAAGGTGAAAGAAAATTACCCGGACGGGGTTTTCATCTTTATCCTGCCGCCGTCGATGGCTGAACTTCGCAAGCGCCTTACGGGACGCGGAACGGAGACGGCTGAGGCAATTGAAATGCGGCTGGGAGAAACGCTGAAGGAGCTGTCATTTATCGAGAAATATGACTACTGCGTTGTAAACGGGGAACTTGAGGAGGCGGTTTCGAGAGTGAAATCCATCGTAATCGCGGAACATTCAAAAGTGACCATTACCGCAGAGGAACTGGTAAAGAGATATAAGGAGGAAGAATAATGTTATATCCATCCATTAACGAAATCAGAAAGAAAGCAGACAGCAGATATACACTCGTTATTTTGGCTGCAAAGAGAGCCAGAGACATCATCGACGGCAAGCCGATTCTCACGGATGTTGACATCGACAGACCGGTATCCATCGCAGCACACGAAATCGCAGAAGACCTGATTACCTACAGAAGACCGGAAGAAACCCCGGAAGGCGAAGAAGCCGAGAACTAAACAGAAACCAAAACGGGTAGAGCCGAATTCACGGTTTCTACCCTTTTGTTTATTCAGTAAGCAGTATGCGATCAAATTAGATTGCTCGGAATGAAACAATTGTCGGCATCAATCGGTATCGGCTCCTGGCACATGCAGATAATGCCGCCGCTGCCGCGCTTCAAAGAAGCTTTATCAATCACTTTGTATTTTTTAACCTCCCGCCGGTCGGGTGAAGCACTTTTTTTAATCTCCAACGGATGGATCACATTGTTTTCCTCAATGAACAAATCAATTTCTTTTGCGTTGGAATCCCGGAAATAGGTGAGATTTACCTTGGATTTTGCATAGGCATAGTTTTTTACAAGCTCCATTACAACATAATTTTCGTAATAGTGACCGCTTGCGGCGCCGTTGCGGAGCGTATCCGGCGTAAGCCACATGGATAGATAGGAACATAATCCGGTGTCGCAGAAGTAGAGCTTTGGAGTTTTGCTGAGCCGTTTCAATTCGTTATTGGAATAGGGTGCAAGCAGATAGACAATATGAAGACCCACAAGCACTTTGAGCCATTCCTTCGCGGTGCTCGGCGCAATGTCGGCAGATTCAGCAAGCGTTGCGTAATTGACCTGTTCCGATACAAGGGATGCACAGCCTACGAGAAATTTGCGAAAGCGTACTGCATCGGTAATTCCTCCGGCTTCGGCAACATCGCGCATCAGGTAAGTGTCAATGTAGGAATTAAAATATTCCTGTCTGAGTTCATCGTCCACGCCTTGGATCTGCGGCATACCGCCTTCCCAGATGTGCTGGAATACCTGAACGACATCGTTCTTTGGGCGTTTTTGCTGTCTTGCCTGCAATGCAGCCAACGAAAAGTCCAGATCGTCGTCGAAAGCAAGCCCGGCTTTTTCTCTTGCAGATAAGCTGTACAGTTCCAATATTCCAATCCTTCCGGCAAGCGTTTCGCGCACTTTTTTCATCATACCGTATTGCTGTGAGCCGGTTAGCCAGATAAGACCTTTTTCCTCGCTCTCGTCGCAAATAATTTTAATCTGTTCAAACAATTCCGGGGCTTTCTGTACCTCATCAATCAGAACAGGCGGCTTATAAGTTTGAAAAAACAGGACGGGGTCAGTCTTTGCAAGATCTCTTGCCATAGCATTGTCCATCGTGACATAGGATCTGCCGCTTTCTGCCAAATGTTTCAGCATTGTCGTTTTACCGACCTGCCTTGCGCCTGTAACAAGAATAACCTTAAAAAAATCATTGAGTTTTAAGAACTTTCGTTCCAACTCCCGTGTAATATAGTTCATAACGCACCTCAAATTATGAAAATCTATGATGAATCATATTTTATCATAATTTTCCCGATTTATCAAGGAAATATACCTGCCATTTTTTCTTCAGTTTTTGCCCTTGACTTTTACCCGAAAGCCAAGTAAAATATTGTGGTAAATGAATTGAATATTCAGGCAGTGAAGGAACCAGTAGCCCGGTGTAAGAGCCTTACAGAGAGCAGTCCGAGTGCCCTATGTCCGCAAAGACGCGGCAGGCATGCGCTGAGAGGACTGTGGTGAAGCCGCAGGTGAATATCACTCCGGAGCCTGACACACTAATGAGAGGCGGCCTTGATAGAGGCATGCAACTAGGGTGGTACCGCGGTTAAGTTTTAATCGTCCCTAAATCGATGAAAAATCGGCTTAGGGACTTTTTTTATCCCAAAGCCCAAAGAAAGGAATACAGGAAAATGTTCAAGAAACTATCAGAAAAGCCGGTTGCTGAAGTTCAGAAAGAGCAAGTGGCGAAATGGAAAGAAGAAGATTTGCTCCATAAGTGCGTGACGGCAAGAGAAGGCGCACCGTCGTTCGTATTTTACGAAGGACCACCGACAGCCAACGGCAAGCCGGGCATCCACCATGTTATGGCAAGAACCCTGAAAGACTCCATCAACCGTTATAAAACGATGCAGGGCTATCAGGTTAAGAGAAAAGGCGGCTGGGATACACACGGCCTTCCGGTAGAAATTGAAGTTGAAAAACAGCTCGGATTCTCCGGCAAGCAGGACATCGAAGCATACGGAATCAAGGAATTCAACGAAAAATGCCGCGAATCCGTTTTTACTTATACCAACATGTGGACGGAAATGTCCGACAGAATGGCATACATGGCAGACATGGACAACCCATACATCACGCTCGACAATGACTACATCGAGACAGGCTGGTGGATTTTAAGACAGGCGTTCGACAAAGGCCTCATCTACGAAGGCTACAAGATTCTGCCGTACTGCCCGAGATGCGGAACGGGACTTGCGTCCCACGAAGTAGCGCAGGGCTACAAGATGGTCAAGGTAAACACGCTTACCTGCAAATTCAAGAAAAAAGGCACGGATAACGAGTATTTCCTCGCATGGACGACAACACCTTGGACGCTCGCATCCAACATCGCGCTTACCGTCGGACCGGATATCGACTATGTAAAGGTTAAGATGACTTCCGGCGACAACGAAGGCAATATCTTCTACCTCGCAAAAGGACTCGCAGCAAAGGTTCTCGGCAAGGATGAATACGAAGTTCTCGAAGAACTCAAGGGCCGCGACATGGAATACTGGGAATACGAACAGCTCATGCCGTTCTGCACCCCGGAAAAAGGCAAGAACGCATTCATCGTAACCTGCATGGATTATGTTTCCACGGAAGACGGTACCGGAATCGTTCACACCGCACCGGCTTTCGGTGAAGACGACTATCAGTGCGGACGCAAATACAACCTTGCGGTTCTTCAGCCGGTAGACGAAAAAGGCGAATACACGGAAACACCGTGGAAGGGTCATTTTGTAATGGAAGAAGGCCTCGATGTTGAAATCATCAAATACCTCGCAGAAGGCGACAAGATTTACAAGAAAGAAAAATTAGAGCATAACTATCCGCACTGCTGGAGATGCGATACGCCGCTGGTTTACTACGCAAAACCTTCCTGGTACATCGAAATGTCCAAGCTCAAGGATGAGCTCGTTGCAAATAACAATACCGTACACTGGTATCCGGAATTCGTAGGTGAAAAGCGTTTCGGAAACTGGCTTGCAGAAGTAAAAGACTGGGCAATTTCCCGTTCCAGATACTGGGGAACCCCGATTCCAATCTGGAGATGCGAATGCGGACATCTGCACTGCGTAGGCTCACGCAAGGAACTCGTGGAACTCGCAAACGAAAAAATCGACGAAAGCATCGAACTGCACAGACCGTATGTGGACGATGTAACGCTTACCTGCCCGGAATGCGGCGGCGTAATGCACAGAATCCCGGAAGTTATGGACTGCTGGTTCGACTCCGGCTCCATGCCTTTTGCACAGTGGCACTATCCGTTTGAGCACAAGGACGACTTCGACCAGCTTTTCCCGGCAGACTTCATCTGCGAAGGCATCGACCAGACGAGAGGCTGGTTCTACTCGCTGATGGCGGTTTCCACAATCGTAAAGGGCTGCGCGCCTTACAAGAATGTCTTGGTAAACGATCTGATTCTTGACAAAGAAGGCAAGAAGATGTCAAAGCACAAAGGCAACACCGTATCTCCGTTTGAAATGCTCGACAAATACGGCGCAGACGCTACCAGATGGTATCTGCTTTCCGTATCGCCTGCATGGACACCGACGAAATTCGACGAAGAAGGCCTCAGCGATGTTGTAAGCAAATTCTTCGGAACACTCCGAAATGTATATAATTTCTTCGTTCTTTACGCAAACCAGGACGACATCGACCCGAGAAAATTCGATGTTCCTTATGCACAAAGACCGGAGCTTGACAGATGGATTCTCAGCAAATACAACCAGCTCATTCACGATGTGACCGAGTACATGGATCAGTACGACCACATGAAGACGGTAAGAGCGATTACGGATTTTGTTGCCGAAGACCTTTCCAACTGGTATATCAGAAGAGCGCGCCGCAGATTCTATGCGGAAGAAATGACCGATGACAAGAAGAGCGTATATGCAACCACTTACGAAATCCTCGTAGGCGTCAGCCGCCTCATCGCTCCGATTGCGCCGTTCATCGCAGACGAAATCTACACAGACCTTACCGGCGAAGAAACCGTTCATGTAGCATACTTCCCGAAGGCAGACATGAATCTCGTTGACAAGGGCGTAGAAGAGAGAATGGACATCGTAAGAGCACTCGTTACGCTCGGACGCGGAACCCGTGAAAAGGAAAGAATCAAGGTAAGACAGCCGCTTTCGGAAGTTCTCGTTGACGGAAAATACGAAGCGCTGATCGGAGACCTCACTCCGCTCATTGAAGAGGAACTGAATGTTAAGAGAGTGGTATTTGAAAACGACCTCGATCAGTATATGAACTTCTCCCTGAAGCCGAACTTCAAGGCTGCAGGCCCGGTTCTCGGCAGCAAGATTAAACTGTTCGCATCTGAGCTTGTCAAAGAAGAACCGGCAGCGTTTATCGCAACGGTTGAGGCTCAAGGTAAAGTCGTAATGACCTTAGATGGAGAAGAATTTGAGATTACAAAGGAATTCCTGGATATCCGCATTACGGCGAAGGAGGGTTTCGCAGTGGCAATGGAAAATAATATCTTCACCATCCTCGACACAACGCTCACTCCTGAGCTGATTGACGAAGGACTTGCAAGAGAACTGATTTCCAAGGTTCAACAGCTTCGTAAGCAGGCCGACTACGAAATGATGGACAACATCGTAATCACGGTTGACGCAGACGAGGCTGTAAAAGCAGCCATCGTAAAACACGCGGACTACATCAAGGGCGAAACCCTTGCCGTAGAGCTCAAAGACGGCGCATGCGAAAACACTTACGACCTGAACGGTCACAAGACCGGAATCAAGGTTGAACGCGTATAATCGCCTATTCGGCAGATCATAGAAAGGCCGCAGCACATGCTGCGGCTTTTGCATTATTTTGAAAAAAAACCAAAAAAAGCTTGACTTGGACATGGATGTATATTGTACAATGTAACTGTTGGAGAACTCGCTATATTTTCTATGTTTTTTTCTGCATTTGGCAAGCAGACAATTGAAAAAATAACGGTTTTGTAGTATAAATATAAAGTGGAAGATGATTTCTTTTCATTTGAAAATTAGTAAAAAAGGAAACATGTGGGTTTATGAAAAAAGAAGACGAAAAATCTAACAAAATTGTTGCGGAAAACAGCGACAACACAAACATCACTGACAATACTGAAGAAACAAAGGAAAGGAAACAGCGCAAAATAATAGTCATACTTGCAGTCTTGCTTGCTCTCAGTGCAGCGGGGCTTGCGGCACGCTATATATATCTGCAGCATCTTGCAGACACGCCTGCGTCGATAGAAATACCGGACAACTTAGTGGGTGACAAAGAAGAAGCAAGCGGCAGCGGGAATACCGGAACTGCCGATTTTGTCGTGCCTGCGAGTGTTTCCGGCGGAGCAGACGATGGCCAAAGCGCTGATACAAACAAGAATAGTGCTTCAGGAAAAGACAGTGAAGATGAACAGGGCAATGACCCGGGCGAAGACAATACCGGCGGAGATAATCCAAGTGACAATCCGGGAGACGACACCGGAGATGATCCAAGCGGTGACAACACCGGAGATAGCGACAACCCGAACACAAATCCGACGACCACGGGAGGGTCATCGGGAAGATCGGCAATCCTCCTGAATTTGTTCGAAGGCAACGAATACACCAAGGAGCCTTTCGATGTAAAGAATATGTTCCCGGGCGACGGCTATACGGATGAGGAAGCGAAGTACTACTGCATTCGCATTTATCACAATCGCTCAACTACGCTGTATTTCAAGGCAACTGTAACGAATACCACCAAGACTGCGGAAGACAAGACGCCGCTTGCGGACAATCTGATTCTGCAGACGGTAAATCTCGGCACATCGGAAGCCGGGACGGCAGAAGCAAACAGGATAACGCTTTGCAATGATGTTTTCAGCAAGGTGAATGGACAGGAATATTCGGTAAACATTCCGTATTCGGCAAGCGGCATGACGGATGTGTACTTCAAGATAAACGCGTGCCTGCCGACATCGACCGAAAACGAATGCCAGAGAACGCGTCTGGAAGCTGATTTTGAATGGTATGTCAAGGACAGCGGCGGCGGTGGCGGCGGAACGATAACGCCGATTGACCCTGACAAACCGGAGCCTGACAAGCCTGACGAGCCGACCCCGGACGAACCTGATAAACCGGATAAACCTGACAAACCGGATAAGCCGGATAAGCCTGACAAGCCTGACAAGCCGGATAAGCCGAATGAAGACGGAAACCTGATTAAACCGCCGAAAACCGGCGATGCCATGAACCTGACACTCTGGTCGGTAATGGCGGCATCGGCACTGATGCTTCTCATCATCACCGTAAAAACGAAACGGAAGGAGGAGGCAGAAGATGACAAACAATGCTAAAAGCAATATTCCTCGCCGAATCACGATTAATATTGTAACGATAATTATATTGGCACTCTGCCTGTGCATTACGACATTTGCATTGGTATCATCCATATGGGTGAAGAACAATATATTTGAAACCGGATATGTGGACATAGACCTTTGGGGTCAGTACTACGAAGAGGCTTCCGCTAATCCTGACAAGAGCATCATTCACGAAGATGATTTCCTATTCGAACCGGGCATGACGGTTAAACGACCGGCAATTGTTACAAACAAGAGCAGTGACCCGGTATACTGTAAATTGTACTTTACGGATATTGATAAAAACGGAAAACTTGCCGACATCCTCGAAATCACGATAAAAGACGGTGAGAAGGTGCTTTACAAAGGAAAAGTATCCCAATTTACGGGTACGAATGCAGACAGCATGGCTTTGGACAAAACCGAAATTGCAGTAGGTGCACAAAAAGAATACACGGTGCTCTTTCACTATCCGAAAGATGAGGGCAACAGCGGCCAAGGTCAGTGGCTTTCCTTCACCATGAAGGCGGAAGCCGTACAGGTTAGACACAATGGGAATGCCGAATTCTAGCAGGCGCAGCACAAGAAGGTAAGTACATAAAGAAGGAGATATAATACAATGAACAAAACATGGGAAACCATAAAGAAGATACTCGTTTGGATTGTGGTGATTCTGGCAATATGCATGATGATATTCACGCTCATAACCGTACTCACTTGCAACCAAACCGAAAGATCACTTTTCGGATACAAGGGCTTCATCGTCCGTTCCGACTCCATGAGCGCGACAGACTTCAATGCAGGAGATTTGGTTATTGTCAAGGATGTTGACCCTGCGACGCTTCAAGCAGGTGACATTATAGCATTCACATCCAGCAACACCGAAAACTTCGGTGAAGTCGTAACCCACAAAATCCGCAAACTTACGGAGGACAGTAATGGGAATCCGGCGTTCGTTACATACGGTACAACTACCGACACAAACGACGAAAGCCTTGTTACATACGAATTCGTAGTTGGTAAATACGTCAAAGCACTTCCGGCGGCAGGCAAGCTTTTTGCATTCATTAAGACCACACCGGGCTATATCGTATGCATTTTCCTGCCTTTCCTGATTTTGATTATCATTCAGGGTCTGAACAGCGTGAAGCTTTTCAGGCAATATAAGCAGGAACAGATGGCAGAGATGGCGGCAGCACAAGAGCAGCAAAAGGCCGAGATGGAAGCAGAGCGCAAGCGGCTCGAAGAAGAACGTATGGAATCGCAGAAGATGATGCAGGAGCTTCTGGCGCTCAAAGAGCAAATGAAGAACATGCAAAGCCCGGAAGCACAGGATGCGGACACAGGTGCATCCACAGAGGAGGAACAGAAATGAAAACGCTGACAATCCTTAAATCCTTAGG